>ERZ1032078.719-NODE-719-length-13197-cov-5.061711_pt1 | contig 13197 bp, 6 predicted proteins | sample MGYA00517101_ERZ1032078 | MGnify/ENA primary metagenome ERZ1032078 (study PRJEB33719, sample SAMN04261301) | wastewater metagenome | biome: rural village; feature: human; material: feces | host: Homo sapiens | place: El Salvador | collected 2013-01-14 ... | reverse complement strand
GGGCTTCGGACGGTATGCCCGATACAGAGAGGCCACGCTTGGCAACTCGAAGATGGAGCGATACTTCAAGGAGTTCATGGAGGACGGTGGCGAGACAGGTTTTGTTCAGTTGTTCTCGATGCACGACATGGAGAAGAGCTACAAGAGTATCGTTGAGAAGGAGTCGGCAAAGGGCGCGAAGAAGGTTATGGTTAATGCTGTGGAAGTGCTTAAGAATTTAGGCAAGAACGTGGAGAGTTTGAATGAGGTGGCTGAGAACATGGCACGCTTCGCCACGTATTGCACTTCAAGAGACTTGGGGCGTTCGGCAGCAAGAAGCGCGTATGACGCAAAGGAGGTATCGACAAACTTCAACCGTCATGGCTCGGGCGATGAAATAAAGAGCTTCAAGAACGGAGAAATGAGCGGTTGGCAGAAGACAAGACGAAACACATACGGCTTTGTGGCTGGCTACCTAAGAAACTACTCGATGTTCTTCAATGCTGGCATTCAGAGTACGAACCTGCTGTTCAAGAATATCAAGCGTGCGCCTGTGGGTACCGCTGTTGCTATGACCTCTGCCCCGTTTGCCTTAGCGTTGATTATGGCTGCTGTCAATAATGCTATTATACAGAATGAGGATGATAAGGACAGAGACAACGTGAAGGATCCGTATGGCGAGTTGCCTGACTATATCAGACGAAACAATCTGTGTATATATGTGGGCAATAACAAATTTGTGACTGTGCCGTTGGCCATTGAGCTGAGAGCATTCTATAGTCTTGGCGACTTGGCGGCAGGACAGACGTTTGCCAAGAACGTGAAGAGTCAGAGAAACATAGCGATGGATGCCGTGGGCTGTATGTCGCAGCTATTCCCAGTAATGGACTTCTTGAATAATCCGAATTATGAAAAGAGCTTGGAAAATGGAGTTGGTATGACTATTGAAGGTCTTGCTCCTACTGCTATAGTTCCGTTCATTGAGTGGTGGCTTAACAACGACTGGAAGGGTGCGCCGATAAGACGAACGGGCGATAAGACAGAGCTTAACCCGGCATGGCAGAACGCCTATAATAATGTTCCGGCAAGACTTGTGGACTTGAACAAATGGGTGAACGCCAAGACAAACAATATAGCTCCTGGCAATCCGGAAATGAAGGGTAACGATGCTCTTGACTGGATTACAGACCCGTCGATGCTTAATCATTTCTATAGCTCGTGGAGTGGCGGTATGGGCACATTCGTTCAGCGTACCGCTGGCTTGGGTGCAAAGGCAACGACTGGCAAGGCTGACGAGATAGAAGTGGGCGACGTGCCATTCTTGCGCTCACTCTTCTATACTCCAAGAGAACAGTCGAGCATGGCGAGAACCAAAGCCAAATGGTATAACTACAAGGAGGAAATGGAACAGACTATCGCCAATAACGACAAGCTGAAATCGAAGAACGTGCCTACGATGAAGAGGATTGAAAATGCTGCTGCATTAGAGAAGTTCGAAGGCTCGCCTGAGCAAAGAAAGGTGAATATCATCAAGAATGCGGAAAAGCGAATGAGACACTGGAACACGATGAGAAAGAAGTGGGCCGATGATAAGAAGCAGGTGGACTTCGCTAACCATAATATTGAGATGATAATGCAGGAGGCGGTGGAGGATTTGGATAGGATTGAGCTCGGTGGTAGTGCCGCTCTTGGATATGACAATGATACCAAAACGGCGGTCATGCAAATACTGCTGTAATTCATACAGATAGTCCTCGGATATATTGTGTCCGGCAAAAACCACCTCGGTGGACTTTTCGCCCGGCTGGGGGAAGGCCGGCGAAAGCGCGTGGATGACGGCTTTGGCGCCCAAATAGCTTCCGCCGATGCCTATACATACCACTGTGTCGCAACGTTCGCGCATATCCTGCGCGGTTGCCATGATGTCGTCTATAAGTTCTTCGGGGGTGCGTGTAGGCAGGTCTACCCATCCGATAAAGTCGTTGCCGGCACCGGTGCCGTTGTGCAAGTGTGACAATGCCGTAGCCACTTCGGGCTGCAATGCTGCCACTTCGGCAGCGCTGATAGCCATGCCGACATTTGTAGTGTCTATCTGAATTTCCTTCATAGTGTATCTCGGTTTTGTTGTAAGTATGATTTGTTCATGTACTTCCGATTAGTTTCCCATGACCGCAAGGATGTGTCTCAAACAAAAGTCTGGCTCATCTTGGCTAAGGCCTTGGCAGGATTGATGCGCTTATATAAGATATCATACACCGCATCCAAAATGGGCATGGGCACATGCAATCCCTTATTGATATCGTAGATGCATTGAGTGCCAAAATATCCCTCGGCGGTCTGTTCCATCTCCATCTTAGCGGCGGCCACCGAATATCCGCGTCCTATCATCGCCCCAAAATTGTGATTACGCGAGAAGCGCGAATATGCCGTCACCAGCAGGTCGCCCAGATATACCGAATCGGTAATACGACGCGCGTGCGGTGCCGCCGCATCCAAGAAGCGCTCCATCTCGCGGATAGCGTTGGACACCAGCATAGCCAAGAGGTTGTCTCCCATCTTGATGCCATGAATGATGCCGGCTGCAATGGCATAGATGTTTTTAAGCACCGCCGCATATTGTATACCATTGATATCTGTGGATGTTATGGTCTTGACCTTCTTGGATTCCAAGCATTTGGCAAAAATCATAGCATTGGATTCGTCCGCGCTGCCTATTGTCAGGAAACATGGATGATCCAGAGCCACTTCTTCGGCATGGCACGGACCGGAAATCACAAGAATTTGATTCCGGTCGCAGCCGAAACGGTCGGCCATGTAGTCCGTAATCAGTACATTATCATCGGGTACAATACCCTTTACGGCAGACACTATCGACTTGGAACTCAAATCGACATTAATTTTGTCCGTATGTGCCTTGAAGTACGGCGACGGCATCGCCAACAGCAGCGTGTCACACCGGCTGCACATCTCGTTAATGTCGCTGGAGAAGTATATGCGATTGACATCGAAGGGGACATCGCTAAGATATGCCGGATTGCGGCCTTCGCTTATGAATTGTTCGATACGGTCGTCACGGCGCATATACCAATGTATGGTCTCACAGTCCTGCAGCAGTAATTTGGCCAATGCTGTTGCCCAACTGCCGCCACCCATGACGCATATATTGCCAGGAAAAGCCATAGTAAATTGTATCGAGAGAGGATGGTTAATTATGTTTCTTTATCTAAAAAAAATATCAGACACGGCATCCGGAGAGACACTGCAAAAAGTCGTCCGTCAATTGGGCTACTGCGCGGCGGCAGCAATCCACGCTACTACCGTGTCAACGCTCACCGGTTTCAGTCCCAACTTGTGCTTTTTGTTGAGACCGCATAAATCCTGCTGAAGTTTGGCAGCGGTAGCGGCGGCAAGATCGGCCAAAGTATTGATACCGGCCTTATTCATCAGAGGCACCCAGGTGGCAACTTCGTCCGTGCCCAATGCTTCGACAAAGCGTTCGGGGCCATCGCGCTTGACGACTTTCTCGGGACGCATCTGCGGGAAGAAGAGGACCTCTTGTATGGTGGTCTGCCCGGTCATCAGCATCACAAGTCGGTCCATGCCAATGCCCATGCCGGACGTGGGAGGCATTCCGTACTCGAGGGCGCGAATGAAGTCCTTATCGATAATCATAGCCTCGTCATCGCCTTTCTCGCTCAAACGCATCTGCTCGACAAAGCGCTCGTACTGGTCGATAGGGTCGTTGAGCTCGGAATAGGCGTTGGCCAACTCCTTGCCGTTGACCATAAGCTCGAAGCGCTCGGTCAGTTCGGGATTGTCACGATGGCGCTTGGTAAGCGGAGACATCTCTATGGGGTAGTCGGTGATAAAGGTGGGCTGAATGTAGCAACCCTCGCATTTTTCGCCGAAAATCTCGTCTATGAGTTTGCCTTTGCCCATGGACTCATCCACCTCGATGCCGAGGTCTTTACATGCCTTGCGGAGTGCGGCCTCGTCCATACCCGTTATATCCACGCCTGTATGGTCTTTGATGGCCTGCGTCATGGTTACACGCGGGAATGGTGCTTTGAAACTGATGATATTGTCGCCCACACGCACCTCGTCCGTTCCGTTGACGTCACGACATATACGTTCAAGCAAGTGCTCGGTGAAGGTCATCATCCAGTTGTAGTCCTTGTAGGCTACATATATCTCCATGCATGTGAATTCGGGATTGTGCGTGCGATCCATGCCTTCGTTGCGGAAGTTCTTGGAAAACTCATACACGCCGTCAAACCCTCCCACGATAAGTCTCTTGAGGTATAGCTCGTCGGCTATGCGCAAATACAGGGGTATGTCCAGTGCATTGTGGTGCGTCACAAAAGGGCGCGCGGCAGCACCGCCCGGTATGCTTTGCAGTATCGGGGTCTCAACCTCCATGTACCCGTGTTCATTGAAATAATTGCGCATGGAGTTGTACACGCCCGTTCGTTTTATGAATATTTCCTTGACGCCATCATTGACAATAAGGTCTACATAACGGCGACGGTAGCGCAACTCCGGATCGTCAAAACTGTCGTAGGTCTTGCCGTCTTTCACCTTGACTATGGGTAGAGGGCGCAACGATTTGCTCAAAAGCGTCATTTCTCGGGCGTGAACCGTGATTTCGCCGGTCTGTGTACGGAACACAAAACCCTTGAAGCCCACGATGTCACCGATATCAAGCAATTTCTTGAACACCACATTGTACAGGTCCTTGTCTTCGCCCGGACATATTTCGTCACGAGCCACATACACCTGGATACGACCGGCATTGTCCTGCAGTTCGACAAAAGAGGCCTTTCCCATGATGCGGCGGCTCATTATGCGACCTGCTATACATACCTGACGCTGTTCGGAGGCGTCATCTTTGAAGTTGGCACGGATGTCTGTCGAGGTGGCATCCACAGGATAAAGCGCTGCCGGATATGGTTCTATACCCATTTGGCGCAACGTGGCCAATGAATTGCGGCGTATCGCTTCTTGTTCGCTAAGTTCGAGGGGATTCATATATGGTTGTTTTTTCTTGTTTCATGTATATGATGTCGCGGCTGTCTCGGGGACATATTTGACGTCTCGGTGTCAGGCCCCTTTGGGCAGCGCCTTTGCCGTATGGCAATATTCAAGGGCAAAGTTACACAAATTTCCCCGGAGTGCCAAATCACTGTTTTCTCTCGGTGTTTCCGGCCGTTGCAACACTCTCCCGGGCAACAGTTTCGGCAAAACGCTCGAAAGCACACTTGCGCAAACAGCCATCCGACATTTCCAACGCGGATGGCGTGTCCACATCCGCCGAGATACATAGCCAACGTTGCTGTCAAAGCTACATTCAACGCAAACTTAGGAGTTATGCAACATTTTGTAAACACAATAATCCGTCCTTTGCACTGAGAAAATAAGGCTCGGCCACACCGACAACGGACGGCCGATGGTAGCGGAGACGCCGCCACCTTGTCCCTTAAAGACAACACTCACCTATATAGTATGGATATAGTATTTCTTTGTATCATTGTATTTCTGCTGTTACTGGCAGTTTTCGATCTTTCGGTAGGCGTCAGCAACGACGCTGTCAACTTTCTCAACTCCGCCATAGGCTCAAAGGCCGCCCCGTTAGGTCGCATCATCCTCGTTGCAGCTACGGGTGTATTTCTCGGAGCCGCAATGTCAAACGGCATGATGGATGTCGCCAGGCATGGCATTTTCCGTCCGGAATTCTTCTCCTTCTATGATTTGGTATGCATATTCATGGCTGTAATGTGCATAGACATAGTATTGCTGGACATCTTCAATACACTGGGCATGCCAACATCCACCACAGTTTCGTTGGTATTCGAACTTTTGGGCGCTACCTTCGTGGTCGCGTTGTTCAAAACCCATGGTGACTGTGCCGGGATGAGCGTTGTCGACCTACTCAACACCGAAAAGGCGCTGACCATCATCATCGGCATTTTCCTTTCGGTAGCTATAGCATTTTTCTTCGGGACGGTTATACAGTTTCTGACCCGTATGCTTTTCACCTTCCATTTCGGAGACCATCTCAAATGGAGCATCGGCATCTTTGGAGGCCTATGCTGCACAGCAATCGTATATTTTCTTATCATCAAAGGAATCAAGGATTTATCCTTCATGACTCCTCAGGCAAAGGATTGGATACACTCCAACACCGGCCTGCTCATGCTGTACTGCCTTATCGGCTTTACGATACTGATGCAGATTCTCCACTGGCTCAAGGTCAACGTGCTCAAAGTGGTAGTGCTACTCGGCACCTTCGCCCTGGCTATGGCTTTTGCCGGCAACGACTTGGTCAACTTTATAGGCGTTCCGCTGACAGGCTTGGCTTCGTTCCAAGATTTCACGGCCTCAGGCGCCACAGATGCCCATACGCACATGATGGGCGTACTCAACAACCCTGCCAACACTCCGATATACTTTCTTATAGGCGCCGGAGCGATTATGGTGTTCACCTTGGCCACCTCCAAGAAGGCTCGTAACGTAACCAAGACCCAGAACGGGCTTGGCAGCCAAAGCAACTCGGGAGACGAGATGTTCGGGTCGTCGCGCATAGGCCGACGTTTGGTTCGTTGGACTCTGTCCGGCATCACCTGGGTAAGCAGCCATACGCCGTTGCGCGTGCGCCGCTGGGTGGACAAACGCTTCAGTATGGATGACGTCACTATGGAACAGGGACAGTCCTTCGACCTTGTGCGCGGAGCCGTCAATTTGGTGGTGGCCGGAGCGCTTATTGCCCTTGGCACCTCGATGAAACTGCCACTGTCTACGACCTTCGTCACCTTTATGGTGGCCATGGGCACCAGCCTTGCCGACCGTGCCTGGGGACGTGAAAGTGCCGTATTCCGTGTAACCGGCGTCATCAGCGTTGTCGGCGGATGGTTTATCACCGCCGGCGTGGCATTCATAGGCGCCGGGCTGGTGGCAGCATTCATCTATTGGGGCGGACTATGGACCATCCCCGTGGTTGCGGCCATAGCAGTAGCCCTGCTCATACACAGCAACCGGCGCTACCGTCGGCGCAAAGCCGAAGACGGAGGTGATGCAATGTTCCAGACCATCCTCAGCACCGAGGACGCAGAAGAGCGCTGGCCACTGTTGTTGGCCTACATTTCCGAGCGTCAAAGCGAATTCATGATCTTTGCCCGCGAGAGCTTTGACGGAATGACCGGCGCATTCATACACGAGGATGTGCACACGCTCGAGCGCCTGGACCGCACGCTGTTCCACGAAAAAGACACGCTCAAGGGCGCACGACGCAAAGAAACTCTTTGCCTACGCCAGCTACCGCATCCCACTGCCATCGAAAAGAGTACATGGTTCCACCTGGCCAACAACTGCTGCATGTCCATGCTCTACAACTTGCGGCGTATCAACGAGGTATGCAAAGAACACACTGAAAACAACTTCCTGCCTCTACCCAAGCATTACGTGGCCGAATTCGAGGAGATACGCTCACGCGCGGATGAAATCTTTGCCGATGCCTTGTCCGTGATGTCTTCGCGTAACGTGGAAGCCGTCCCGCCTATACGTCGCCGCTGCGATGAACTCAAAGACCGTATCTCGGACGGATACCACCGTCTGCACGAGCAACTGCGCGAAGGCGATCCATCCACCATCACGGTATTATACGTCTATCTGAATATGTTGCAGGAGACTCAGGACTTGATTTCCAACGTTCGCAAGTACTTGCGTGCCTTTGCCAAATTATGCGACATAGACAGCCGCATCGCCGGACCGCGAGCATCCATGCCCACGCCCTCGGGAACGATAGTCTCTCCGGATCGTTTTGCAACCATAGACCAACGCCTGCTGTAGCCGTTGCCGCCGGGGGGTGTTTCGACAGCCAACGGCAGCAGCGACAATAAGCAATAGTCATGATAGCCATAACGGCGCTATAATCGCCTTAATAGCCATAGCCGCTACCTCAACGAAGACTCACCATAAGCATAAAGCACAGCGAATGCCCGTGGCCGATCTTACCACGGGCATTCGCTGTATTGTTACTAAACAATTGGGAACATGCGCGAGCCACCGTCAGCGACGTTGTACGCGATCATCGGCTGTCTGTAAGCCGTTGCGGCCTACCGGCAGGGAGAGTCCCTGGTGCGATGTACCCCGGCGACTGCCACCGCGGTTGATGGGTTCGCCCCATTCGTCAAGTTCTTCTTCTTGATCGGGTGCTTTCTCGCCGGGCTTCAGCTTAGGCTTGTTCTTAAGTATGGCATAAGGCTTCTGCGTGTCTATGGCTTTGGCATAGATATCCCACGCCAATTCATTGTCCCAATTGGCTTTAAGCTCAAGCTTCTTGTCAAAGTATGCGACTTCCTCGGGTTGAAGCCTCTCGGCGAAGTTGCCGGTATCCCAACGTCCGTTGCCATTGGCGTCTATAAACACACGTGCATAGTAGGTGCCTGGGGTAATATACGGCACTATGACCTTACCTGTGGCCGTATCCACAGGCACCGTACGCATCACTTTATCGCTGTTGTTGAGCAACTCGAAGCACAAGGCATGCCCATCCACCATACTCGGCTTGATGGTAAAGGCAAGGTTGGAGTATTCTTCGAGCTTCTTGATGGTGAACTCGTGACGCAAAGCCTTATTATGAATGCTGTCGTAAATACTGGTAACAGCAGCCGAGTCGACAAGCAAGCGATACTTGGCGCCGGGATCCCAGCGATAGTCAAACACACGGCCCAGCAGCGGATTGAGCGAATCGGGACGCAACGGCGGCAAGACAAGGTCTTTCCACACGGAATCGACCTGTTGTTGCAAGTAAACACCGGTCGTATCTATACGCGATATTGGCAGGGCCGACTCTATCCGCATGGGAGCATACACCTCGTGTGATGACTGGCTTTTGACCGTAAGGGTGGCAAATTCGCGCTCGGGAACATTAAGGCTGTCCGCTTCCTCTTTTTTCTTCTTTTTTGAGACCTTTGGCGCGCGGTATATAAAATTGATCGTGTCATTGACCCATACGCGTCGGCTGAGTGAATCCTGTGCGGAGTGGTGCACGCTCACACGCAGTGTGTCTATGGCCAGAAGCTCGGGGTCGCGTATCCAGTACGTAAGGGAGTCGCTGTTGGCATTGGCCTGCAACAGCGCCCAATCGGCATCGGTATCACCGTCACGCGGTCCGCCGACAAGCGTAAGCGTGGGAAGAGTGTCATGAGGAGCGCCCATGCCGACAAAGAGACGACGGCGGTCGGGACGCTGGCTGTCCTTAATGTACTGGGCATGGTAGTCTTCGTTGAACCACGTCAGTAGTACATCATTGGGAAGGAACAGCGTGGCGTCACGCTCGACAATGCTATCCGTGCCCTCGGACGAACGCAAGGTGTCGCTCACTATCGTAGGCCGTGAGGAAGGGACTATATCTAAGTCATAGAATGCTACATCCTCGGAGCGATCCCAACAGTTGTCCCGATTGACGTCATTAACGGCAAATATACGATAGGTACCGGCCTTGAGGTTACGTATCGTGAATTGACCGCGCTGATTAGTACGGGCTATGCGTTGCAGGGGCGACTTGACAAACGCGGTGTCAGACATGTCGGTGGTAACACCTACCGTAATGCCCTGCGCCGGCTCGAGGTCGCGAGCCGATAGCACTATTCCGGAAATCTGCAGCGAGTCTATCGAATCGCCGGTGGCAAAGTCGATTGCAAAGCCATCGAGGATATTGCCTTCGTTGAGATCGCGTATAGCATCGGCAAAGTCTATGGTATAGGTGGTATTGGGCTGCAAGGTATCGCGCAATTCGACAGTGATACGTCGTCCGCCGGCACGCACCACGGGCGTGGACTTCTGCACAGGCGAGATTATAACTTTATTGAAAGCATCGTCCAGACTTACATTCTCGTCAAAATACAACTCAAGCCGCGAAGGGGTTACGCCGGTCTGTCCCGGCATTGGAGTAGAACGTACAAACACCGGGGGCTGATAGTCGCGCGGTCCTCCTTCGGGATTACCTATGGAGGCGCAAGCGGCCAGCAGCACGGCAAATACTATTGCCGCCACCGCCAGAGGTAGTGCATACATTCCTCCGATTTTCGTCTCAGCGTGTTTAGTCTTAGCGTTCTCGTTGTTCATAACGACAAAATTACAACTTTTTCGGCAGATAGCGCATACGCTCTGCATATTCGCAACAAAAAGCCGCAGCCATCGCCACCTTACGGGCTTGACTGTCCGAAGGTTGCGATGGCCGCGGTCTAACTGTTTCGGTCTATGTCGGATTGCCGGACCTGCGCCTATGACGTCAGACGGCAAAAGCCGATTTTGTTTACACGACCTTATTTCTTAATCCACTTAATTGCGGACGCGTTGGCATCGGCAAGACGCACGATATACATGCCTGCGGGCAGCGCCTCGAGCGACAGCTCGCCGGCGGTATCGGCCACGCCATAGTATACGGCAGCACCGGCCAAAGTATAAACATTGACTGCACATGCGCCGCATCCGGTGTGTAGCATAGACTCAACGTCTATATATGCGGCAGCTTCCGTATCGGCAGTGACTTCATTGACGCCTTCCGTACCGGAGTATACGAAGCTGCGCACGGGCGAGTCGGCTGTATTCTTTGTAGAGTTGTCTACGTAGTATGCAGCACGTGTCTTGCAATAGTATGTTTTGCCGTCTAAGAGATACTTTCCACCGATCTTGATTTCGCCGAGGGCTTTGGTCATGGTCTCGAAGTCGCGCAAAGTAACCGAGTATGCCGTACGTCCAAAGGATTTAGAAGACGAGATGTATACGGTCACAGAAGCAAGGCCGTTCCATTTTTCAATAGACAATCCTTCGTTTACATGTATTGTAACACCATCGGAAGCCGGATTTGTGAATGCGGGAGCGGTGTAATCGGTACGGTTGACCGTAGTGAACGTAATAGGCTCGCTCTCGGTCTCATAGCCGCCTACACTTGTGGCAAGCGTGGCCGTGTAGGTGCGCCCGGTACGAAGCAGTTCGGCAGGCACGGTGACGCTGTTGGCCGGGCCTTCATACACATATACTTCGGATGTTCCGTCGATTATGGCCATGCGATGCTTGACTTCCTGATCAATGTCGACTTTAGTCCACGTGATAGTGGGTGTGGCCGATACACCGGTAGCCTTGTCGGCGGGAGCGGTGAAAGATATACGGCCACCCTTGAAGGACTGCACATCGGAGAGCGCATCGGTCATGTTGGTTCCGATAGAGCGTACACGCCAATAGTATGTATTGCCGTTCTCGAGGTGCGGCAAGTTCATGGATGACGCAGTGTTGCCTGCAGCGTCAAAGAGCGCGATGATATGGCTCATATCGGCTTTGTCAGACACTTCGATGCGGCTGCGCGAAGCACTGCCATTCCACTTGAAGGAAAAAATTTCGGGGACGTTTTCGCCGTTTACGGGGTAAGTAAGCGTTGCCTTGGTCCCGGTGACAACCTTGCCTCCGACAGTTACTGCTGAGTATTCGTTGCCATAGCGGTCGTATACGCACACAGCCCATTTATATCCGGATGCCATGTCAGTCGGAATCTCGTATGAATTGGTGTAGGATATGCCTTGTAGATACTCGCGCTGGCACGCAAAACCGGCTTCACCCACGCTTTCGGGGAAGGCGTATACGGTGTAGCGCATACCGGGAACGGCATCCCATGTCAAGGCTGTACCCGAGATGGCTATATTCCCAACAGTTTTGGGTGCCCAAACATGCTCCCAGGTACGTATTGGCGTCAAAGCTTTGTTCTGGAATACTTCCTGTGCCAAGATTTTGCCGAAGCTCATTCGCTTGTCTCCGAATTTTTCTGTGTAATTGACAAAATCGCCGTAGTGGAAGAACACCATGCCGCTGGCATCATAGGTGTTAGCCTGACGGGCGGTATTGGTTTCATGAATATATTCTGAAGCCTTGTCGTTTACGATATTAGAGAGGGTCACCGAAGGATAGAAGTGTCGGTCGAAGCGGCGAACTGCCACTCCATACCATTTTGACAACTCGGTGAAGCGGCTGGGCCAATAAATCTGAGGCGACAGGAAGTCTATATCTCCGGCATTGAGCCAACTCATGGGGTCGGAAAAAATGCTGTTGTACTGCCAGTCACCGCTGACGGGGGTCAAACCGTATTTCTCGATGTCGGGAGGACAAGCAACCCCGGCAGGCGAAATGCCGAAAGGCAGGTAAGGCTTCACCTTCTTGATAGCTTTTTTGACCACATTCACCATATTATTGATGTTATTACGCCGCCAATCGCCAAGACTCATCGAGCCACCGCCTTTGGTGTACGCCGCATATTGCGTAGCATCTTGGTCTGCCCCCATGCCGGAGGGGTAGAAGTAGTCGTCATACACCACGCCATCGACATCATAGTTGGTGACAATTTCGGTGATGATATCTACGATTCGTTGTGTTACCTCGGGAATACCGGGATTGAGGTAAATTTCCTTGCTGTTGCGCACAAGCCAATCGGGGTGCGAGGTCTCATAATTCAGGGGGTTGCTTCCTCCATAGAGGCTCGTCGAACCCGAATAGCGATAGGGATTGAGCCACGCGTACACTTCGATGCCTACGGCATGGGCTTCGTCAAGAAGCATTTTGAAGGGATCCTCGACGGGCGTACCACCACGCGTGCCGGCAACCTTGTGTGACCAAGGCTCATACGACGACTTGTACATTGCATCGCAATTGGGACGTACGTGGAAATATATGATGTTGATGTTCTGGTCTTTGAATTGCGCAAGTTTTTTCTTCAAGAAATCGCGTTGGAAGCGAGCCTGAGACTCGCTGGTCAACGGAGCGGAAGGCCAACTGGAATTAAGTATTGGCGACAGCCACAAAGCACGGTGTTCGCGCGTGGGCATGGCTTGCGCTTCGGTCGGCTGTGCCGGTGCCGCCATGACCATAGCCAAAAGTGCGGCAGCTATTTTAAGTGATTTTTTCATTAACTGTTGTAATAAGTGAGTTCGATGTTGATTGTTGTACAGGTTCAAATACGACCGAAAGGCTGTTCGATGCTACGTGGTAGGCTTGCCATAAGACCATGCTAAGCATCGAAAGGCTACCGAACAGTCTTAAATATACTCTAAAAGACAAACTTAAATAACATCAAAAAAACTGCCTTAGATATTCTCCTGGCTGCATTGTCAAGCAAAAGGCGGCTGCCGCCACGCTATTGTGGTGGACAGCCGCCTTTGTCTTGAGATGCTT
>ERZ1032078.716-NODE-716-length-13216-cov-62.282349_pt1 | contig 13216 bp, 10 predicted proteins | sample MGYA00517101_ERZ1032078 | MGnify/ENA primary metagenome ERZ1032078 (study PRJEB33719, sample SAMN04261301) | wastewater metagenome | biome: rural village; feature: human; material: feces | host: Homo sapiens | place: El Salvador | collected 2013-01-14 ... | reverse complement strand
CGATAGGAAACAAGAGCGAGAATGCTGAATTACTCGGTGCTTTGAGACAGTACTAAATTATTTTGGGAAAGTTCAGTATATAATATGAAAGAGGGTGAGTCATAAATATATGATTCACCCTCTTTTTAGCATTTATCTTCTTCTGCCTCTACCTTCATTTCTTCCTTGATTTCCACGACCTTGATTTCCACGACCGCCGCGTTCGTTCTTATCCCCGCTGTTGTAGCGGTTCTTGCGGTTATGGTTGTCGTTGTCGAAATTAGGGTTGAAACTCTTTTTCTTCTTGTCCTTGAAGAAGCCGGCACCCTGGTCTTTCTGGTTGCGGAGTTCGGCTCTTGCCGCAGCTACGGCATCACGGATGTTGGCATTGGCGTTGTTGCTTCTGCCTTGAGAAATTTTCTGAGCCGAGCCTTTCTGGGAATGATTGCCTCTTGAAGGTTTTCCGTTTAGCGGACGGCCTTCATTCAGATATTTATCTTCATCATAGCAACCTACATTTCCGAAACCCTTTGGGGCAAAGCGGTCAGAAGCATTTCTGCCAGCTCCACGCTTGCCTTTAGCACCTTTTCCTACACCTGGATTATCGTATGTAGAACCTATCGCCTTATCGTCATAATGCGTCTTCTTACCCTTGAAACTGCCACCCATGCTTTTCCTGTCGTAGAGTTTGTCGATGAGGTCGGCTCTGCCTATCCGGCGAAGTTCACTCTCGATGGCGCGGCGCTCTTCAGGCTTGTACCAGAAGAAGAACATGCGCTGGGCAAGCTTCTCTTTCTGAGTCTTGGCGCTGAAGACCGGCTCCAGGGTGTAAGGATCGTACCCCGTGTACCAGGTCTCGGTAGAAATGGTCATAGGAGTAGGGGTGAAATCCTGCACCTGCTCCAGATGGAAATCCAGTCCCTTCGTAATGACGGCAAGTTCGGCCATGTCTTCTTCATGACAGCCCGGATGCGAACTGATGAAGTAAGGAATGATCTGCTGGTTCAGACCTTCTTCCTTGTTGATCTTGTCGAAGATGCGCTTGAACTCGTAGAAGAGGTCGAACGATGGCTTGCGCATGAACTTCAACACCTCCGGACTCGTATGTTCGGGAGCCACCTTCAGTCGGCCGCTCACGTGCTTGGTAATCAGTTCGCGCGTGTATTCTCTAGCCGCCTGATTCACCTTTTCGTCCTTGCTCTTATGCAGCAGAAGGTCGTAACGCACACCACTACCAATGAAACTCTTCTTGATTCCCGGCAAAGCATCTACAGCATGATAAATCTCCAGAAGCTTGCTGTGGTCGGTATTGAGGTTCGGACAAATCTGAGGGTTTACACACGACGGGCGCTTGCACACTTCGCAGGCTTTCTGATTCTTGCCGTGCATTCCGTACATGTTGGCAGAAGGACCGCCCAAATCGCTCAGATAGCCCTTGAAATCAGGCATCTGGATGATTTTCTTCACCTCCTTCAGAATGCTCTCCTTGCTGCGGCAAACCACGAATTTACCCTGATGGGCAGAAATGGTGCAGAAAGAACAGCCGCCGAAACAGCCACGATGAAGGTTCACGGAGAACTTGATCATCTCGTAGGCAGGAATGGTCTTGCCCTTGTATTTAGGATGAGGCAAACGCGTATAAGGCAGGTCGAAAGCCGCATCCAGTTCCGCGGTAGTCATCAGCGGGAAAGGCGGATTCACCACTACATATTTGCCGTCAACTTCCTGAATCATGCGCTGAGCATGCATCTTGTTGGCTTCTTCCTCCAGATGGCGCACGTTCTCAGCCTGTCCCTTCTTGTTGTGGAGACATTCTTCGTGGCTGTGGAGGATGATGTCATCGTCCTTGAAACCGCCCGGAATCTCACTTTCCTTGCAGTAGAAAACCACCTGCGGCATTTCGTGGATTTGGCTAAGCGTCTTGCCTTCTGCAAAGGCATTGGCTAGTTCAACGATAGAACGTTCGCCCATTCCGTAGAGAATGAGGTCGGCGCCCGAATCGCAGAGAATGCACTTGCGGAGCTCGTCTTTCCAATAGTCGTAGTGGCTGATGCGGCGCAACGAAGCCTCAATACCGCCTAGTGCTACAGGTACGTCGGGAAAGAGTTTCTTCAGTATCTGCGTATAGACGATAGATGGATAGTCGGGGCGCATGTCGTGGCGGGAGTCGGGACTGAAAGCGTCCTCGCTACGCATGCGGCGGTTGGCCGTGTAGCGGTTCACCATCGAGTCCATGGCACCCGGAGAAACACCAAAGAAGAGGCGAGGGCGACCGAGTTTCTTGAAGTCTCGGAAATCGCCGTGCCAGTCGGGCTGGGGAACGATGGCTACCCGATAGCCGTTGGCCTCCAGTATTCGTCCGAGGATGGCAGGGCCGAAGGATGGGTGGTCAACGTAAGCATCTCCTGAAAAGAGGATGACGTCGAGTTCGTCCCATCCGCGCAACTCGCATTCTTTCTTGGTGGTAGGTAAGAAATCTGTTAACTTATAATCCATTCAATATTTTTTAATCATTTACTGCGTCTGGTTCTGCATCAGCTGCAGCCTCAGCCTGCTTCTTGTCTTTCCAGTCTACGTAGAGCAGAACGAGGTTGTGAAGACCGAGCGCCTTCATGTTCTGATTGTAGATGACGTCGAGACAGAGATCGAGCAAATCCTTATCCTTGATGTCGCTGCTCTCGAGGAGTGAACGCACATTGAATTTCAGTTTATCGAGCACTTCCTCGTCGATAATGCCGTTGCTGTCTACGAGGTTGCGGAGTAACTGATACTTTTCGATGGTCTCTAAATGCTGGTCGCTCACTTCGATAGAGCGAGTGCCAGACTGGTTGGCTTGAATCTTATACATAAGCTTAAAATTTTTTATCTGTTTTTACTTTGAATTTAATCTGTCAGAAATTTGAGAATGCCGAGCAACACGCTGGTGCGGGTTCTTTCGTCGATGATGCATTCCAGCGGGAATCCCATGACGAAGCTGCGGTAAGTAGTGCTCTTGTAGGCAACCGCCGCACTCGTTCCCGTATCGTATTGCATCGCCGTGAAGGCGTAATTGCCAACCGGTTTCAATATCTCGGGATGGGTTGCCGCATAATGCTGGGCATTCAGCTCGTTATAATAGCTGAACTGCAGACCTAATCCCTTGACGTTAGGCGAAGTGTAGACAATACTGTCTCGTTCTGTTACGGTTGAATCTTCGGGATTGATGTCCCTGGTGATGGCCGTAGAACCTGTAGGCTCATAGCTGAGTTTCAGAATATCGCTCAGGAACGCCTGTTCCTCTTCAGTCTGCATGTCGCTTCCGGTGTAAGAACCGCTTATCAGGATTCTGCCGCCTTGGCTGGCGTATTGCCTGATGCTGTTCTGCAGGGCAGGCGTGAACGACTTGAAGAAGGCGTGAGTATAGCCGTCATGGCGCTCCAGTCCGTTGATGAGATCAACTGCCTGATAGTTCTTCATCTGAACCCTGCCGCTGGCGATGACTTCGCTCGAACAGCTGGAAATATTATATTTGCCCGAAGCTGCAATACTTGTAGCATGCGCCTGAACGTAGTTGAAGTCGTTGCCTGCCACAAACTTGCCAATCATTTCGTTGCCGCTGAAACCGAGTCCGAAACTGGTTTCGTTGCCCATTCTGCTTCTGTCGAACACCTGTTGCTTGCCGCTCCATCCCGCCGTCAGTCCGTAGCTTACGCCCGGATCCTGATTGAGGTCGAATCCCTGCTTTTCCTCATCATCCACGACCTGCGGAGAGGCAAGACGATGGAAATTGTTTACGATGAGCACAGACTTGCTGGCAGCAGGGTTATAGAGCACAGAGAGGGTTTCGGTGGTGAAACTTTCTCCTCCTGCATTAACCGCAGCCACCTTGAAATGGTAAAGCTTGCCCGGTTCCAGCTGCATCTGGCAGCGGGTGGTGTTCACGATGGTTCCGTTGTCAAAACCGCCTTGTCCCTCAGCCTTATAAATAATGTAAGAAGTAGGGCGGGCAGATGGTTCCGTCTTGTCCAGCTGGGCTGTCCATGAGAGTAGGGCAACACCTTGGTTCTGCGTAACGCTGAAGTTCTGCGGAGCCAGCGGCTGGACCACATATCGGGTTCCATGATTGCTGTTTACGAATCGCAGGATAGTCTTGTAGATAGAGCGTGCGATATAGAACTTTCCGAGCGGATCCTGAGCAATTCTCATGTCAGGGAAATTCTGATGCGAAAGCATTTCGAGAATAGCCGACGGAACTTCCGGCAGACGGGTTTCAGAATAGTTTCTGTCCCATAGGTAGCGTTTGCCGAATTCTCCGAACTGAGCCGTGAGATCCGTAACGAGATTATCGCGCAAAGCCCTGGCGAAATCCTTGGATGTGAATCTTGAGATTCCGCTGTTCAGCATTCCGTCGTTATAATCTGTGGTGCAGATGGCAAGGGCTCCAAAGGTAGATTTTCCGTCCTTATTGTAACCCGCATCACTATGAAGTGCCAGCGAGAGTTCTATAGGCACGTGCTTGCCATTTTTGGCAGGCATGTAAACCGAACCGCCACCCAGCCAATTGGTCATCAGCGAACGGGTGTTGATGTCGTCGGCGTAATCATTTTCTCCTTTTCTGCCTCCATAAACCTTATAAGGAGCACCAGCCCATTGGGCGTAGTATCTGGCTCCTTCCAGGCAACGGGGCAATCCGCTGGTGTAACCGCCACGCTCTATGTTTCCCATGCCGCCGCCAAAGCGGACAGCATCTGTAGTTACTACTCCACGGCGTGAAGCCTTGTTGGTGCAGACCACGCGGTTGAACTCGTTGCAGCCCTTGTCGAAATCGAAGGTGCCCAGGTAAACCCAGGTGCCTCCGCCCATGCGCTGGTTAACGGAAAACTCCGTGGCTTCGCCCTTGTGATAAACGATGTATCTTGCATCGCTCACGCTCTTGGGGAGCGACTGGTAGCTAACGTAGACTGCGTATTTGCCGGCTTCCATGAAACGTGGCTGGTAGCTTACCTGGCTGGTTTTCTTGCGCTTGGTAGCCTTCGCCTGTCTCACGGTTCCCATACGGAACGGATTTTCCCCATCTTTCAGTCGGTAGCGGTTGGCAAAACCGAGCGAATCGCAGTTTTTCCATCGCTTGCTCGCCTCCTTTTCGAAATAATAAACCGACTTGACAGCATCATCATTATCGATGACGATTTCGTTCGTCTGCCAGTCTCTTTCGCGGGGTGTGAAGACGATGGCTCCCGCATTCTGGAGCATCGGGATGAGGTAGGGCACTACGATGGTTTGGGTAAAGAGATCTTCGTTTGTGCAAAACAGGTTAGGGCGTTGCCATTTCCATACATCTCTGTCGGCATAATAATACCGTCCGTGCGAGGCCCATAGCGAAAGGTGCCTGTTCTGTAGTCCTGCCGTAACGAAATAAGGGCGGGAAACATTAAACACCCATGGGTCGCCATCATAATCTATGCCTTGCCATGCGCCGCTGTTAGCCTCGTCGTAGATAGGAAAAAACGATTTGCCGTTAGCCTGAAGCGAAGCTCCAGCGGCTAACAGCAAACTGCTTATCAAACAATATGTTATGTTTTGGTGTTTCACTATACGAATACTCCTTCTTTAATAGCTGACTAAACCGTTATCTTCTAACGTTTAATCAATATTTCCGATTGTGAACTTCTCCGGTTTCTTTCCTTTGAAATCCTTGAAGTACAACTTGATTTCACGCATGTCTTTGTCAACATCTCCTGACGGGATAATCTGCCTGGTGCATTGGATGACCTTCTTCTCATAGTCAAGCCCATAGAGATGGATAGGCAGATGCGCCTTGAGGGCTATGAAATAGAATCCCTTTTTCCATTCCGGGTTGAGCGAGCGGGTACCTTCGGGCGTAATGCACAGTCCGAAAGCCTTCCGCTTATCCGCTTCTGCAGCCAGATTATCCGTCATGCTAGTATGTTTGCTTCTCCACACAGGAATACCTCCCATCTTTCTGAAGATAGGACCTAGCGGCCAGAAGAACCATTCCTTTTTCATGAGGAAATTACATTTGATTCCCTCAGCATGGGCAAAGAGCTGGCCCAGTATCAGATCCCAGTTGCTGGTGTGCGGAGCCATGCAGATAATATACTTTTCAGGAAGCTCCTGGGTGATGATTTTCTTATAGCCCAAGCGCTTATACAATATCCATTGACAAATTCCTTTTACCATATATATAAATAGGTGTATTTTCTGATTCTTATGATAATAGGATTATGCCAGGTTTGAAATCTGGTCGATGATTTCGCTCATCTGCTTGTTGAAGTCGCCTATGAGCTTTTTATAATATTCACCCTTCTTGATTCCCGGTTCCGGGTGAGACACGCGGCTGATGTAATCGCCGTTGATCATGACGATAGCTGAAAGAATGCCATCCACATCTTCCTGTGTAGGCTTACCATTATACAAAGATGCAGCTACTGTTTCGGCGAAAAGTTCGCTTGTAATGTAGTTGATCGTGCGCTTTAAATCTCTTTTATTAGCCATAATTCTTTTCTCCTAATTAATGAATAATTAAAAATATCGCTCAAAGATAATCATTTTCTTTGAAATAACATCATTTTTTGGGAAAAAATGTATCTATTAACGCATTTTTAGCATTTTTCTTTCCGTATCTCGCAGAAAAGAGTTATTTTTGCAGATGTTTTTGAAGTTTCAACTAATTAAAATAAAAACGAATTATGGAAAAAAGTGCATTGCAGATTGCAAGAGCTGCTTATCAGCCAAAATTGCCTAAGGCTCTCCAGGGCCCAGTAAAGGCAGTTGAAGGTGCAGCAACACAGTCAGTAGGTAATCAGGATGAAATCAAGGCGTTGTTCCCTAACACTTATGGAATGCCTGTTATTACATTCGAGGCAGGTGAGGCTAAGGAACTTCCTGCTTTCAACGTAGGTGTGATCCTCTCTGGTGGTCAGGCTCCTGGCGGTCACAACGTGATTTCTGGTCTCTTCGACGGTGTGAAGTCTCTCAACCCAGCTAACAAGCTCTATGGTTTCATCCTCGGTCCTGGTGGTCTCGTTGACCATAAGTACATGGAGATTACTTCTGAACTCATGGACGAATACCGCAATACTGGTGGTTTCGATATCATCGGTTCCGGTCGTACCAAGCTTGAGAAGGAAGACCAGTTTGAGAAGGGTATTGAGATTCTTCGTGAACTCGGCATCAAGGCACTTGTCATCATCGGTGGTGACGACTCAAATACCAACGCTTGCGTTCTCGCAGAATACTATGCTGCCAAGAAGTATGGCGTACAGGTAATCGGTTGCCCTAAGACTATCGACGGTGACTTGAAGAACGAGCAGATTGAGACTTCTTTCGGTTTCGATACAGCCTGCAAGACATATTCTGAGCTCATCGGTAACATCGAGCGCGACTGTAACTCTGCCCGCAAGTACTGGCACTTCATCAAGTTGATGGGTCGTTCAGCTTCTCACATCGCTCTTGAGTGCGCTCTCCAGACTCAGCCAAACATCTGCTTGATTTCTGAGGAGGTAGAGGCTAAGGAAATGTCTTTGGATGACGTTGTAACATACATCGCTACAGCCGTAGCTAACCGTGCTGCTGAGGGCAACAACTTCGGTACTGTTCTCATCCCAGAGGGCCTGATCGAGTTCATCCCAGCTATCAAGAAGCTCATCGCAGAATTGAACGAGGTTCTTACAGACCCTGCAACAGGCGAGAGCCGTGAGTTTGCAAGTGCTGAGGAGCAGATTGCATTCGTTAAGGGTGCCATCGCTAAGGACAACCTCGCAGTATTGGAGTCTTTGCCAGCTGACGTAGCTCGCCAGCTTTGCCTCGACCGTGACCCTCACGGAAACGTACAGGTTTCTCTCATCGAGACAGAGAAGTTGCTCTCTCGCATGGTAGCTGAGAAGTTGGCTGCATGGAAGAAGGAGGGTAAGTTCGTAGGTAAGTTCTCAGCTCAGCACCACTTCTTCGGTTACGAGGGACGTTGCGCAGCTCCTTCTAACTACGATGCTGACTACTGCTACTCACTCGGTTTCAACGCATCTCGCCTCATCGCTAACGGCAAGACCGGTTACATGTCAATCATCAAGAACACAACAGCTCCTGCAGCAGAGTGGATTGCAGGTGGTGTGCCAATCACTATGATGATGAACATCGAGCGTCGTAATGGTGCTAACAAGCCAGTTATCCGCAAGGCTCTCGTTGAGCTGGATGGTGCTCCATTCAAGTTCTTCGCTTCTAAGCGCGATGAGTGGGCTAAGGAAACAGCTTACGTTTATCCAGGTCCTATCCAGTACTGGGGTCCTTCTGAGGTTTGCGACCAGACCACAAAGACTCTCCAGTTGGAGCAGGCTAAGTAAAAAATAGAATAAATATTTTTTTATATGTCAACAAGACGAACGGCTTCTTCACAGAAAAAGAGTGCCATGGCGAGAAAGAAAACTCCTCGGCGTGGCGGCTCCCGTGGTAGAAGGCGTTCGTCTTCTTTTTTGCAACGCTATCCCCGTTGGGCGTGGTGGATAGGCGGAACGGCGGTTATCGTGCTCTATGTCTTTCTGTTCTATCATTTCTTTGTAGGTCCAACTGGTTTCCGATGGCGTGCGCTTTATGGCGATGCTGAATATCCTGAAGGTTACGAGATTCATGGAATCGACATTTCGCATTATCAGGGCAAGATAGACTGGGAACAGCTCAAGAATGCGATGATCAAGGGTTGTCCTGTGCGCTTCGTCATCATCAAGAGTACGGAAGGTTCTTCACGGCTCGATGAGAATTTCCGCGAGAACTTTAATCAGGCTCGCGATTTCGGTTTCATCCGGGGTGTTTATCATTTCTGGAGCAATAAGTCGACAGCCCGAGAACAGGCTTATTATTTCCTAGACCAGGTTCATCTTACGGATGGCGATTTGCCTCCGGTACTGGATATTGAACATAAGCCGGCAGATAAGAGTGTGGAGGATTTCCAGCGTGATGTGCTTACCTGGCTGCATATTGTAGAGGATAAGTATCATGTTAAACCTATCATCTACACCTATTATAAATTCAAGGAGCAATATCTGAGTGCGCCTGTCTTCGAAGATTATCCTTACTGGATAGCCCACTATTATGTTGACAAGGTTCAGTATAAGGGCAAATGGAAGTTCTGGCAGCATACGGATGTGGGCAAGTTGCCGGGCATTAAAGGCTACGTAGATTTCAATATTTACAACGGCAGCTATTATGAGCTCAAGCAGCTCTGTATAGGAAGCAATAATAACGAGAAGAAATTCATGGAATAAAGGTTGGACTTTTGGCAATTTGCGAAAGTTCAACCTTTATTCGTATGTTTTAATCTGATATTTCTGATTTCAGATTTTTCGTTCTGAATGTTTAGAATCAGAACAGAATCTTTATGAACCTAAAACAAGGCAGGCCCAATTGTTGTCAATCTGTCTGTTTATTTCATGCATTCCCAGTTCTTCTGCTTTCTCCAGGAGTACAGGAATATCTTCTTCGTAGAAGCCGCTCAGGACCAAGGTTCCACCGATGTTCATCACGCTACGGAAAGCGCGCATGTCGTTGAGCAGAATGTTGCGGTTGATGTTGGCTAGAACCAGGTCGAAAACGCCGCTGATGTGGTTGATTACCTGACTGTTGCCAAAGAGTACTTCCATGTTAGTTATGCCGTTGAGCACGGCATTATGCTTGGCATTTTCCACGCTCCACTCGTCAATATCGTAGCCTACCACGTCTTTCGCTCCGAGCTTTGAGCAGGTGAGGGCAAGGATTCCCGTACCCGTTCCGCAATCCAGGACGCGCTTGGTTCTGATAGGCATGTGGAGCAGCTGCGAAATAATCATGCGTGTGGTTTCGTGGTTTCCTGTTCCGAACGCCAGTTTCGCCTCAATACCTATTTCTATCATGTCGGGTCTGTTGCTCGTATCGGGATAGAGTTCGGGATGTTTCGCATCGTAAATCACCACCTGGTTGTCCACATAAATTGGTTCGAATCCCTGCTCTTCCCATTCCTGGTTCCAGTCCTTGTCTTCTGCATCTTTCACCTCGTAGGTAATTTTCGCATCCCCGATAGGGAAATCAGCAATATAGGCATCCAGCATCTCCTTGTCGAAGAGTTCTTTCTGCACATACGCTTCCAGTCCGGTTTCTGTTTCTTCAAAAGATTCAAATCCGGCTTCGGCTGCACCATCGGCAAGCAGATCCTGAGAGGCCTGCATCAAGTCGGCAGTCGTTTCAATAGTGAATGTTGCTACTAAATATTTCATATTTAATTTGTATTAATTTCTTGTCTAAAAACGCCTTCGAATGTTCAAAAAAGCTAGATTTGTTTTAAATCTTCTGCAAAATTATAAAAAAATAGGGGAAAACCTACAATTATTTAGGGAAATTCTGTATTTTTGCATAAAGATAAGCAATATTTTTGCATCTGGATTATTATATCATCAGAAAAGGACTCTTTCTGGAGTATTTTTCCTGATGGTTTATGATAATCTGGAAAGAGAAAAATGGAGAAAAAAAAATAAATAGGAGAACAGAAATATGAAAAAAAAGTATCTTCTTGCAGTCCTTATCGCAGCTGCGATGCCACTCACTTCGATGGCACAGGACGATGACCTCTACTTCAATCCGAAGAAGGAGGCCAAAGAAAAGGCTGAAAGACGGGCTCTGCTCCAGCGCCAGTATGCTGAACAGCGGGCACGTAGAGATAGTGTTTATCGGCTGTTTTGGAGCGGAAGCGACCGTTCGGTAGATGAATACAATCGAGGCGGCAGAATCTTCAGCCATTATGAGAATGTAGGGAAAGATTCCCTGGGCAACGACATTATCCAGTTCCATGTGGGCAAGGGTGTGGCGCCAGACAGCATTTATGATGATGCTTACTTCGCCCAGAAGTATGCTGACAGGGATGAGGATTTCGTTCGCACACGCGAGATGAGCCGATGGGACGGATTCTATGATCCGTGGTTCTACGATTATTATGGTTACGGTCCTTACTACTGGCGCAGCCGCATGTGGGGCTGGCACAATCCTTGGCGCTACGGCTATTATGCCGGCTGGTATGATCCTTGGTTCGACCCTTGGTATGATCCATGGTATTATGGTTACTGCGGCTGGTATGGTGGCTGGTACGACCCTTGGTATTATGGCTGGGGCGGCTACTACAATCCTTGGTATTGGGGCGGTCCGGTAATCGGGCATGTTAGCTATGGCGGACGCAATTCGGGCGGTTATGCAGGAAGCAGAACTTATCGTTATAATGGCGATAAAGGCTATGCTGGCAACAGTACTTACCGAAGCAACAGAAACCGCAATTTCGGCGGTCGCATCAACGATAATGGCCGTTACAATAGCGTTCGTAACAATAATACCAACAACTTCGACCGCAGCAACTTTGGCGGATTCGGAAACCGTAGTGGAGCCAGCTTCGGAGGCGGAACGCATTCCGGTGGCGGAAGCTTTGGCGGAGGAGGCGGTAGCTTCGGAGGCGGCAGTCGCTCAGGTGGCGGCGGCTTTGGCGGAAGAAGATAGTCGCTTTTCAGTTTATAGTTAATAGTTAATAGTTTACAGTTAATAGCTTGGGCTTTGTTCTGAGGATGAAGACAATTTTCGAAAATGAAGATGTTCTTCAGGGAATGAAGACCTTAAGAATTAAGTGAAGAATTAAGAGATTATGAAGAATTTAAAATATTTAATCCTGGCTTCATTGGGACTCATGTCAGCCCCAATGTTGGCTCAGGAAACTTATCAGGATACTAAGTTTACAGAAAATTCCCTCACGGGTACTGCACGCTATGTAGGTATGGGTGGAGCTATGGAAGCCTTGGGCGCAGATATTTCTACCATTTCCAGCAACCCTGCCGGTTTGGGTCTGTTCAGAAAGAGCATGGCAAGTTTCTCGGCTGGCGTTGTGGCTCAGCCTGGAGCTGATACGGAACTCAATTTCGATAAAACTCCTTTTGGCTTCGACGGAAAGAAATCGGTTCCTAGTTTCGACCAGATTGGTTTCGTTTGGGCTGCTACAAATGGCGATTCGAATGTAAAGCTCAACTTCGGTTTCAACTATCACAAGAGCACAAATTTCTCTCAGATTCTTTCTGCTGCCAATTATCTCAACGGAGCTTCTCAAACCAAATGGGCTTCTGCCAAGACGGCTTACGCAAACAAATTGGATGAGCAGCACAAAGGAGATGGCGATCAGATTTGGAATGCGGTAGATGCTAACTATAATAAGTTGATGGGCAAAGACGAGGAAGGAAACCAGATGACCTACGATGGCCGTTCGTTCCTTTTTGGCCAGTATCAGAAGGGCTACATAGGCGAATATGATTTCAACATTAGCGTAGGTTTCAACGACCGCGTATGGTTGGGCTTCACCTTGGGCATTCATGATGTTCATTACCGCAGCAATTCTGTTTATACAGAGAATTATGTGGCTGATAAGGAGGCTTACGGAACAGCTTGGGAAAGCCAGCGTATCACGGGTACGGGTTATGATGCAAAACTGGGTATTATCTTCCGTCCGGTAGAAGATTCTCCATTCCGTATTGGTGCTTACGTCAATTCGCCAGTATTATATGATTTGTCGATGGATGGAACTGCTGACCTAGAACTCGTTGACAAGAACATAACAGACGAAAACGGCAATTATGCTGAGGCTAGCAATACGAACAGTTCAAGTCTCGATTATCGTCTGAATACGGCTTGGAAGACGGGTATCAGCTTAGGTCACACCATCGGCGGCAATCTTGCCTTGGGTGCTACTTACGAGTATGCGTGGTACAATCACATGGATAATCGTGTGAAGGATGGCGGTTATTATGATGGTTATTGGGGTGAATATTATGAGACCAGTTCAAGCGATGATCTCATGAATGACCACACCAAACAGTCGTTGCAGGGCGTGAGCACGCTGAAGTTAGGTCTGGAATATAAGCCTGTTAGTATGTTGGCGCTCCGTCTGGGTTATAATTACGTTTCTCCGATGTTCAAGGAGAGCGCAGACCGCGACCAAACAATCCCTTCTCAGGGAACAATCTACGCCACCTCTACAGATTATACCAACTGGAAGGCGACTAACCGATTTACAGCCGGCGTAGGTTTCAACTACGAGAAGCTGTCTATTGATGTGGCTTACCAGTACAGCTGTCAGAATGGTGACTTCTATCCATTTGCAGCCTGGGAGGAGCTTGGTGCGAATGCAGCTCCTGCAACCAAGGTTGACAACAAGCGCCACCAGTTGCTGATGACCGTTGGCTATAGG
>ERZ1032078.710-NODE-710-length-13275-cov-5.447277_pt1 | contig 13275 bp, 10 predicted proteins | sample MGYA00517101_ERZ1032078 | MGnify/ENA primary metagenome ERZ1032078 (study PRJEB33719, sample SAMN04261301) | wastewater metagenome | biome: rural village; feature: human; material: feces | host: Homo sapiens | place: El Salvador | collected 2013-01-14 ... | reverse complement strand
GCCGAAAATCCCTCGAAAAACACTACTGACAGATGCTGCGCAGTTTTGCCGGAAAGGGCTCTGGCGCAGCATGTGAGGAAAGCTGTCCGTCAAAACCGATAGGCGTCTGCCGCCCGTCAACTTATGTCTATTCCTTGCGTTTATTTTATAACATTTCCGGCACATAATCAAGTGCCGGTGACACAGGAGCGGAAGATTATGAAAATTTTGCTGTGCGGTGATATAAATTCCGGCAAAACGACGCTGATAAAGCGCCTGCTTGCGGATATGAGCGCTGCCCCGAGAGGATATATAACCGTGCGAATGCCGGAGGTAGACGGCGTGAGTAATGTGTATCTGTATGATATCGCAAATCCGCCCGAGCGTGTCGAGGATGCGGCGGTCATCATGGCGATAAGCGACAGCGACACGGAAAAGCACCCCGAGCTTTTAGACACTCTCGGCGTGCGGTACCTCACCGGTATTCCGGCCGGAAGTGTGGTGGTCTTAGACGAGATAGGCTCGCTTGAGACGGCCTCGCCCGAGTTTCAAAAGGCGGTCATGCGCATTTTATCCGGCGACTACACCGTGCTTGCCGCAGTCAAGGCGGCGAATACCGACTTTCTGCGCACCGTCCGCCGCCACCCCGACTGCGAGCTGTACATCATCACCCCCGACAACCGTGACGCACTCTATGTGCAGCTGAAAGAGGAGTACAATATATGAAAAAAGCACCCCCACGGGGTGCTTTTTCGTTGTCTTAGAAGTCGGCGTTGCCGGTGGTGCGGGGGTGAAGCTCGACATCACGGATGTTCGATACGCCCGTGAGGTACATGACCATGCGCTCGAAGCCGAGACCGAAGCCTGCGTGACGGCAGGAGCCGTAGCGGCGCAGGTCGAGATACCACCAGTAGTCCTCGGGGTTAAGGCCGAGCTCCGCCATGCGAGCGGTCAGCACATCGAGTCTTTCCTCACGCTGCGAGCCGCCGATGATCTCGCCTATGCCCGGAACAAGGCAGTCGGCTGCGGCAACGGTCTTGCCGTCGTCGTTCAGGCGCATGTAAAACGCCTTTATCTCCTTGGGATAATCGGTGACGAAAATTGGCTTTTTGTAGACCTTTTCGGTCAGGTAGCGCTCATGCTCGGTCTGAAGATCAATGCCCCACTCGACGGGGTAATCAAACTTTTCGCCGCAGTTTTTGAGGATATCGACCGCCTCGGTGTAGCTGACACGGGCAAAGTCGTTTGACACGACATTGTGCAGCCTGTCGAGCAGACCCTTGTCCACAAAGGAGTTAAAGAACTGCATCTCCTGCGGGCAGCGCTCTATCGTGCGGTTGATGATGTATTTTACCATCGCCTCGGCGGTGTCCATGTAGTCGTTGAGGTCTGCAAACGCCATCTCGGGCTCTATCATCCAGAACTCGGCGGCGTGGCGCTGGGTGTACGATACCTCGGCACGGAAGGTCGGGCCGAAGGTGTACACATCGCCGAAGGCCATGGCAAAGTTTTCGCAGTTGAGCTGGCCGGAAACGGTCAGGTTCGTGCTCTTGCCGAAGAAGTCCTTGGAGAAATCGACCTTGCCGTCCTCGGTGCGGGGAAGGTTATCAAGATCAAGGGTCGTGACTCTGAACATCTCGCCTGCGCCCTCGCAGTCCGAGCCCGTGATGATGGGCGTGTGGACATAGACAAAGCCACGCTCCTGGAAGAACTCATGCACCGCCTGTGCCGCTACGCTGCGCACTCTGAACACTGCCGAAAACAGGTTGGTGCGGGGGCGCAGATGCTGAATGGTGCGCAGAAACTCCACACTGTGGCGCTTTTTCTGCAGGGGGTAGTCGGGGGTGGAAGTGCCTTCAACGGCGACCTCGGTGGCCTTGAGCTCAAACGGCTGCTTTGCCTCGGGGGTGAGCACCAGCTCGCCCTTGCAGATGAACGCTGCACCGACATTCTGACGGGCAAGCTCATCGTAGTTGGGAAGCTTCTCACGCTCAAGGACTATCTGCAGGCTCTTGAATGCGCTGCCGTCGTTGAGCTCGATAAAGCCGAAGTTTTTCATATCACGGATGGTGCGTGCCCAGCCGCAGACGGTTATCTCCTTGCCGCCGAAGGCCTCCGGCTCGTTAAAGATCTGAATAATTTTAGTGCGTTTCATCGGTAATACACTCCGATCTGTTGAATTTTCAAGCGATTTTCTTACCCTCGATTGATAAGGGTATACACGGTTTTGGCAGGCTGCTTTTCGCCCATGCTTCGTCAAAGCCCTAGTCCATATATGTCCATTATGCCCGTCGGGCTTTGCCTTTGCCTGAACGAAAATCAGCTCTCCCAAAACTGCTTCGCACCTGACAGCGGACTGCACATATGCGACTTTCGTTCCTGCTTGGCGAAGATAGGCTGCCAATTGAGACAAGAGATACACTGTCAGGCGTGCATTCCCTTGTCAACCGAGGGTGATTATATACCATTTTTTCTGATGTTGCAATACCGCACTAGTATGACAGAGCTGATTTTCGCTCAGGCAAGGCGAAGTTTGTGGGACATACACCGTATTTCCCACGGGCTTCAACGCAGCATGAGCGGAAATCAGCCTGTCAAAAGACAACGAAAAAAGCTCGCCTTATGGCGAGCTTGTTTCGGGTAATAAAAATATTACACAGCGCGGGTGACCTTACCGCTGCGCAGGCAGCGAGTGCATGCATAAACATGCTTGGGACTTCCGTCCACGATGGCCTTGACGCGCTTCACATTGGGCTTCCAAGTACGGTTGGAGCGTCTGTGGGAATGGGAAACCTGAATACCAAAGGCTACGCCCTTGTCGCAAAACTGACATTTTGCCATTATTGAAGCACCTCCTTGCTTGTGTTTAGCTGAAAACAGCTTTTTAATAATAACAGAATGTAACCGTAAATGCAAGTAAAATTTTTAAGATTCCGTGAATTGCCGCCGTCTGCGCAAAAATCATTGCCAAAACGGGCTAAAAAGGGTAATATGTATAATATATAATATTGTTGTTAGGAGAGCCGGACAAATGCCAAGCAAGTATTCCGTAAAGCTCAAGACCTTAGTGGCCGAGCATGAGCTCAAGCCGCTGCACACATCGGCCGATTACGACACGAGGGTGCTCACCTTAGCGGAGGTCAACCGTCCCGCATTGCAGCTTGCGGGCTTTTATAATTACTTTGACCCCAAGCGTTTGCAGATAATCGGCAGGGTCGAAAGCACATATCTCGAGCTTAAGACCGAGGCCGAGCGCAGACAGAGCTTTGAGCAGCTCATGAAATACGATATTTCGGCGCTTGTTCTGTGCCACGGCGCAGCGGCGTTTCCCGAGTGCCTTGAGATGGCGGAAAAGTACGACTGCAATGTGTTTACAACAAGCGAGGACACCTCCGACTTCATGGCCAATGTCATAAGCTCACTGCACACGCACCTTGCGCCCCGCACGACGGTACACGGCGTGCTCGTCGAGGTTCACGGCGAGGGCGTGCTGCTGACCGGCGATTCGGGCATCGGCAAGAGCGAGACGGCGCTTGAGCTGATAAAGCGCGGCCACAGGCTCATCGCCGACGATGCGGTGGATATCCGCCGTGTCGGCAAGGACAGCCTGACAGGCTCTGCGCCCGAGCTTATCCGCTATTACATGGAGCTAAGGGGCATCGGCGTTGTGGATGTGCGCCATCTGTACGGCGTGGGCTCTGTCAAGCCCGAATCGGCGATAGACCTTGTCGTCAACATGGAGATATGGGACGACCAGAAGGCCTACGACCGCCTGGGGCTTACGAACGAAACGCAGGATATCCTCGGTGTCACCGTGCCGAGCCTCACGATACCCGTCCGACCGGGCAGAAACCTTGCGGTCATCCTGGAGCTTGCCGCAATGAACAACCGCCAGAAGAAGATGGGCTACAATGCGGCCGAGACGCTGGCTGCAAATCACGACTATGCCATTGACGAGGGCATACTGTAAAGGAGACAGCATGGAAAATTTAGAAAAGGCCCTTGGCGGCATAATAGAAAACATACCCGACCTCGACCTGCGTGAGCACGAGAGTATGCGTTTACACTGCTCGTTCAAGGTCGGCGGCGAGGTCAGAGCGTTCATCGCACCCAAGGACATTTGGGAAATGACGAAGGTGTTTTACTATCTGCACATGAACGAGGTGCTGCCGCTCATCGTCGGCAAGGGCACGAACCTCATAATCCCCGAGGAGGGGCTTGATATCTGCGTTGTGAGCACCGAGAAGCTCACGAAGCTGCGTCTGGGCACAACGGACGACACCATCTACGCCGAAGCGGGCGTATCGCTTGCACGGCTTGCGCAGTTTGCGCAGGCAAACGGACTGGCAGGCCTCGAGTTTGCAAGCGGCATTCCGGGCTCCGTCGGCGGCGGCATTCTGATGAATGCGGGCGCTTACGGCGGCGAGATGAAGGATGTTGTGGAGTCTGTCGTCATGTACTACCTCACCGATCAGGCGCTGTGCGAAATTAAAAACGAGGACTGCGGCTTCGGCTACCGCCGCAGCAGCTTTACGAAGGTCAACTGCGCAATAACCGGCGCCGTGTTCAAGCTTACAAAGGATGAGCCCGAGGCGATAGCGGCGAGAATGCATGAGATGAACGAAAAGCGCCGCAAAAATCAGCCGCTCGACCTGCCCTCGGCGGGCAGCGCATTCAAGCGCCCCGTGGGCGGCTACGCTGCGGCGCTCATTGACGAGGCGGGCCTCAAGGGCTACACCGTGGGCGGCGCTCAGGTGTCGGAAAAGCACGCAGGCTTCGTTGTGAATAAGGGCGACGCCAGCTACGACGATATCGTTGCGCTCATGGATCATGTGCGCCGTGAGGTGTACGAAAAATCGGGCATAACGCTTGAGCCGGAGATAAGGATATATCCCAAGGGCGTTGTGCTCATAGACGACTGGAAGAGAAGAAAGCAGATGGCTTTGGACGAGATGCTCAAGCTCGCAAAGGAGAAGGGCGCAAAGCCGGATGAGGAGCAATAAACAGGAGATAACATGGAGTTTCTTATAATTACGGGACTGTCCGGCGGCGGCAAGAGCCAGGCGGCGGATATAATCGAGGATCTGGACTACTATTGCGTGGATAATATGCCCGTTGCGCTCATCCCGAAGTTTGCCGAGCTGTGCGCAGCGACAAAGGGGCGCTATGAAAAGGTCGCCCTTGTCACCGATGTGCGTGAAAAAAACGGCATCAAGGATGTGTTCAACGCATTAAAAAGCCTGCGTGAGATGGATTTCGGCTATAAGATACTCTTCATGGAGGCCGACACGCAGGTCATCGTCAAGCGATATAAGGAGTCACGCAGACCCCACCCGCTGGCGATAAAATCCGGCGGCTCTATCGAGAACGCCATTGAGCGTGAGCGGGAGCAGCTCCAGCCGATAAGGGAGCTTGCCGATTACATCGTAAACACCTCGCACTTGACGCTCGGTCAGCTTCAGAATCAGCTGTACACCTATTTTTCCGATGCACCGAACAGCCGCTCCATCATGGTCAATGTTGTGAGCTTCGGCTTTAAGTACGGTATGCCGCTGGACGCAGACCTCGTGTTCGACGTCCGCTTTCTGCCCAACCCCTATTACATCGAGGATATGCGCCACCACAGCGGCCTTGATGAGGATGTGCGCAGCTATGTTTTCGGCTTCGAGCAGGCGCAGGTTTTCATGGATAAGCTGACGGATATGATAGAGTACCTGCTGCCGCAGTACATCGAGGAGGGCAAGTACAGCCTTACCATCGCCATCGGCTGCACCGGCGGCCGCCACCGCAGCGTGGCAGTCGCAACGGCGCTGGCAGAGCATTTGAAGGAAATGGGCGTGCCGGTAGTCAGCATCAACCGTGACCTTGCGAGAGGTGGCTGACATGACCTTTTCGCAGCAGGTCAAGGCGGAGCTGTGTGAGCCCCGGGTCGAGCGCAAATGCTGCGCCGTCGCCGAGGCTTACGGCATTTTGCTGTATTGCCACACATTTTCGCCCAAGCTCATCCGCATCATAACGGCAAGCGACGAGCTTGCGCAGAGGCTGCCGCACCTGTTCAAAAAAGCGTTTTCAGTGAGCTTTGACGAGCTTCCCGAGGGCAGCGGCAAGCGCAGCTTCAGGATAACGGACGAGAAGAAGATACAAACGATATACGACACCTTCGGCAACGACATAAACACCCCATCACTGCACATAAACTTCGGCGTTCTGGAGGAGCCGTGCTGCAAGGCGTCGTTCATACGAGGCGCATTCTTAGCCGGCGGCAGTGTAACAGATCCCGGCAAGCGCTATCACCTTGAGCTTGCCACAAGCCATTACAGCGTCAGCCGCGAGGCGTATTCCATTTTGCTCGACATGGGCTTTTCGCCCAAGGAGGCCGAGCGCAAGGGCAATCACCTTTTGTATTTCAAAAAAAGCGAGCATATAGAGGATCTTCTGACGACCATCGGCGCATCGACCTGCGCAATGGAGCTCATGTCGGCGAAGATCGAAAAGGATATGAAAAACAGCATCAACCGCAAGGTCAACTGCGACTCGGCAAACGCCGACAAGGTCGTTGCCGCAGCAGCGCAGCAGATGGAGGCGATACGCCGCATAGACAAGCTCTACGGGCTCGATTCGCTGCCGGATAAGCTTCAGGAGGCGGCGCTTCTGCGCTTTGCAAACCCCGAGGCGAGCCTTGCCGATCTTGCGATGCTCAGTTACCCTCCCGTGAGCAAAAGCTGCTTAAGCCACAGACTCAAAAAGCTTCTTGACTACAAGCCGGAGGGCATAGACTAAAAGGGCGGACGGGATATGTCATTTGTTCACTTACATGTTCATACCGAGTTTTCGCTGCTTGACGGCGCCTGCCGCATAGAGCAGCTTGCAAAGCGCATCAAGGAACTGGGGCAGACCGCCGTTGCGATAACCGACCACGGCGTTATGTACGGCGCAGTTGCGTTTTACAAGGCCTGCCTTGCCGAGGGGATAAAGCCCATCATCGGCTGCGAGGTGTATGTTGCGCCCCGCACCCGCTTTGACAAGGATCACTCCGTTGATGCCGAGTACACGCATCTTATCCTGCTGTGCAAAAACGAGACGGGCTATAAGAATCTCTGCTACCTTGTCTCGGCGGCGTTCACCGAGGGCTTTTATATAAAGCCGAGGATAGACTGGGAGCTTCTGCACGAGCACGCCGAGGGGCTGGTGTGCCTTTCCGGCTGCGTCGCCGGTGCGATACCCCGCATGCTGTGCGCAGGAAATTACGAGCAGGCGAAAGCCAAGGCGATAGAACTCAACGAGCTTTTCGGCGAGGGCAATTTCTATCTTGAGATACAAGATCATGACCTTGAGATAGAGAAAAAAGCCGCCGAGGGGCTTTTGCGCCTGCACCGTGAGACCGGCATTCCCCTTGCCGTGACGAACGATGCGCATTATATCGAAAAGGACGACGCTTACTATCAGGATGTCCTCATGTGCATCCAGACCGGCAAGTCCGTCGCAGATCCGGCACGCTTAAAATTTGAAACTAACGAATTTTATATAAAGGACGAGGCGCAGATGCGCTCGCTCTTCCCCGAGTACCCCGAGGCCGCCGACAACACCGTGCGCATCGCCGAGATGTGCAATTACGATTTTGAGTTCGGCCACTATAAGCTGCCCCGCTTCAAGCTCCCCGAGGGCGAGACGGACAGCTTTGAGTTCCTTAAAAAGCTCTGCGACCGTGGCTTTGCCGAGCGCTACGCCGCCGACAGAGTTGAGGTGCGCAAGCAGCTCGACTACGAGCTTTCGATGATAAAGCAGATGGGCTTTGTCGACTATTTCCTCATCGTTTCCGACTTCATCGGCTACGCAAAAAGTCAGAAGATACCCGTAGGCCCCGGGCGCGGCAGCGCAGCGGGCAGCGTGGTGTCGTACTGCCTCGGCATCACCGATGTTGACCCTATTAAATACAGCCTGTTCTTTGAGAGGTTTCTAAACCCAGAGCGTGTCAGCATGCCGGATATCGATGTCGATTTCTGCGTGAACCGCCGTGGAGAGGTCATCGACTATGTAAATCGCAAGTACGGCCACGACCATGTGGCGCAGATAGTCACCTTCGGCACGATGGCGGCAAGGGCGGCCATCCGTGATGTGGGCAGAGTTTTGGATGTGAGCTACGCCGACACGGATAATGTCGCCAAAAATGTCCCCATGGCGCTCGGCATGACGATAAGCGAGGCGCTTAAAATTTCAAAGCCCCTGCGGGAAATGTACGAAAACGACGAGACCATGCACCGGCTCATCGAGGTCGCCGAGGCCTTAGAGGGAATGCCCCGACATGCCAGCATGCACGCTGCGGGCGTCGTCATAACCGACAAGCCCGTGTACGAGTATGTGCCGCTGTCGAAAAACGACGAATCGGTCGTGTGCCAGTATCAGATGACCACGCTTGAGGAGCTTGGACTTCTCAAGATGGACTTTTTGGGTCTGCGAAACCTCACGGTTTTGGAGGATGCGGCCAAAATGGTGCGTGAGCACGAGCCGGACTTCGAGGTCGACAAGATACCCGAAAACGACCCCGCCGTGTTTGAAATGCTCTCCGCCGGCAGAACCAGCGGTGTGTTCCAGCTTGAAAGCTCGGGCATCACCGCCGTGTGCGTGGGCTTAAAGCCCAAGAGCATTGAAGATATCACCGCCGTCATAGCGCTCTACCGCCCCGGACCGATGGACAGCATCCCGAGGTTCATAGAGTGCTCGAACGACCCGAAAAAGATAAGCTACAAGCACGAGCTTCTGCGTCCGATACTCGATGTCACCTACGGCTGCATCGTCTATCAGGAGCAGGTCATCGAAATTTTCCGCCGATTGGCGGGCTTCTCGCTCGGTCAGGCGGATATGATCCGCCGTGCAATGAGTAAGAAAAAGCACAAGGTCATCGATGCCGAGCGTGTGGCGTTCGTGCACGGCGACCCCGAGCGGGGCATAGACGGCGCAGTGAAGCGGGGCGTTCCCGAAAATGTCGCGAACAGCATCTATGACGAGATACTCGACTTTGCAAGCTACGCATTTAATAAGGCGCACGCCGTGAGTTACGCCATCGTGTCCTACCGCACGGCGTACATGAAACGGCGCTACCCGCAGCAGTATATGGCAGCGCTTTTGTCCAGCGTTCTTGACAACAGCCTGAAGATAGCCGAGTATATCGCCGAGTGCAGAGAACTCGGCATCAGGCTCCTGCCGCCGGATGTCAACGAATCTGGCGCTGACTTCTCCGTTGTCGGCAGCAATATTCGCTTCGGCATGGTGGCGATAAAGAGCATCGGCAGAGGGTTTGTAAACGAGCTTATATCAGAGCGCCGTGCAAACGGCCTGTTCAAGAGCTTTGAGGACTTCTGCCGCCGCATGAGCGGCAAGGATCTCAACCGCCGTGCCGTGGAAAATCTCATCCGCTCCGGCGCATTCGACAGCTTCGGCGTCAACCGCCGTGCGCTTTTGCAGGTTGCCCCCGTTCTGATAGACAGCATCCAGCACGAGCAGCGCAATAATATAGACGGGCAGATGAATCTTTTCGGCGAGCCGGACTTTGCCGAGAACGAGTCTGCGCAGGTGAAGATACCCGATGTCACCGAGTTTTCTCGCCAAGAGCTCATGGCGATGGAGAAGGAGACCACGGGTCTGTACCTGAGCGGCCACCCCATGGATGAGTACCGTGACGCCGTGCGGAAGGCCGGTGCAGTCCCCATCGGGGCTATCATGGCGGATTTCGCCTCCGACGAGGGAAACAAGCGCTTTTCCGACGGCCAGCGGGTCACCGTTGCCGGTGTCGTGCAGTCGTCAAAGACCCGCACCACGAGGTCAAATACGCTCATGAGCTATATCGACCTTGAGGACGATACGGGCGCAATGGAGCTTATCGCCTTCCAAAAGGCGCTCGATACGGGCGGCGCTTATGTCCGTGATAACGCCCCGCTCGTCGTGTCCGGCCGCATCTCCGTGCGTGACGAAAAAGAGCCGCAGCTCATGGTCGATGTCATAAAGCCCATCACTGAAATTGAGAAATTAAAGGACGAGAGCAGCCGTCCTGCGCCGGTCAAAACGCCGGGCGCCGGAGCAAAGCTCTGGGTGAAGTTAGAAAGCGAAAACGACCCCGCCCTGAAGCGCATCGAGCTTATTCTGACCATGTTCCCCGGCACGCAGCAGATGATAATCTACTGCCAAAGGGAGAAAAAGCGCATCGGCGCACAGTGTGTGATACACGAAGCCCTCGTGGACGAGCTCAAGGAAATGCTCGGCAGCGAAAATGTCGTGATAAAATAAAAATCAGGCTCAAACGAGCCTGATTTTTTCATATCTAATCCGCATCGGGTACAAATTTCAGCGCATAGTGCGAGTTTTCGCTGTACCACATTGTGCCGTGAAGCGTTCCGTCTTTGGGCAGGTCTGGCTGCTCAAACAGCCAGAGCCTAAGCGGTATTCGGATATCAAATTCCTCGCCGTCATCGGCAGTGACCGTATAATAATGGTAACTAGTGCGCATAGTCCTGTAACTATGCTCAACAAAGTCCCCGTGCACCGAACAAAAACTACGATTGTTTATATCCTTTACTGTGTCGATACTCGCTATTGCGCTTATAGCTAAAAGGACAACGAGAATAACGACGCTCTTTTGCAGGTCGTTTCGATGGGAAACTGTTTTCTTGGTCTTTTTCCTAGCCTTGGCACGCCTGTAGGCACTATACTTAAAAATGAAGAAAAGCAAATAAAATGCGCAGATCCAAAAGAACGGCGCAACAAGCGTTCCCTTAAGAATACTCACAAACTGCTGTTCCATCGTCCGACCTCCTTCGCATTTTCTTCCGACACCAATTTACCAGCTTGTGCTCAAATTCGCAAGTGGTAATTGCGGGCGGGGTGTGGTATAATCGGGGTTACTCACAGAAAGGATCAGCATATGGACGACATTATTAGAATTCTTGCCGAGGAGCTCGGCAAAAAGCCCGAGCACATCGAAAATGTAATAAAGCTCATCGACGAGGGCAACACCATCCCCTTTATCGCACGCTACCGCAAGGAGCTGCACGGTGCGATGGACGACACCTCGCTGCGCACGCTCGAAAAGCGCCTTGCGTATCTGCGTGGCCTTGCCGAGCGGCGGGAGACGGTCAAGGCCGCCATCGCCGAGCAGGGCAAGCTCACCGAGGAGCTTGAAAAAGCGATAGACGCCGCAGCGACCTTGGTCGAGGTCGAGGACCTGTACGCTCCCTTTAAGCAGAAGCGCCGCACGAGAGCGACCATTGCAAAGGAAAAGGGGCTCGAGCCGCTGGCGGATATCCTCTTTGCCCAGCACCGTGACGGCCCTGTGCCCATCGAGGAGGCGGCAAAGTACATTGACCCGGAAAAGGGTGTTGACACCGCCGAAGCAGCCCTCACCGGAGCGAGCGATATCCTCGCCGAACGCATAAGCGACGATGCCGCCGTGCGCAAGAGCCTGCGTGCGTTTATAAAGTCAAACGGCTTTATCGAGAGCCGTGCCGCCACGGAGGACGACTCCGTGTACAGCCAGTATTACGAATTTTCGCAGCGCATCGGCAGAATGCAGGGTCACCAGACCCTTGCTGTCAACCGCGGTGAAAAGGAGAAGCTTTTAAAGGTCTCGGTCGTGCTCGACAAGGACGCGGCGCTCGTCGTTCTGCGCCGTGCCGTGTTCAAAGGGCCGAGCCCCTCACTGGAGTTTATAAAAGCCGTGTGCGAGGACGCATACACAAGGCTCATTTTCCCGTCACTGGAGCGTGAAATTCGCTCCGAGCTTACCGACACCGCCGCCGAGGGCGCTATCGGCCAGTTTGCGCTGAACCTGCGTCCGCTGCTCATGCAGCCGCCTGTCAAGGGCAAGGTCACCATGGGTCTCGACCCGGGCTACCGCATGGGCTGCAAGGTTGCCGTCGTCGACGCAACCGGCAAGGTACTCGACACCGCCGTCGTGTACCCGACCTTTAATGATGCCAAAAAGGAGGACGCTATCCGCACGCTGTCCCGCCTTATTCGCAGGCACGGTGTCGTGAACATCGCCATCGGCAACGGCACGGCCTCCCGTGAGACCGAGCAGATGACCGTTGAGCTTATCCGCCGTGAAAAGGAGGCGGGGCATGAGCTTGCATACATGATAGTCTCCGAGGCCGGAGCGTCGGTGTACTCGGCAAGCGAGCTTGCGGCGGCTGAGTTCCCGCAGTTTGATGTCAACCTGCGCTCTGCCGTGTCGATAGCCCGCAGGCTGCAAGACCCGCTGGCGGAGCTTGTGAAAATAGACCCCAAGGCCATCGGCGTGGGGCAGTATCAGCACGACATGCCGCCCAAGCGGCTCGATGAGGCGCTCAACGCCGTCGTCGAGGACTGCGTCAACAGCGTGGGTGTGGATGTAAACACCGCATCGCCCTCGCTTTTGCAGCGTGTCTCGGGTCTCACGAGCGCCACGGCGAAGAACATCGTCGCCTACCGTGAGGAAAACGGCGCATTCACCTCCCGCAGCCAGATAAAGAAGGTGCCCAAGCTCGGGCCGAAGGCATATCAGCAGTGCGCAGGCTTCCTGAGAGTTCCCGAGAGCAGGGCGGTGCTGGATAACACCGCCGTGCACCCCGAGTCCTACGCCGCCGCCGAGACGCTGCTCACACTTACCGGACACAGCATGGCCGATGTCAAAAACTCGGCGCTGTCCGATCTTCCCGCAAAGCTCAAGGCCTACGGCGAGGAAGCCGCCGCAGCCGAGGCGGGCATAGGTGTGCCGACCCTGCGTGATGTCGTTTCCGAGCTTCTAAAGCCCGGCAGAGATATCCGTGACGATCTGCCCAAGCCGATACTGCGCACGGATGTCATGGAGCTTAGCGACCTCAAGCCCGGCATGAAGCTCACCGGCACGGTACGCAATGTCATCGACTTCGGCGTGTTCGTAGATATCGGCGTGCATCAGGACGGACTCGTGCACATTTCGCAGGTGTGCAACAAGTTTATAAAGCACCCGTCCGAGGTCGCCTCCGTCGGCGATATCGTCGATGTCGTCGTTTTGGATGTCGATGAGAAGAAAAAACGCATCTCGCTGTCGATGAAGCAGTCAAAATGACGGGCGGTCATATTAAACATTCCAAAAAAGCCGTTGAAAAATTAACAATTTGAGCATATACTGAGGTTTGTACTTAAACAACAGGAGGTGTTGCTCGTGGATGATACGAAGCTCAGAGCGCTGATGGCATCGGTGCGCTGCGGCAGCTTCAGCAAGGCGGCCGAGCAGCTCGACTACTCCCAGTCGGGGCTGACGCACATGATGGATAAGCTCGAGGC
>ERZ1032078.701-NODE-701-length-13369-cov-6.467853_pt1 | contig 13369 bp, 8 predicted proteins | sample MGYA00517101_ERZ1032078 | MGnify/ENA primary metagenome ERZ1032078 (study PRJEB33719, sample SAMN04261301) | wastewater metagenome | biome: rural village; feature: human; material: feces | host: Homo sapiens | place: El Salvador | collected 2013-01-14 ... | reverse complement strand
AACTCTTCAGTAATGCCGTGGGTGCATTGCAGAATGCCGAGATGGCGAACGTGGACGCTAAGTATGATGCCGAAATCAAGGCCGCCGAGGGTAACACCGCCCTTCAGGAGAAGCTGGAGAAGAAGAAAGCCAACGAGAAGCTGAAGATACAGAAGAAGTATGCCGACGTGAACTTCGCCATGCAGGCAGCCCAGATCATCTCGAATACTGCCACCTCCATCATGAAGGCATACAGCGAGATGGGCCCGATAGCCGGAAGCGTAGCAGCAGCCCTGATGGGCGTGACGGGTGCAGCCCAGCTTGCCGTGGCCAATGCTGAGCGACAGAAGGTGAAGCGAATGACCCTTAACGGAAGCAGCGGAAGTTCTTCAGCTTCCACCTCCAGAGTGGCAAGCGGTCGAGAGAGTGGAGGACGCATCGACGTGGAGCGTGAACAGGACGGCAAGCACTTTAATGCCGAATTCTCGCCTGGCAAGCGTGGGTACATCGATAAGCCTACCGTCATCGTAGGTGAGGGGCCTAGAGGCAAGAGCAAGGAATGGGTGGCATCGAATGCAGCCCTGGAGAACCCGACCATCGCCCCGCTCATCAGCCTGATGGATGCAGCCCAGCGTGCCGGGCAGATAAGAACCTTCGACATGAGCAAGTATCTGATGGCCATGCAGGGCAGGGCACTGGGTGGAAGTATTGAGCAGGGACCTGCTCCGTACCCGCTCCATACCCGCTCCGTACCAAGTCTTAGTGGGGCTGATTCCTACGTCGCGACGCAGGAATCCCCACATCGCGACGCGGGAATTGCCGCGTCCGGACGCAGTAATGACGAGCTCTTGGCACTGGTCAGGGAGCTTCGTGACAACGGAGTCCGCGCCTACGTGGCGCTTTCTGACCTCGATGCCAAGCAGGAACAGAGAAACCAGGCAAGGAAGTTTGCCAAGAAATAAAATCTTCAGAACATGAAAATAACGAATCTTGATAAAGGAAAGGCCTACCAGCTTGGTGAATCTGCCAAGCTGGAGGTGGAACGCACCAACCCGTTTTTCAATGACTACGGGGAGAGCACTTCTCCTCTGGATATTCCTGCAAGCGACTACAACCGCATGATACTGGGATATCCCGACACCTTCGGCTTGAGAGAAAAGATGGTAGCCACGAACGTGAGCATCGAGGACGGAGAATATTTCGCCCAATGCCGGCAAATCATTCTATCTGCGCAGCACAAGGGAAATATCTCTTCCTCGTTCTACATCAACGACGGATCCTTCTACTCGAAGATACAGAACGTGAAGCTGAAGAGCATCTTCAAGGACGAGATGATACCGGAGTGCAGCACCATCGACAAGTGTATCGACTTCTGCCGGTCGCTCATCGGTGGCAGCAACGAGTACTACGATATCTTCCCCGTGCTGCTTACCGATGATTCCGGCAAGGATACGGGCTACAACTACAAGATACTGAATGCCTGGGGCGACATCAAGCAGCTGAAGGATGCAAAGTACTGGAGGTTCAAGGATGCCGGAGGCTACGAATACGTAGATGCACCATGGGCGTGGGATTTCTGCCTGTATAACAAGAGCGATGCCATGTTTCAGGGCGAGGCTAGCAGAACCGAGTACGTGAACGAGATACCGGTGAGCCTATCCAGGGGTTACTACATTTCCCCGTTTATCCGTGCCAACTACGTGCTCAAGCGTGTATTCGCCTATTTCGGCTACGAGCTGAAGGAAAATTTCTTCACCCGCACAGAACCCTTCAGCAAGATGGTTCTGGTAAACAACGTGATAGACGTGATGGTAAACGGGCATATCCGCATCGAGGACCTCCTTCCCGATGTGTCGGTATCTGATTTCCTCTCGGTTTTTCGGAAAAAGTTCCTCTGCGAATTCATCTCAGACGAGGGAACCCATACCGCCGATATTATCTTTCTACGCGAAGTGGTGGATAGTACACCCGTGGCAGATCTTACCCGCCAGATGACCGAGGAACCCACCTTATCTTATAAGACGGCATCTGATTACAAGCGTGTGGTGCTGCGGGCGAAGCATCAGGCGGACAGCGATGCCGAGGACAGCTACGACGATCTGAAGGATATGCTGGCCAAGAATTCGGGCGCCTATTTCGACAAGGTGGATGGCTGCTTCTATAAGGACGGATATTCGGGCAACTATCATGTAAAATCGAAGATAGGCGAGGGTTCGCAGAGCTATGATACCGGCGAAGATGATACCGATACCCTGGATGTGGAGATTCCGGAAATGATTCCGGAAACGAGGACCCTTCAGTATAGGCAGTCGGCAAACGATGAGACTATCACCAGGGATATGGGCAGATACCTCTATATAGGAAGCTATGCCACGCTCAACTCATCGATGAAGGTGGCCACGGAAGATAACTCCGAGAGCGAGGAAGAGGCAGTTACTACTCCGGTGATGCTGGCTTTTCCTTATGTTTCAACTGATGGCATGCCATGTGGAACCGTCACGGCTTATGATATCCATTATGAGTACGACAACCGGTTCGGTCCGCCATCTCACGCTTCCGAGGAGAAACTCTATCGAAGAATATTCGATTACGCTCTGGTGTACAACGGAGACGATGGTATCTTCGAGAAGTTCTATCGCCAGTACGACCTTCTTCTGAGGAATTCACTCCAGGAACTCAAGGTAAAACTGCTGCTCACCCAGTCGCAGAAGCAGAATCTGGCATCCTATGCCAAGGTAGTGATCCGTGGCGTAAGCTTCTTCTTTAACAAGCTGAAGTTTACCCTTGGAGGAAAAAGCGAGCCGACGGAAAGCGAACTGAGAACCATCGCCCTGACTACCCCTATACATGAAGCTTCGCGGATGATAGATGTAATGCCAGCCATGAGCTGTAGATATAAATGGGTTGGCCATGAAGAAACGGTGGAGGTTTCGGAGAGTGCGTACAATAACTCGGGCGACGATAAAGACCGCACCTTCAAGATTATCTATCCTCCTCTTCCTTCAGCCGAGTATGTGGGGCAGAAATATGGCCTTCAGAAGGCGTATATCAGCCAGAAGACCCGACATGCAACAATGTTCCGTCACTCCAAATGGGTGTACCATTGCACCACGGCGTGGCTGGAGTGTGTGGAGATATAGAGGACTTTCAGTCCTTTGTTTTATGCCTGTATTGTCTTAATTTTGCAGTAAAACAAGATTAAGATGATACAGGTATTATTATATCCAGACGCACTGAGCATGGTAGGCTCCATGAATGCCTTCGAGATATACAACAGCTCGAAGACAGACGTGGTATTCGCGCTCAAATATAATGGTGCATCCGAGAACATCGTGCAGCACACCTACTCGCCGAACGGCAATGGGAGGGTGACGGTAGATGTTAAGGATATCATCCTCCCTTTGCTCAGCTTGCAGGTAAAGGACGAAAGCACCCCGTACAAACAACCCGACATCAAGAAGAATTTCGTAGCAAAAGTCTATGAAGTAGGGCATGAATCAGAGACAAAGGTCATTAATTTCGGCGTAATCCGTGCCGGAGTGGATAGACTCTCCGATTCTGCCGACAACTTCCTGAAGTCGAATTTCCTTACCTGGCAGCCGCAGGTGAAGGCCGTAACCTACTACTCTCCGGAATTCCTCACCTATTACGCGGTGGAAGACTGTGAGATGAAGTGTAAGGCCTATCTCTGGAACGGGACGGGATATACCGAGAAGACGGTGCAACTCGCCCTGCTGGAGGCTGGAAACGTATATACGGTTCCGGTGCAGTATGCCATCATCGCAAAGGCTATAGGTGGCGATATCCTGCCATCCTACTATGATGTATGGGTAGAACGGGAAGATGGCGACCGTCTTACTTACATCCAGCGCTACTATGCCGGAGACATGAAGAGCGAAGAGGAAGAATGGTTTCTTTTCGAGAACTCTCTTGGCGGCATCGACTGCTTCAGGGCTTATGGCAACAGCGAAAATACAGCCGAGCATACACATAACGTAGCAGAGATCGATGATGATTCTGAAGAATACCGTGTAGATACCACCAGAAAATTCAAAAAGAATACGGGATTCCTGGACAAGAAAGAGCGTCAATGGCTGCTTGATTTCTTTCCTAGTCTGGGCAAATATGTATATCAGGGTACTTCGCTGAGAAAGATTACTGTAGTGGAGAGTGACGTGAACTACGAGGCGAAGGAGTTTCCTTCCAACTACAGCTTCACCTACAGATACTCAGACGCAAGACCCTATCTGAACCTATCGAGAGTCAGGGAGGGCAGTTTCAGGCAGATGGATATCCACCTGCCGGATCTGGGAAATTTTACTATCGCCCCGCGCTTAGTTGAATGTTCCAGACTTACGCTTAGCGGCGGGGCTTTATTCCCGGTACAGAATCCTTATTCCGAGGAATGGGGAGTAACCACGCTCTCGGCCATCCTCACTCAGCTGGTGGGAGACTTGTCGGATTCCTACAACGGCGGAGGAGGCATTGGGCACAAGCACAGCAACATCGAACTGCTTGAGGCGCTCTCTGAATTCAATCAATATCTCACCTACCGTGGAGAGAAGCTGAAGGCAGGAACTGCCGATGAAGCCGATGATTTTTCTGAAAATGGCAAGGCTAGCCGGAAGATCCTGCGCAAGGATATCGAGGATGTGGCCAGGGGTCTCATTACCTTCGCCAAAGGTGCAAAGTTCGGAGATTTCGTATCGGGCATGACTGATGGCAAAGGGGCACTGATAGATGGAAAGGGCAACGCCGAGGTAGAGTCGATTACCGTACGCTCGTACATGAAGGTGATGGAGCTGATAGTGAACCGCCTGAGTGCGCTGGAAGGCGACCAGCTGTTCACAGAGAGTGACATTATCGAAAAGGTGAGCTATCTGGGCGATAACTGCTACGGCTTGAAACTCCGCTCTAAATATAAAGGCTACTTCACGGCACAGCATGTTAACAACGTACTCAAAGGTATCGTCAACAATATCGCCGCTGCTGCGATAGAAGGGAGCGAAGTATCCTATTACACCTCATGGATGAGAGTGAACAGCGTGAACACTGTGACTAACTATATAGAGGTGTCTCTGTATCCAGACAACGAGGTTCCCGCCGGAAAGAATTTTCCTCCATGCGAGTTAATGAACATCGCAAGATGGGGAAACCAGACGGATGAGAGCCTTCAGCAATGTTTCTATCTATCGAGTTCTGAAGGCAGAATCGTGAAGCTTACGGGAGTAACCAAGCCTATCCTGGAGAACTGGAACTATGGCATGGTGTTCGGAGATATGCCATCCTTCCTGAAGGAACTGAAACTGCCGTTGGTGAAGGGACGGGATTACATGTATGCAGCCGGCATCATTACGCAAGACTTCATCCAGATAGACTATCAGGGCAAGCCTGTGGTTACTTATGTAGATAGAGGTCCGTGGAGTAAGACTGCCAAGTATCACTGCGCTGCTCTCAACGAGGAGACCGGAAAATACGAAACTTCTGATGTATGGTTTACGGGCTGTAAATGGAGATGCCAGAAGACGGGAACCCATACGAAACCTAGATGGAACAACACCGACTGGGCGATGATAGAAGGCAACCCTACCTTTGAAGTTAACTTCGAGGAGATGGAGACACTGTATGATTTTGACAACTTTTCCGCACCCCTCACCGTCGTGGCAACCTTATATGGGCAGAATATTACGGATGATATCCTCGATAGAGACGTGGCATGGACCCGATATACGGAGAACGCTGCGGGAGTCCAGCGGGTGGCATCGGATAACGTCTGGGCGGAACAGCGTGGAAATGCCGGAAAATCCATCGTCATCGTCAAGAGTGATCTGGGTATAGACAGCGAGGGAGTTCCCAAAAAGATAGTGTTCACTGCCACCGTCACCCTGCGTGACGGCATGGGAGCAGAGCTGGATCAGCAATCCGCTTCTGTGGATATTAATTAATATATATATATTAAGGTATGAAAACAAAAAGATTAGATTTTAATTTTCGACCGTTGAAGTTCAGCAAGTCTATATCGCTTGTGGGTACCACTCCCGGCATACAGACTTATGATGCCGAGACGGGCGAGTACAGTCCGGACTATACCACGGTTCCGGTGGTCGTGCAGCCGAGCCTGAGCGCCATCGACCCGGACGAGGTGATGCTTAGCGGACCTATCAACGCCCAGCTTGCAAACATTACCTGGACGGAGATTGAGGCAGGCGTAAAGAAGACCATCGACACGACCAACACCCAGTATGGACTCACAATGACGGGTGATGATGCAGGCAGAGTCGTGGTAAACCGCAATGCGACTCCAGGTTCACCGATTACACTTCAGTTTGATGCCGACTTCATCGACCCACGTACAGAGCAGGTGACTCATTTTACAATGACTTACCCAATCAAGTGCAAGAATGCCACGCTCTGCCAGCCGGTTGTGCTGCTCGATGCGTCTGACGTAAGCTTCTACAATCCGCTCAGAGACCAGGCAGAGCAGACCATCAACGCTTCCCTGCTTGTGGGTTCCGTTACGGCACAGGCCGATAAATGCGCCTTTGTCTGGGAGGTGTTGCGAGATAGCGGTGCATTCACGAAATGGGGCAGCAACGAGCTGGACCTGGAGGCTTCCGTGAGCGAGGATGGTGCATCCTTCACGGTAGATCGCTCGCTAATGGGCGAGAAGATTGTTATCAGATGCAGGGCTAAGTACAGCAGCAGCGGCAATCCTGCCAGCGTACCGCTGAAGGACTCCGCACCTGCAAAGATTGTTTCCATCGTTCGACGAATCCCGAAGTTCGAGTATGATTGGGCAGATGTGCCGATTAATCTTCCTGGAGGGCAGAAGACGGTATTACCTCGTACCATCATTACTGACAAGACAGGTGTTATCCCGAATCCATCCTCCGACCTGCTTCCTATCTACTACATGGCAACCAACCCAAAGCTGGCTTCAGGAGTTCCATCGTATGAGATGGTTGGACATGGCATGCAGCCTACGTTGAGCACAGATAAGATCAGCGTAACGACCGGAGCCATCATGGGACTTGATGTCAAGGAGCTGAATCCGCTGATGCTGCTTACTGACGGCAAGGGTACGATACTTACCGATGATAAGGGTACGGCATTCGTTTTTCACTAATATTTATAATTCTAAATTTTTAAAGATATGGAAAAGTATATCAAAGCAAACAAGAAGGTGGCTGAGTTCTTGCACCTTCAGACTATTCGCAACGCAGTCAAGGACGGCCACTATCTGCTCTGGATTATGGACGTACAGCCATTCGGTAACATGGAGGATCTGCCAAACATCCTTCAGCAGATTGGCGGCCTTCTGCTTTCCGGAAGCGAAGCTAAGGAGGAGCAGGACGGAACTGTGACCCGCAAGCTTCCTACTCCGCTTGACAAGCGCTTCATCATGGACGATGATGTTCAGAAAACCACGGAAGGTAGCGGCGAAGTAACAGATACCCCAGAAACAGACAAGGCAGGAGAGACAACAGGTTCTGAAGGCGGAAACGGCAACGGTGAAAACGGAGATTCCTCCGATACGGGCACGGAGTCGGGTTCGGAAGATGACCCTGACCAAAAGAAGGAAGGAGGCATAGATGAGTAAAGCAGCAGCATCCCGCACGATTAAGTTCATGTCTAAATCGGGCACATATACTGCCATTATCCAGTCGCCTAAGGGGGACCTGTGGCAGGAGTATAAGGGTACAACGGACGAGGTGACTGATATTGCACCTAAGTTCAACGAGACGCAGCCACCGTTGTACTATGTTATCACCAGTAGCCGCTCTGCCGAGGGTCTTGCGACACCGGTATCGATGCAGTACTTCTTCAACGACCAGCCGATTGCATTTGGAACAAATGGTAAATCTACCGGTGTTCATGACGGTCTCTTCGAGAAGATCGTGCCAAGCGGCAAGGAGCAGCCTTATTATGGTATCAGAATCATCAATAACCTGGTGAAGGCAGCAGCCTTCTCAGCATGTACCATCAAGATGAAGGCTTCTATGCTTTACGGAACGATAACTGATTCTATCGAAGCAAGCTACAATATACCTATCAGTCCATCTACAGGTGAGAGCTATAGAGTAACTATCGCATCCGGAGATAATAAGGTATTTACCGTCAATTCGCAGACAGACAGTTGTGTGCTCGAGGCGATGGCGTACCTCTCAGGCGTGGAGCTTACCAAGAACCTGACTTACAAGTGGTGGCAGATGGTATTCAATCCGGAAACAAAGAAATGGAACTGGAACCTCCTTTCTGCAACAGGCAAGAAGCTTACGGTTTCTGCTTCGCAGATTGACAACGTTGCCGACTTCAAGGTGGAGGTATTCCAGGATGGTGAGTCAAGAGGTACAGACGTACAGAGCGTGACCGATACCAGCGACCCGCTTTCTATAGACGTTAACCCGGTTCCTGCCGATGAGACCATCGAAGAAGGCAATCCTGAGCGCAGCCATGTTACCTATACTCCTAAGCTGGTGTACCGAGACTCTTCTGCCGTAGCGGACGAAAATGCCAAGTTCTTTTTTGGTGCAAGAAGCGCATCGGGTGTTCTTCTGAGCAATGATGAGCTTCTTGCTACTGCCGCCAAATCCTTCACCGTGACGGAAGCCATGTGCGTGCAGGGCGGTGGAGATATAACCCTGTATATTGCAGCAGCAGACTAGCCTATGATATCAGCGATAAGATTTATCAGATTCCTCCGAATCGGTGTCGGTATATCCGACACCGATGTGGAGTATGCCGACTCTACCAGCAACACCGTAGCTCCGACAACCGGCTGGCAGACTGAAGCTCCAAAGTGGCAGAACGGGCATTATATCTGGTCCCGCACGCATATCTACTACACCAATGGTACGGAAAAGATAACGGAACCGGTATGCCTGCCATCCGGCAAGGGTATCGACAAGATTCTAGAGATGTACTATCAGTCAACGTCGGCTACGACCCTGAATGGCGGTACATGGGTTCCGGAACCTCCATCCTGGCGGAACGGATATTATATCTGGACGTGCTCGTTTATCTATTATACGGATGGATCAATGACACCTACAAAACCAGTATGTACTACAGGAGCGCAGGGACCACAAGGTCCGCAGGGCAAGCCTGGCAAGGACGGCAAGGACGGCACATCGGTTACCATCGAGGGAGACGCAAGCTATCATTATCCAAGTTGTCAGGAACTACAATCGGCCATCAGTGCAAACCCTACGCTGATTATTCCTGGCGACCATCCGGTACTTCTTGATATTTCCTCTGATGCCAGCGCGCTCAAGGCATCGCATAGTGCAGGGTATGATACACCATCGTTGCTGACGGTTGATATCCGGGAAGACGGCAATATCTACTATTCGATACAGAAATCGAACACAGGAGAGTGCTATTTGCTGGGCACGGATGTATATCATAACAACGGCCAGCGATGGAACAACATCGGAAACATCCAGGGACCTCAGGGCGAACCGGGCAAGCCTGGCACAGATGCAAAGCAGCTCTACATGCACGTTGCCTGGTGTAACACACCAGATAATTCGGATAATTCTTTCGTCACTTCGTGCGATGACGGCGATGCGTATGCCTACATGGGCACATGCACCGACTACACAAAGGAAGATCCGGAAGAATTTTCCGCCTACAAATGGACTAAGGTTCAAGGCGAACCAGGCGAAAGTGCTGTAAACATACAGATTTCGACGCCGGCAATATTGCACAAGAAGAGTAAGTATGCGGCTACGTATAGCATTACCGTGAAGGCTATGAGGGACGGAGGACTGCTGGATATAAAGAGCAGTATTCATTTCGTGCAGTCGATGGTAGTAGGTGTTATCCCGAAGAAGTCTATATCGGGTAAGATAGAGACAATAACGGTTAGCATATCGGCCAACGTATCAGCCAACGTGGATATGGTGTATGAAGCAACTGTAGCCGGGAGGATGCATAGTTATACTATACCTATCCGAACGGTTGAGGATGGTGCAGACGGTAAGCCTGGTGCAGCTGGTAAGAACGGCAAGCGAATGCGTGGCCCGCAGAGCTGGGAAGCGCTTGGAGAAGGATACACTTTCTACCCGCTTTCGGATGAAGACAGTGATGAGTTCGATGTTGTTGAATACGGCGGGAAATATTACGAGTGTAATGCAAAGCACGTGAAGAGTTCGGATACCACACCTCTTGATGACTATAAGACATACGGAGGTAATGGAAACTGGTTTCTAAGCTCGCAGTTCAGCTTCGTTGCAACGAAGGTCCTCTGGAGCGAAATCGGACAGATAGATTTTTTCGGGTCTCAGTCGATTAATGTTTATGGTGAGTCGAATAATAGTCGAATCAGCCTGCGGAACGGCATCATTGAAATCTTCGGATCAGTTAACGCTGTGATTCCGAATATCCGCTTCGGTGTAGATCCTGCAACCGGATGCGCTATCATGTCGTACTACGACAACAAAGGCAACTGGCTTTACGATCTGGGTCCAGGCGGTTGGGATAACAAGAATGTCACCAAGGGCAGACTGGAATCCTTTGACTATCTTCCTGCGCATGAGTACCTGAACCTGATAAATAAGGGATATGGTATGACAGCATCAGACAGTCTTTATGAGCCACAAGCCTTCAAGATTGACGACAAGCCGTATTACTATAATGTTGCCGTGACCAAGGTTGACATTTGCTTATTCCCAAGATCGTATGCAGACGACTCTACAGAGCTATCGAAGCACCCTATTACAGGATACGAACCTGGAGCGAGGATAACTTCCTGGAAGAAGCTGTATCAATATACAGCCGGACGCAAGGATAGTCTATACTTTGCGGACAGTGCGCATAATCTTACAGCAGAACTTGCGAAAGAGGCAGACGGGAAATGGTTTACATCTGGCAATATCTGCGACGGATCAAAGCTCATCAATCTTGCCAGCGGCAAGTATGTACGTAGGGGAACAAGTGTAAGAATGATGAAAGTACTGCATGTAAGCTTAGGCGGAACCACAAAAGTTCCTGCTTACGGATTCGACATTGGCGTTGTCGGTAATCTCTCGCATAAAATGGAATCAATAACAATTAGTAGTCAGATATGCCGCACTATAGGCAATATAACATTAAATTAAAATATTAAGATATGAAAACAGGAAAATTTGATTCTCAGACATTGACAACAGTCAATGCAATAAACAGTAACCAGAAGTTTCCGATTGCGGATACGAACGGAGTCATTACCCTGGTATCACTGGATGTTCTGAAAAAGGCGGTAGCCGGAGGACTCAACCTCAACGCTATCGAGGACGGTATCTTCATCATGTATCACCGTAACAGCGACAATTATCCGCTGATGGTGAAGCCATACAAGTGGCCATCTATCGAAGCTACCGGAGAGGTGGCAGATGGTGTTGTGGTATTCGAGGGCGGGCGACACATCGTGGTAGCTCCTACAGAAGCCACCTCCCTTCCATGGGCCAGTGCAGCCGTACAGGGAGACACTACCCTTTACGGAAATGATGAGAACTATGCCGCAGAGGTTACTGGTAATAACCGCCTAGCTGCGATGCTCGATTTCGACGGACGAAAGCACACAGATGCCATCATCAAGGCATCTTCTGCGGATCACGTAACGAATACCGCATCGTATGCTCCAGGATATTGTCGTGCCTACAGTCGCGCTAACAGTAAAGGTAAGGGCTTGACAGCTGGTTACTGGTGGTTGCCATCCGTAGGAGAGAGCCTGATGATGTACTCAAATGCGCTCAAGATTAACTATGCGCTGTCACTCATTAAGGGAGCTACACAGCTTGATCTCGGTTCATGGTATTGGACATCTACCGAGAGCAGTTCCCAGGGCGCGTGGAATCTGAGCTTCAGTGGCGGCTACCTCTACTGGGGCGATAAGGTTCAGGCTAAGGGTCGTGTTCGCCCGGTTTCAGCATTTTTACGATAGTTAGTTGTTAATAGTTAATCGTCCTCGACCTTAAAGTCGAGGACACCCCAAAATACGCAAATTAAGATATCAATCAAGGAAGATATGGCAGCAACAAAGTTGGCAAGCAAAACGAGAATATACCTTGACGTCAAGCAGATGCTTGATATTGCGATAGGCGTGGTTAGGAATTTTCCAAAATCACAACGTCCGATTTTCGGAGACAGACTCTGTAATATGCTTATAGATAGTTTGAATCACATCGCTAAAGCGTATATGCTCAGCGACCTGAATGTTCGCATCGAACATCTAGCACAGCTGCAAACGAACCTTGAGGTTATATCGACTTTGATTGATATTGCAGGTGAACAGAGGTGGATAATGGGTACGAGCAAGCTGGCAACCCTCCTTCGACTGCGGGAGAGTGTTGGCAAACAATGCACAGCATGGAAGGGATCACTCCTCAGAGCACAGGCTACCGAAAGAAGTTCCAGACAGCAGCCAGTAGCTTGAGTGGTTTAAGCCAGGGTCGGTAAGATAAGTCAAGCCGAGAGAGCAGCCTTTCTTATTAAATGGGCCGCATCCTATCATGTATAGTTAAGAACAAGACATTTGCGGCGACTACCGAGAACAGTTCCCAGAACGCGTGGAATCTGAACTTCAGTGACGGCAACCTCAACAACTGGAACGATAAGGTTCAGGATAAGGGTCATGTTCGCCCGGTTTCAGCACTAAATAAGGAAGAAAGGAAGATAAGTAAAGCAAGATAGAAAATGATAGATTTTGACATACTCTTAGAAGCATATTTTGACTGCCGCCGTCACAAGCGGAAAACAGTCGGCGCTACGGAATTCGAGATGAACTATATGAGCAACCTCGTTCAGTTGCTTGATGAAGTCAATTCACGTCAGTATAAGATATCCAAATCTATCTGCTTTGTTGTCAAGTACCCTCGCTATCGTGAGGTGTTTGCCGGTCAGTTCCGTGACCGCATTCTCCACCATTATATTGCACTGAGACTCGAACCTCTGTTCGAGTCTCAGTTTTCTGACCGCACATACAACTGTAGAAAAGGCAAGGGCCAGCTGGCTGGTATCAGGCAGCTTCAGCAGGATATCAGGGAGGTGAGCGGGAATTACACGAAGGATGCCCATGTGATGGGAATAGACCTGCAGGGATTCTTTATGAGCATCCACAAGCCGCTTCTTGCCAAGATGGTAGATGATTTCATCCTGGAGAATTATCATGGGGATGATAAGGATGATCTGCGCTGGCTATGCAATATGGTTATAATGCACCATCCCGAGAAGGATTGTGAGAAGAAAAGCGCAGATTATCTCTGGGAGCTCCTGCCCAAGGAGAAATCATTGTTCACGAACGGAGAGGACAGAGGTGTAGCTATCGGCAACCTCTTTGCCCAGCTCTTTGCGAACTTCCTGCTGTCGAAACTCGACTGGAAGATAGACTACTACTGCAAGCATCATG
>ERZ1032078.689-NODE-689-length-13428-cov-17.073880_pt1 | contig 13428 bp, 10 predicted proteins | sample MGYA00517101_ERZ1032078 | MGnify/ENA primary metagenome ERZ1032078 (study PRJEB33719, sample SAMN04261301) | wastewater metagenome | biome: rural village; feature: human; material: feces | host: Homo sapiens | place: El Salvador | collected 2013-01-14 ... | reverse complement strand
GCTCGTTAGGGACTTGCACCCATTAGACAATACACATGCTAGTCAAACAAAAAGGGGACCGGCCACTGCCAGTCCCCAAGACGAGAGAGATATAAGTGTTGACTTGGTCAACAACGAGGCAAATCACTTTGCCTAATATTATATCCATTTATTATTTTAATAGAGTTTAATCTATTATTCATAGAAGCCAGAATGTCTAACTCCCGAGATGCGATAAGTCAAAGCATTATCATCATCGCTGAACTTAACCTTGTAGCAGATGCTATCACAAGGAAGTCCATGAAGGTTCTTTCCCTGATTCAATAACACCTGACCTTCGAGCAACTCAACATTGCCAGCCTCAGCATTAGAAGGATTATAGCTAGAACCAGCAGCTGCAGAAAAAGTTTTGGCAGCATAATCTACATTCACTTTCATCTGAACACCCCAAAAGCTAGCATCCTGCAACCACATTTCCTTATCGCTATTGGCAGCAGTATTGTAGGTATTCACAGTAATGGTACCCAATCCATACGGATCTTCATACAAAACATTACCATTTTCATCAACAGCATCAACCTGTACTTCCCAAATACCAGCCATCTGCTCAACGGCAGTTCCACCAGCCGACTCATCAGTCTCAGTATCACAAGACACAAGAGCGAAGCAGCCCAGCAAGGCGAACATAAACATTGAAATATATTTCTTCATAATCTTATTCCTTTAAAATCTTAATTGTTTTATTACTTCAATGAGATGGTAAAGTCCATTGTTTTGGCATAATTCACTACGTAAGAGATTTCTCCTGTAGCAGGATCATACTTTCCATCCTTAAAGCCAGTAGCAGAATCGCCCCAACCTTCCACAGAACTAGAAAGCAAGACCAGAGAATTATCAGCCAACAACTGGAAGTAACCTGTCATTGCGTAACTTGAACCATAACCAGCTTTCTGGTCGTAGTAACCACCCATCATATCACTTACATAGAAGATGCCAGGTGCAGCCTTAGTAACCTTAACGGTATAACCAGAGAAAGCTGTAGTAACTACAGACCCATCATCTTTATGAGAATCACGATGAGAGCCAGCCTGAAGAGTATAGGTACCCGACATGTCTGTTGTAATGGTTGGATCACAGACGGCTACAGTACGAGTAGCAGATACAGAGAAGCCATCAGCATTTGTTGCTGTATAAGTGATATAATACAAACCAGCCTTAGAAGCATCTACAGTACCAGATGTTACAACCTTAGAAGAATAATCTTCTCCATTCAATGTTGCTTTGCAACCCTGCTCAGTATAAGCTGTACCGATAGGCACCTGAACAAAGTCATCACCCTGGATTTCCAAAACAGGATAATATGTAATCCTTGAATCAGTAAACTCCTCATCATCGCTGCAAGAAGTAAATCCTGCAGCAGTCATGCTGAGCATCAAGGTCAAAAACAATATCTTTTTCATATCTTTTATCTTTATATAATGAATGAATAAAAGTACCTATTGATTACTTTACGTCCCAGAATACTGGATCTGCCAAAGTCTTAACTGCAGGAGTATTCTTATTCAACTGACGTGCAGATGAAGGATAAGGCATACGCTTGCACAAGCCGTTATTACCATAGTAATTAACAGCAGGCACAATCAGATTACCGGCAGTATAGCTTGTAGGATCCTTGTGGACCTTCTCAGCAGAAGCAGAAGACACGGCAGGAACATCAGTACGACGCTGCTCAGACCAAGCCTCAAAGTGATTGCGATAGAACAAAGCAACCCACTTCTGCATATAGATCAGCTTCAACTTATCTTCCTTGGTAGCCTGCTTATCAAAGTTTACCTTATCACCAGCAATGAAATCTGAGTAACCTGCAACCTGTCGAGACAAGAAGTCATTCTCAATAGCAGCCTCATAATCAGCCTTGGCAGCAGCCTCATCATTGTTGAATCGCAACTCAACTTCGGCCTTCAGGAACTCAACCTCGCTAAGAGTAAAGAGATAAATAGGCATAGCTTTGGCAACCTCGGTATTAACGAGGCTTACATCCTTATCCATCAACTTAGTACCATCCCATTCCAAATACTTAGTCTTTGCACCAGGAATCTCACCTACATACTTTCCACTTGCCGTAGCCTTGTTCAAAGCATAGGCTTCACGAGGGTCGTTGGTAGCATTGAAGTAGGTTACCAATGGATATGCAGCACAGAAATTGTTTGCATTCAAAGAGAAGATATTACTATACCAAGGATTATACTGTCCCTCTGCATTGCTATATACATTAAATACAACATCAGAAACCGGGAGGTTACCGTTAGCCACGATAGCCTTAGCCTTGGCAGTATAATTAGCAGCATCTACATTTGCATCAATCAGACGCATATACATACGAAGACGGAGGGCATTAGCAAAACGCTTCCAGCTATCCAGGTTCTTGCTGAACATAGGGTCGGTCATATCGATGTTGTCAGAAGCTGCAATAGCTGCCTCAGCTTCATCCATTGCCTTCAAAACATTCTCATAGACACTCTGACCATCATCCCAAACCGGATTAGGATTAGCACTACCCTGGCAGGCCTCTGTATAAGGAGCATCGCTACAAGCATCTACCATATACTGCATAGCCAAAGCAGTCATTACCTTGCATACAAAAAGGTTGGCAGTATTGGTTGTCTTACTCTCAATATCCTTGATATCAGTCATCGCACCGGCATAGATGGTACGATAGCAACGGTCGAAGTACTGAGAAGCCTCATCAAAGTGAAGCTCAGCAACGTCGTTATACTGATTATACTCAGGACGCTGCTCAAAATACTGAGCAAAATAGCCACCATAGGTGAACATCGCATCACCAGGAACCGCAGCTATGGCATTCTGCACAGCAGGGAACTCCAATGAAGGTATAATATCACCAGAAGCAGGATAGTTTGGATTATCATTGATATCCATATCGCAGCTAGAAAGCGCCAAGAGGCAAGCTGCACTATATAATAATATTTTTTTCATAAATGATCCACCTTTAGAATTTAACAGAAACATTGAAACCCATCTTGCGTGAGCTTGGGTTAGCAGAATACTCACCGAAGTTACCAGACAAGTCGTTACCGAATGAGCTTGACTCTGGGTCGATGAATGTATTGCTAGAAGGTGTCCAGAGGAAGAGGTTGTTACCGAAGACAGAAACCTTAACGCCAGTCAAGAATGTCTTAGCCAACCAAGCCTTTGGCAAATCCCAAGAGAGAACTACAGAACGAAGCTTTACATAACTCTTGTCAACCAAGAATTCTGCATCGTAGTTATCAGCACCATTGTTCCAATAGTTGTAGATATTGGTTGGCGTCAGAGCTGTAGTATTCTCGGTATAGATAGGAGCACCATTAGCATCTGTACCAGACTGAACCACAGAATTTGGAATAATCCATGGGTTACGATGGTTGTATGCAGTCTGGATAGCATTACCGGTGAAGTATGTAATATTCTTGGTACGAGAGAACATCACACCACCCTTACGGATATCAAAGTCGAATGACAAGCTGACACCCTTATAAGACAAGGTATTAGAAATACCCATCTGATACTTGCTGTTCATGCTACCTACAATTTCCTGCTTATCAGTCTTCTGAGGAAGACCATTTGCATCTACGATCAAACGTCCCTGGTCATCACGCTTAGAAGTATAAGCCTTGAACACACCGAGTTCCTCACCTACGATAGCATAGAGAGAAGTACCGCCAGAGAAACCATAGATAACAGATTCACCGCCGAGTTCCTCAGGCAAAGAGATTACCTTACTCTTGTTCTTGGTGAAGTTCCAAGAGAGATCCCATTTGAAATCCTTGGTCTTAATAGGAGTTACGCTTACCAAAGCCTCGATACCACGGTTGCGAATCTTACCAAGGTTCATGTTCTAATATGTGTAACCAGAAGCTGGATCCATATTCAAAGAGAAGATCTGCTTGTCTGAGTTTCTGTCGTAATATGAAACATCAAATGAAATACGGTTCTGCAAGAATGCCATGTTCAAACCAAACTCAAACTCTGTAGTCATCTCAGGGCTCAAAGTATTACTACCCAGAGTATTGCCCTTGGTATAAGCATTGTAGTTACCATTGGTGAATGGGAATTTACTAGAACCCCAGCCTGAAGTATTAGCTGAAGCCTGAGCATAGACAGAGTTTGTCATATATACGCTGGCATCATTACCAGTCTTACCCCAAGCAGCACGGAACTTACCGAAAGTCACGATCTTCTGAGCCTCAGGAGACAAGAACTTAGAGAACACGAAACTACCTGTTACACCAGGATAGAAGAATGAGCGATTACCCTTAGGAAGAGTTGAAGACCAGTCGTTACGGGCGGTCATTGTCAAATAAGCCCAGTCATCCCATCCGAGTTCTACCTGACCGTATGCACCCATCAAGCGACGAAGTGACTGATACTGAGAAAGAGAAGGTTTCTCAGAAGAGTTTGTCAAGTTGAAATAAGTAGGTATTGTCAAATTAGTAACTGCACCATACAAGTATGAGTATTTACGCTCATTACCATTGAAACCGAGAGCTGCGTTTACATCCAACTTATCGATGAACTTGTGGGTGTAATTGAACATGGCATTGAAGTCCATCTCGCGGCGACGCTCAGTCTGCTCAGTTACAGAACCAGTCAATGACTTCAATGCATCCGCCCAGTTTGGAGTGTTTGCATAAAGAGCAGACATGTTTGGTTCACCGGTGTTATGATCACCAGTAGTTGTATCAAGACCGAAACGGGTAGAGAACTTCAAATCGGTGAAGATATCCCAGTCAAACTGCAACTTACCATAGAAACGCTCTGACTCATACTCATTCTTGTAGTTATTCAAGATATAGTATGGGTTGGTTACACCGTAAGGAGTATAGTAATAACCTGGCGTATTGAATGGATCATTCAAGTCCTTCATCTCTACGATACTGATATCGCGAGGAGTCTGCATGATGGCATTATACATAGAACCAGTCTTCTGACCAGTAGTCACGAAGTTGTTCTTCTGATAAGCATAGTTGGCAGACATGCTCAATGTTACATTCTTGATCTTGTGAGAAGCTCGACCTGAGAATGTATATTTGTTGTAACTATCCGCATCAGTAGGGATAATACCATCATCATGAATCTGAGAAAGACTCAAGAAGAAATTACTAGAATCAGTTGCACCATTGAAAGATACACTGTTGCTGTAGCGTAAACCAGTATCAAAGAAGTCCTTGACATTGTTCTTTATAGGAAGATAGCTCTTCAGTTTCTGAGAGTTATCATAAACATTACCATATTTCAAGGTTGAGCCATCGAAAGCTGGTCCCCAAGAACCATTCTCGACATCTGTCTTGTCACCATACCAACCCATACCGAACTCGTTCTGGAGCTGAGGCAAGCGAAGCACAGACTCAAGCTGCAAACCACCATTATACTCTACACCAATACCCTTGTTCTGCTTCTTACCACTCTTGGTAGTAATCAACACAACACCATTGGCAGCACGGCTACCATAAAGTGCAGTTGCGGCAGCACCCTTCAGGATGGTCATGCTGGCAACATCATCAGGGTTTACGGCATTGGCTCCGTTACCAAAATCATAACCACTGTTCATAGCATCACTGCTGGAAACAGAAGAGTTGTTCAATGGCACACCATCAACAACATACAAAGGCTGGTTGTTACCAGACAATGAGCTGACACCACGGATGATGACAGAATTAGAAGCACCTGGGTCAGAAGATGTAGAAGAAATCTGCACACCAGCTACCTTACCTGCAAGACTAGACATAACGTCGTTGGTACGAGACTCAGAGATTTTCTCACCGCCCACAACAGCAGCAGAATATCCCAAAGCCTTACTAGAACGGGAAATACCCATCGCAGTAACAACAACCTCATCAAGATTTCTTGAATCAGCGACCAGCATAATCTTCATCTTAGCAGATGCCTTTACCTTTTTGGGCTCCATACCAAGATAAGTTACTTCGAGAACAGCATCCTTACTTGCATTAGGCAGAATAAAGTTACCATCCACATCAGTCACAGTACCAGTCTTTGTTCCAGCGATTTTTACAGATGCGCCTATCACCGGCTCACCGTCTTCCTGAGAAACAACCTTACCTGTAACAGTAGTCTGTGCGAGAGCCATTCCTGTTGAAAGAACAAGCCCTCCCATTAACATGGTTAGTCTTTTTGTCATAATTTCTCTCTCTTAAATTTAACAACTTACAAATATCTGGTGCAAAGATACATACTTTTTATTAAATAAACAAATTTTTAGCTAACAAAATGCAATCCAAAACGAATTTCCTTTTACTTTTTGCATATTTTCTGCATATTTTCCTACTTTTCGGCAGTTTCAAGCCAATTTAGCCAACAAAAAGTCACGTTTCAAGAAAGCACCAGGCAAACAGACGTTTTTCAAAACAAAAGGTAAGCGTGCTGTTTTCTAACAAAACAGCACGCTTACCTTATATTCTATAACAAAACGAAAGCCCCCCATCTGCTTCCATTTAGAATCGGAATCAAAATCCTTATCTATTTTTATATAAATCCTTATCTATTTTATATAAACCTTATCTATTTTATATAAACCCTTATCGAATTGCACGAATCCTCATCTATTTTAAATAACACCATACTTGATGAGGGCATTTTTCACTCCATCTTCATCCACATGAGTAGTAACATAATCAGCAATCTGCTTCAATTCTTCACCAGCATTGCCCATTGCTACACCTACACCTGCCTCCCTGATGATAGAGATGTCGTTGCCACCATCGCCGAACGCCATGGTTTCTTCAATGTTCAAGCCGAGATAATCAGCCATTGCGTGGAGTCCCTTTCCCTTATCGGCTCCACGCGCCGTAATATCAGTAAAGGCAGGGTGCCATCGTCCGGAAGTACAGTTTTCGAGCGTAGGCATCAGGAGCGCTTCCTGCTCTACGGTACAGAAAGGAGTGACCTGCAGGATTGGCTCTTCGCCCAAATCGTTTACATCCGTAATGAAGATACTGCTATCCACTCCCAGTCCCTTGCAGAAAATTTCATAAACCTCGTCGGTATAATGATGGATGGCAAAACGGCTCTCGCTTACCACGATGGCAGGATAGTTGTCTCTATCAGCAGCCTCGATGATTTTCTTCACATCAGAAGGAAGGATGGCGTGCTGGCTCACCAATGTATCCTCCACAAAGCAGCGGGCACCATTGGTTGTGATGTAACCATCGATGAGATGCTCTATCTGACCGAGGTTGTTGATGATCTGCTTGGGGCGTCCCGTAGAAATATACACCTCTACCCCATTCTTCTTAGCCTGCTCCAAAGCATCCACAGTACTCTGCGGAATCCTGTGGGACTTGAAACTCACCAACGTGCCGTCGATGTCGAAAAACAATGCTTTTATCTTCTTATCCATAAATATATCTTGTTCCTTATTATTTAAACCCAATTCCTTATCATGTAAATACCATGCCTTATCATGTAAATACCATGCCTTATTTATCCATTTCTCTCGCGCGTACCTTAATATATATAGATACAAATGATTCTTTTCGCTGAAAAAACGGGTGCAAATATACGAAAAAACAGATAATTAGCCAAAGATATGCTGTTTTTTTTAAATATCCTTGCCATTTTCGCTGAAAAAGCGTATATTTGCTGCGACTTTCATGCGCAAGAAAACGTCTTGCACCACGCATAGAAAGCAAACTAAAAACTTAGTGATATGAAGAAGAAGACCTATGTCTGGCTGGCATCCCTCATACTGATGCTAGTAGCTACGCTTACTTCATGCGAAAAGTTTGCACTCGATGATTCGGGTACCAATTCACATGACGCAAACGCCAACGTAATCATCCATGCGTCCGTGGCAAAAAACAATTCTACGGGAACAAGAAGCGGAGAAGGAAATGAGGAAATAGAGGGAAAGCCTCTGGAAGATTACTGCTCCCGGCTTTCCATCGCCATTTTTGATGGAGAGGAAAAGGTGAAGACCCTGAATCTGAAAGCAGAAGATGGCTACGATGATATCGGGATTAATCTGGATGCGGGAAAATACCGAATGGTTGCCATCGGCCATAACGGAAGCGGAAGCTGTACGATCAGTTCCCCTGAGAAAGTGAAATTCTACAAGAACAAGATGACCGATACCTTCTTCTATTACGGCACTTTTAATGTGACAGATGGAGAAGACACAGATGATCACATCCTGCTGAAAAGAGCCGTGGCACAGTTTAAGGTCCATATCACCGACGCCACCATCCCCGCCGAGGCACACAGCATCAAGTTTTACTATACGGGAGGCAGCAGCACCCTTGACGCCGTAACGGGTTATGGATGTGTGCAAAGCCGACAGACCGAAAGCTTCAAGCTTCAGGAAGGCAAAAGAGATTATTCGGTCTATACCTTCCCACGCGAAGAGAACAAGGGGTTGAAAATGTCCATCAACATCCTGGATGCAGATGCCCAGAGCATCAAGGAATATTCCAAGGAAGGCATCCCGGTGAAATGCAATTACATCACCCAGAGCAATATCAGCATCAAAGACCATACCATCTCCGACCCTGACCAGAAAGAAGATGATGATTCAGGAAAAGGAAACCTGGGATTCACCATAAATCCCGACTGGGAAGGAGAAATCGTTGTTGAATTTGAATAGAAGAATGTTCCATTTTTCCATAATGTAAGGTAATTTTCGATTCTTAAAGATTTGATAATAAAAAATCCTTTGTGGTTTGCGAATATTTCCATAAATTTGCACCGATATTATAATATTATTGTAAAGGAATGAAAAAAATATTAACTCTTATCATGCTGATGGGAGCAATGACTGCAGCCGAGGCTCAAACGATGGTTCTGAACCTCGACAGTTGTCGTGCGATGGCGCTACGCAACAACAAGCAGATCAATGCCTCTAAGCTCAAGAAGGACGTGGCGACCAACCTGAGGAAATCTGCGCGCACGAAATATTTGCCAAAGGTAGATGCCATGGGCGGATATGAATGGTTCAGCAAGGAAATCTCTTTGCTCAATGATGGTCAGAAGTCAGCATTCAGCAATTTAGGTTCCAACATCGTAGGTGGAATCACCGGAAATGCCAACGACGTGATGGCCGATCTGGTAAGCAAGGGAATGCTCACCCCTGAACAAGCACAGAAAATCGGAGGATTGCTCAACGAGAAAGGAAGCGTTATCCAGCAGCAGGGCAATGCCATCGGACAGAGCGTGGTAGATGCTTTCCGCACCGACACCCGCAACATGTGGGCTGGTAGCGTGATGCTCCGCCAGCCTATCTATATGGGCGGCGCCATCCTGGCTGCCAACAAGATTGCAGACATCGGTGAGCAGATAGCAGACAATGATCTCGACATGCAGACCCAGAAGACCCTCTACAGCATAGACCAGGCTTATTGGCTTGCCGTTTCGCTGAAGCAGAAGTACAAGCTCGCCACCAGCTACAGAGACCTGGTGAAAAAGCTCAACGACGATGTTCACAAGATGATTCAGCAGGGCGTAGCCACCAAGGCAGATGGCCTGAAGGTAGATGTAAAGGTGAACGAGGCGGAGATGAAGATTACCCAGGCAGAAGACGGTCTGGTGCTCTCCAAGATGCTTCTCTGTCAGCTTTGCGGCATTCCGATGAACCAGGAAGTGACTCTTGCCGATGAAGACAAGGAGACGCTGGCTCTTTCGGGAACTCCTGTGGATACAGAACAGCAGCGAGTAGCCGCTTCTGATTCTGCGATGAATACCCGTCCGGAATTGCGCATGCTCCAGAATACGGTTGATATTTCCAAGCAAGCCACCAATCTGGTTCGCGCCGTCTATCTGCCTCATGTGGCATTGACCGGCGGCTACACCATTTCGAATCCAAATGTGTTCAATGGTTTCCAGAAGAAGTTTACCGGTGTATGGAATATTGGTGTCATCGTGCAGGTTCCGGTATGGAACTGGTTTGACGGTGCCTATAAGGTGCGTGCATCCAAGGCTGCCACTAACATTGCCCAGATGAACCTCGACGATACCCGCGAGAAGATCCATCTCCAGATTACCCAGAGCCAGTTCAAGGTGAAGGAAGCTGAAAAGAAGCTCAACATGGCCATCAAGAACATTGACAGCGCCAACGAGAACCTGAGATGCGCCAACCTCGGATTCAAGGAAGGAGTGATGGAGGTAACTGATGTGATGGCAGCCCAGACTGCCTGGCAGCAGGCACAGAGCCAGAAGATCGATGCAGAAATCGACGTGAAGCTTACCCAGGTAGGGCTTAACAAGGCGCTCGGCATTCTACAGTAACGACAAAAATAACATTTTTCAAAATTCAAATTCAGATAAAAACATGTCTAAGAAATCACAGCATAACAATATACTGCTTGCCGTCATCGGTTTTACGGCAGTTGTCATACTCGTGGGAATCATTGGCTTCTTCACGCTTGAGCAGAAGGACGACACTATCCAGGGCGAGGTAGAAGTATCAGAATACAGAGTATCCTGCAAGTTGCCAGGCCGCATCGTAGAACTGAGAGTCAAGGAGGGCGACTACGTCCACGTGGGCGACACCCTCGCCATCCTCGAAGTTCCAGAGATGAAATCGCAGGAGCAGATGCTCCAGGCAACCAATGCCGCAGCAGAGGCCATGAAGGATCTTACCGATGCCGGTGCGCGCAAGGAGCAGATTCAGGGTGCCTTCCAGCTGGTTCAGCAGGCAGAAGCTGCTGCAACCATTGCCAAGAAGACTTACGACCGCATGCAGAACCTCTATAATGACGGTGTGATCAGCGGTCAGAAGCGCGACGAAGCATTTGCTGCCTACAAGGCTACAGAGGCTCAGGTGGCAGCAGCCAAGAGCCAGTATGAGATGGCAAAGAATGGTGCCCGCGAGCAGGAGAAGCGCATGGCTGCCAACAACACACAGGCTTCCAAGAGCGCTGTAGATGTAGTGAAGAATCTCTTGAAGGAGACTGTTCAGGTGGCTCAGTGCGAAGGCGAGGTCAGCAATGTCTATCCAAAGGTAGGCGAGCTGGTGGGTCTCGGTTCTCCTATCATGAGCATCTCTATCATGAGTGATATGTGGGGAACCTTCAATGTCCGCGAGGATCATCTCCAGGGACTGAACAAGGGCGATGAGTTCACCGCTTTCGTTCCTGCCTTCAACAAGGAAATCAAGATGAAGGTTTACTACCTGAAAGACCAGGGTTCATACGCTACCTGGAAGGCAACCAAGGATAATGGCGACTACGACCGCAAGACTTTCGAGGTGAAGGCACGTCCTATCACCAAGCTGGAGGGATTGCGCCCGGGAATGTCACTCATCATTAAATAACTTTGAGATTTTCAATGTTTAAGAAATTATATCATATTGCCCGTAGAGAGTGCGGTATCATGCGGAAGAATCCCATCTATCTCTTCTGCATGGTCATCTTCCCCATCGTGGTGGTGATCTTCTTCACTACCCTGATGCAGGGAGGTGTGCCTACCGACATGCCTGTGGGCATCGTTGACCAGGACAATTCTCATACCTCCCGCCAGCTGGTGCACAAGCTCGACGCTTTCCAGACCACCAAGGTGGTGGCTCACTATGAAAACATAGCCGAGGCAAGACATGCTATTCAGAAGAACGAAATCTATGCCTTCCTGGTGATTCCCAACGGAACGGAGGCAGGACTGATGGCTTCCCGACAGCCGAAGATTTCCTTCTACTACAGCAGCGTTTCGCTGGCAGCAGGCTCCCTGCTCTTCCGGGATTTGAAGACCATTTCCACCCTGGGAGGCGCAGCAGCAGGTATGGCGAAGCTGTCGGCACTGGGAAAGACGAACGATGAAATCATGACCTTCCTGCAGCCCATCGCCGTGGATCTGCACATGATAGGCAACCCTTACGCCAACTACAACTATTATCTGTCGAGCGTGATGGTGCCGGGACTCATCATGCTGTTCATCTTCCTGATCACCCCTTATTCCATCGGAACGGAACTGAAGTTCAACAGAGCCAGAGACTGGATGCGAATGGCGAACAACAATCCTTATCTCGCCATCGCGGGTAAGATGTTGCCTCAGACGCTCATCTTCCTGAGCATCTTCCTGCTCTTCGAGTTCTACATCTATTATGTATTGGGATTCCCGCATCCGGGAGGTGCAGCGCCCATCATACTGCTGGGCATTCTGAGCGTATTGTCCTGCCAGTGCTTCGGTATCTTTGCCTTCGGACTGATGCCTTCCCTGCGCATGTCGATGAGTATCTGTTCGCTTTGGGGTGTGGTGAGTTTCTCCATCTGCGGAGCCACCTATCCACTCTTCTCCATGGATTCGCCAATCCAGGCCATCGGACAGCTCTACCCTATGCGCCACTATTATATGATTTACCAGATGAACATCTTCAATGGTTTCCCGATGAGCGATGCTGTGCTCCACTGGGGCGCGATGGTGCTCTTCTGTGCCCTGCCAATCCTCACCGTCTGGAATATCAAGAAGGCAATGTTAGTATATAAATACCTACCATAATGAAGAAAAGTAGTTTATTATATAAGATCATCAATGGAATCTGGGATATGTGCTTCATCTGGAAGACGGAGATGCGCAATGTGTTCCGCGATGAGGGTGTGCTCATCTTCTGCATCCTGGTACCGCTGGGCTATCCGCTGCTCTACTCGTGGATTTACAACAACGAGGTGGTGAGAGAGGTGGATACGGCGATTGTTGACCTGAGCCACAGCCATACTTCCCGCGAGTTTATCCGCGATTACGATGCTTCTCCGGATGTCAAAGCCACCTATTACTGCAACAGTCTCGATGAAGCAAAGCAGCTGGTGCAAAGGCAGGCGGTGCACGGAATCGTCTATATTCCAGCCGATTTCGACACCAAGCTGAATCGTGGCGAACAGGCGCATGTGGGCGTATATTGCGATATGAGTCTGATGCTGACCTATAAGGCGATTTTCCAGACCGCGCAGGGTGTGGCAAGCCAGATCAACTCGGGAATCCAGATTTCGAAGGGAGGAGGATTCACGGATCGGGATGATGAAATAACCGCCCATCCGCTGGAATTCGATGAAGTTCCGATATTCAATACCACCGGGGGATATGGTAATGCGATTCTTCCGGGTGTACTGGTACTCATTCTGCAGCAAACCATGCTGCTGGGCATCGGAATGGCAGCAGGAACATCGAGAGAGCTGAACAGAAACCGCGAACTGATACCGGTGAGCAAGCATTATGGCGGCATTTTCCGAATCGTATTCGGCAAGTCGATGGTTTATTTCATGGTTTACGCCGTGATGGGAATGTACCTGACGCTGGTTGTTCCGAAACTTTTCGGATTTGTCAGCATGGTAACCTGGACCACCATTCTGGGTTTCCTTCTGCCTTATATTCTGTCGTGTGTATTCTTCGGATTAATGCTATCATGCCTGGTAAGATACCGTGAGAACGTGATGCTTCTGGTGGTTTTCA
>ERZ1032078.688-NODE-688-length-13443-cov-6.545414_pt1 | contig 13443 bp, 14 predicted proteins | sample MGYA00517101_ERZ1032078 | MGnify/ENA primary metagenome ERZ1032078 (study PRJEB33719, sample SAMN04261301) | wastewater metagenome | biome: rural village; feature: human; material: feces | host: Homo sapiens | place: El Salvador | collected 2013-01-14 ... | reverse complement strand
AAGCTATGTCTTCTTTTATGCTTTTTTCAATTTGCGCAACTTATTTTACATTATCTTCAGTAGCCAGGGGAAGAAAATTTGAACTTCTCATAATTTTGCACAAAAAGTTCGCACCGCAAAAATGCAGACCAAAAACATTTTTGCGGTGCTCAAAAGAAGTTGGGAGAACATTAAGCATCTACATGCGTATATTATATATAGCTATTATTGCCCCCGCAAGCTGGGTGGGGGGATGATTTTTGCATTTTCAAGAAATGCTATCGTCAGCATTATCAACCAGAATATCAAAGACATATTTTAAATAGCATTCGATGTCGTCGCCATCGTAAAAATCTCTATCAAATGTGTTTTTTACAATGTCTTTTGCGATAAGACGCATTAGACTGCCGGTTGCCGCGTTTGCCGAAGAGAACTGCGTAAGTGCAGACAAATCGCGAGGACATTCATTGAGTTGGTCAGCCACGCTTTTGAGCTGACCGATAATCTTGCAAAGACGTGTAGTGACGTCTTTTTCAATATCTGTACTGAGACGGTTAACGGTTTCACGCGCATTATTCATATCTTACTCCATAAAACGTTCGATTGCTTTGTTGAGATCATTTATTGCCTTCTCATCATTGCAAGCAACTGCGTCAACAATACAGTGTTCAATATGATCTTTCAAAATAATTTTGGCAGTGTTGTTCAAAGCAGATTTTACCGCGGCAAGCTGCATGAGAACATCTGTGCAATCCTGCCCCTCATCAACCATCCTGCGAACATACTCAAGATGCCCTGCAGCGCGTGCAAGGCGATTCATAACAGACTTTGTATGCTCGTGGCTGTGAGTGTGGGGGTGATCATGTGTATGAGAAGGCTTGTGGGTATGTATACCGTCGCCATGAGCGTGTTCTTCGCTGATATGCATATTATTCTCCGTTTCTGATATTGATTAGGGATTGGTAATTGTGATACAAAAATAATCTTAACTGCAAACGAAAGCGAAAACAAGCCCCCCAGGGGGATACAATTTCAGATTTTATACATCATTTTTTCTGAAGGAATAGTATTATTCTTTCATGGCGAACGACGAACTGAACAGTGAGTTGGTTATGGCAAGAATAAATGAAGCAAGATTATAAAAGGATGCGAAGTGAAGGGGGCCTGAGCAAGGAGTGCTTCTCTTTTGCTTTTGTGTCCAGTTTTTGTCGACTAGTGCACATTTCTCGTAAGTAACTTATTGATCCTAAAAATTTTTATCATTTTTTGAAAACTGAATCCCCCCCAGGGGGCCTGCGTGGCAAAATTCCGTATGTTAGTGTAACTACAGATGAAAAATAGGCTCAATTCTTGTATACAAACCGACTGAACAACAGCAGGTAGTATATTATTCATTTCTCGAAGTTCACTATCCCAGTCTCTATTATCCAATGAGAAAAAAGCAAATCTTTCATCCTCTAATTCTTCAGGGAAATGTACTGCTAAATGAGTGAGTTCATGTATTTTATCAGCACTTACATCTTTGGCAAATGGATTAACAATTATTTTATATTGCTTTGTGGCAAACAAATATCTAAAATCGTTAAACAACAAGCATCCTTCGGGAAGTATGTAAAAGAAAATGGCTGAAATTTTACTTAATGCTTCTTCGCTAATTCCCAATTTAAGAGCAACATCTTTATTGCGAAACAGACCATTCTTTGGATTGCATAAAAGAGTTGTTGGTTCAAATAATTCGGTTTCCGATAAATCGGTTGATGTCCAATTGATAACCAATAAATTTATATGATTTTCAGATGAAATATCTGCAAATTTTTCGCCAGCATAGTTAATAAAGTCTTTGATTTTTAATATTCGCGGCATATGGCAGTTTATATTGTTAGTATTACAAAAATCCGAAAGTTTTTCTCTGCCTTTATCATTAAGCAAATATGTTGGAATGATGAAGTTCTCTAAAAGATTTCGATCAGGGAAATTAGGGGTTTTTATTTCTATATCTAATACAACATCATTCCCATAAAAAGCATTTGCAACTTTTTCAAAGAAATCTCTATCCGTATTATCGCCTCGCAAATTAAAGGGCTCGGCAATGAACTGCTCAAACGCAACGCCTTTCACATCGAGGTCGGTTTTGCTCAGGTTGATTGCCTCCAAGTGCGATACGACCGTGCGCAGTACCCGATCATCGACCTTGATGGAGTCCGTGAACACCTCGGGGTCTTTTACCTTCTGCTCATTGTAGAGATCGTTGATCCTTTTGGCCAGCTTGGACGAGGGTTCATGAGTTTTGATCTGGAACTGGTAGGGCTCGCCTTTCTTCCGTGGCTTCTGTTCATCGCTGATTTTGACAAAGATGAGTTTGCAGAGCTCGCCAAAAGCGGTCGGTGGAGACAGCCTGCCGCCGCCCCAAAGCGTATTGTGGCATTTCTTGATAGCAGTAATCAAATCTTCTCTGGCAACCGGCTGGATATCAGGGGCCTTCTTTTTCTTGCCGTCTACATCTGTATATTCTCCACCTCTGTAAAAGCGGAATGCTTGCGGTTTTCCATAGGCTTTTGGAAGATCGGCAATGATATTATTCTCTCGTTCGAATATGCCGGTACTATCGTCCGAGAAATCCAACACCCGACGAGTAGCGCCAGCAATAATAACCACATAGCTTGCACGAAGCTTTACCCACGTTGCGTTGCCTACACCCTGCTCAATTGCCTGCAAGAACTCCGCATCTGTAACGCCATCTCGTTTGAACTCTACAACCGCATACGGTTTTTTGCATTCATCATCAGAGAAAATGACAATATCCGCACGGTCCGTCGGTACACGATCCGGGATCGTCACCTCAACCTTAATGCGATGTGCTGGGTAGTCGTATTCGTAGATCAGTTCCGCCCAGAATTCAGCCCGAACTTTTTCCTCGGGATCGTTATAGTTTTCTGTGTGATTATCAGACGTGACATAGATGATCTTCTGCTTATTTTCCGGGCCGGTAATAATGGCATATCCATCTTTAATTGCCCTATCAAGGTAAGTCATATTTGCTTCCTCCAAAATTCTCTGTATGTTGGTAGCGTATTAATTCATTTCTTGTTGCGTTGGCACATTTTCCAAAAACATCACATCATAAATCGGCAGATACGTGATCTTGCCGTTCGTCGTGATCTCGCGGGCGTTGGACAGAACATAGGCCTTTTTCACATGATAATCGTCGTTCTTTACGAAGGTATTCAGGGCGCTGTGGACGGTGTAGTCCTTACCGGACTTGACCTCGATGGGAACGGCGGATAGGCTGTCGTAATCGTCGATCAGATAATCCACCTCGCCCTTGCTGCGGTTATCGTAATAGAACAGCTTGAAGCCGTGCGCGACCAGCTCCTGGGCCACCACGCTTTCATACACGGAGCCGAGATTGATCCCCGTCTCATCGTCCAGGATCGCACGGATATTGCTGCCATACAAAACGTCCGTCAAAAGCCCTACGTCGTTCAAATAGAGCTTGAGCAGGTTTTTGCCGATGGACTGCGTAAGGGGAAAGACGGGGGTGGTAATCGCGTTGACGTCCAAGGCGATCCCAGCGGAGATCAGATATTCAAACTCATCCTGATAGTCGGAAAAACGCTTGCCGCGCTTGTCCTCGATGTCCTGAAAGACCACTCGTTTCTTCTTGCTCTCCAGATTGGAGGGGATCATATCGTAGATCCTGCGGATCTTCAGCTTCCTGCTGTTGTCCGCCTCGTACTTTGACGCATCATCAGCATAGAACGCGCGGATATCCCGATGGATCGTCCGCACCTTGACGATATTGGTGTCTGCAATAAAGGAGTTTACAGCATCGGGCAGCCCGCCGATCAGCAGATACTTCTTGAAAAGATCCATTACCTTCTCATGCATGGCGGCATCCAGACTCTCACCGGTAAGGAACTTCTCATGCATCATATCGATGGCAAACCGATTAAACCCGTTTGCCAGCAGGAACTCCTCAAAATCCAGGGGGAACATGCGCTTGATCTCGATGCTCCCGATGGGGATCGAGGTGGTCTTCTTTAAGGTCACGCCGAGCAATGACCCGCTGGCAATATAGGTGTATCTGTCATCCTGCTTCAAAAACTTGAGCATGGTCAGCAGGTGCGGATACGCCTGGATCTCATCAAGGAAAATCAGCGTGTTTTTCTTCTCTCCCATTCTCTCGCCGGCGATCGTGCTGACCTGAAAATAAAAGTCCTTGACGGTGCGGACATGCTCAAACAGCCTGGGGCCGTTGTAATCCTCCGCAAAGTTCAGCTCGATATAGTTCTCAAAGAGCTGCTGCCCAACGTGGCGTATAATAAACGTCTTTCCGATCTGCCGCGCCCCGTCGATAATCAGCACCTTATTGGAATCGGATTTCAGATAGCTTTCAATATACGGCTGGATTTTTCGATATAACATTGCGCACCTCCGCACTTTTCAGCATAGTCAACGCGCCGGAAAACACATAATTCAATTGGTTGCACATCTCGTGACACACACATTTCAATATCTATTATACTCATAAAAACGCACAAATCAATAGCCGGTGCAAAATAAATATATCCCGTTGTCAAGACTGCAAATCCGATTATTGCACATTGGACTCTAGTGTAGCGCCGGGCTATCATATACGCGAAGGAAGACCAGAAACAATGCGTATATGAAGGAGGCGCGGTATGGAAAACAGGTTTGCTGCGGCGCGGAGGAGATATCTGCGCACACACATGGACGGGATCTACACAGGGATGCTGCTGACGGGGACTCTGGAGCCGCATCTGGAGGAGATCGGCGAGTCGGCGCAGGCCATGTTCGACCGGCTGGTCGAGCAAATGAAGAAGGCCGAAGGCGTCACAGAACAGCTGAAGGCCGCTGATCAGATGGAATGGGTTGGTCGGATGAACAGTATCCGCAGCCGCGCGGAGGAGGTTGTCTTTTCTGAGCTGGTTTATTGCTGAGGTGTGGTGATGTTCAAGTATAGAAGAAATCGAGTGTTAGCACTCTGCGCCGGCGAGCGACGGCTGCTGACAATGGCCCTGTTGTCCTTTCGGAACAAGCTGGTAGCAAGCGGCAAGCCCACCGAGGATATCAATGAGCTGCTGATCCGGCTGCTGCGGTAAAAACTGAATACGAGAAATGAGCGTCTGCTTCCGAAAAGAGGCAGGCGCTTATTTTTATGGCATCAATTTTGCTGCCACACCGATGAAACCGGAATGGAAATGGCATCAATTTTGATGCCATAGACGAAAAATGGCTCCATTTCGGAGCCACGAACAGTCCTGCATAGGAAAATGGCTCCGATTTGGAGCCAAAACAAAAGAATTTTTCAAGGGGGTTAATTTTTTGGCCTTCTCGCTGCCTACCAAGTGAGGGGAACTTTGAAAAAGCTCTGCACAAGCTCGGCTTTTTATAATTTACCAGCTCAAAAAAATTTTGAAAAGCAGCGGGAAAATCCGAAAAAAATTCGGCAAAGGGAAAGTGAGAGGAGCTTCTAAGCTTCCCCCGTGTACCTCGACAACTGAATAGCCGTTACCGAGACAGATATGACTGTGCGACGATCGCAAAAGAGCGAGCACGGCGACGCCGCGGAGGCCCCGGGGCAGGCATATAAAAACGATATCGGAAGTACGGCACCAACCAAAAAACACAATTACCAGCGAAAGAAAGAAGGTGAAACACATGAACAAGCTACAACTGATCGATGCCGATACCCTGTATTATAAACCTCTTGCCCACCCCAAAATGCTCATCGACGGTGTTCTCTCCGACGGGCTCGCCATTTTAGCGGGTGACTCCAAGATCGGCAAGAGCTGGATGGTGCTGTGGCTGTGCCTGCAAATCAGCCGCGGCGAGGCGGTGTGGGGGCTGCCCACCAGAAAAACCGATGTGGTATATCTGGCCTTGGAGGACCGGGAATGGCGCATTCAGCAGCGTATGCAGGAGCTGACGGATTCTCCGCCGGAGAATCTCCGCTTCGGCTTTTCCTGCGGCCGGCTGGGCACGGAGCTGGAGGGGCAGATCGAGGAGGCTCTGCGGGAATTTCCCTCCACGGGCCTGATATTCATCGATACCCTTCAAATGGTGCGGGACAATGTTTCCGCAAAGGTCAATGCCTATGCCCAGGACTACAAGGATCTGTCCGGCCTGAAAAAGCTCGCCGATGACCACGGCATTTGCATCTTCGTTGTCCATCACACCCGAAAGGAGCGGGACAGCAGCAATATCTTCAACGATATGACCGGCTCCACAGGCATTTTGAGCGTGGCGGATACGGGGATGATTCTCCGCAAGGATGACCGCTTCGGCGATTGCGCCACCCTCTGCATTACGGGCCGGGATGTGGAGGAGAAGAAGCTGAAAATGCAGATGCGGGGCGTCCGATGGGAGATTACCGAGGCGCTCAGCGCCGACGATTTGCGAAAGGAACGCATCCCGGACTTTGTTTTTCAGGTGGCGGATTTCCTTTTGGCGCACAGGCGCTTTCGGGGCACAGTGTCCCAGCTGCTTGCCGCCGTAGGTAATACGGAGCTGAAGCCCAATCTCGCCAGCAAGCATCTGACCCGTCATTACAGCGATGTACTGCTGCCCCTGGGAATCACCTGCGAGTATCGTAAAACGGCGGCTGCCCGGCTGGTGCTTTTGGAGCTGCATGACGGTGCTGACGGTCATGACGGTTCCTCCGGGAGCGAGAGACTTGCGTCACTGCGGAAACAGAATGACGGAACCTTCCGGCTTCCCCAAGCATCGTCACAAGCGTCATCTGCGTCATGGGAGGAGGCGGAGGGCGATGAGGAATTGCCGCTTTAAGGGGTACGGGGCTATACACCGCTTTTTTATCCGTAAGGATAACGAGCATGGGATTTGTGTAGCCATGCGGCACCCAATTCCCCCGTATCTGCCGATACGAAAGGGGCGCGCCCCTGTAACCCCGCTGAAAGGATGTGATATCTATGCGGACTCGAACAGAGGAAATCAATGTGCGAGTCTATAAAACCGAGAAGAATACCATTCGCAGAAAGGCAAAGAAATGCGGCATGAATATGTCGGAATATCTCCGAAGCTTGGGAACCGGCGCAGCAGTGAGAGAGGCTCCGCGCCGGGAGCTGATGCTGGCGTATCAGAAGCTGACAACGCTCCACGATACCGTCCGCTACGAGCTTGCCATGAGGGACTTTGACGAGGCTTTGACCGAGATCGAGAGCCTGCTTCTGCGCGCCTATCACGGGAAGGAGGATGCCGATGGCGGTGACGAAGATCTGGGCAATCCATGACAGCGTCAGCCGTGTGGTGGACTACTGCACCAACCCCAGCAAGACCAAGCTGAGCGACCTGGAGCAGGTGCTGCTGTATGCTGCCGACAAAGGAAAAACCCTGGATGAGGGGGAGCAGCAATACGCCGTCACCGGAATTGGCTGCAGGGCGGAGTCCGCCGCAAGGGAGATGGCTGCCGTGCAGAGGCGCTTCGGCAAAGCCGGCGGCAATGTGGCCTACCACGCCTACCAGTCCTTCAAGACCGGTGAGGTCACGGCGGAGGAATGCCATCGCATCGGCGTGGAGACGGCGCGGCGGCTTTGGGGGAACGACCGGCAGGTGCTTGTTGCCACCCACTTCAACACCGGCACTTATCACAACCACTTTGTTGTGAATCCGGTGAATATGTGGACGGGCAAAAAGCTGGAGGCAAAATACGAGGTTTACTACAAGCTACGGGATATGTCCGACCGTGTCTGCAAGGAGCATGGCCTGTCGGTGGTGAAAAATCCCCAGCGGCATAAAACGGCGCGGTCGGTCTACTTTGCCGAAAAGGACGGCGAGCCCACCCGCTACAACCTCATGCGGCGGGCACTGGACGAGGCGCTGACGATGTCAAGCAGCTGGACGGAGCTGAGCGCCGTGCTGCGGAAGAAGGGCTATGTGTTCGTGTGCGATCCCTACCGCAGGTACGCCACCCTCCGTTCTCTAAGCTCCAAAAAGTGTATGCGTACCTTCAGGCTGGGAGCCGAATATGACAAGGAGGCGCTGCAGGACAGGCTGCTGGAGAACCAGCGGGACATCCGTGTGACCCGGCGCTATTTTGAATTCATGAGGCCCTACACACGGGAATATGCCAGGAAAAATCCGCCGACGGAAAAATATTACCGGCAGCGGGATTTCTATCTGCATTTGCCCCGCGTCACCGGGTATTTGAGCTTCTTCCGCTGCGTGGCAATCGTGCTGGGCGTTGCGCCGCTGTACGAAAAGGAGTATCGGCAGCCCCTGTCGGCGGAGTGCCGGGAGGCTTGCCGCAGGCTGGATCGCTTCACCGCTGAAATAACGCTGGTGTGTCGGGAGCATTTGGACACGCCGGAGGATGTGCAGAGGTTTCTTGCACGAATGGACAAGGAGATGGATGCAATATCCGCTGCACGCAGCAAAATCCGCAATAAGCAGCGAGGCTGCGCCGATCCTGCGGAGAGGGTCGAGCTGAAAAAATCCTGCGCCGCCTGCACCGCAGAGCTTTCCCGGCTTCGGAAGCAAAAGCAAACCGCCTATAACATGATTGAGGATAACCCAAAGCTGAAAGACCTCTTGGCGTGTGAATGGGATGCGTGGGTGGAAAACGACCCCTACCTCTCCCCGCGGGAGAAGCAGGCGCTGCGAAATCAGCGGCCGCCCCAAGAGGAAAAGACGATTATACGATGAAAGGAAGGATTCGATGAAGAACGACCGATTGATTGATTTGGGGCTGACCGGGTATGAGGAGCTTTTTATGAGCACGGAGGAACGGCTCAATGCGAAAAAGCCAAGGGTAGAGGCAATCCCGCTGGCTGCCCTCACACCCTTTCGAAATCACCCCTTTAAGGTGAAGGAGGACGAGGAAATGGCGCAGCTCATGCGGAGCATTGCCGATGCCGGCGTGCTTTCTCCGGCGCTGGCAAGGCCGCTGCCTGACGGCGGCTATGAGTTGATCTCAGGCCACCGGCGGCTGGCAGCGTGCAAGGCACTGGGGATGGACACCATGCCGGTGATTATCCGTGACCTGACAGACGAGGAGGCTGTTATCACCATGGTGGACAGCAACCTGCAAAGGGAGCATATTCTCCCAAGCGAAAAGGCGTTCGCGTACAAGATGAAATACGATGCCATAAAACGCTCGCCGGGTCGAAAAGAAAATGGTGACCAACTTGGTCACCAAATCAAAAGTATTGATTCTCTTGCTGAAAATTCACCGGACAGCCGCAACCAAATCCAACGCTACATCCGACTCACCCACCTAATCCCCGACATCCTGAAGCTGGTGGACGAGGGCAAGATCGCCCTGACTCCGGCGGTGGAGCTGTCCTATTTGCAGCCGTCTGAGCAGGAAATGCTCTTCTCCGTGATGGACAGCGATGAGGTAACGCCGTCCTTGTCTCAGGCCCGGCGGCTGCGGCGCATGAGCGAGGCGCAGACTCTCACGGATGACGCAGTGCTGCAGCTTCTGTCCGAGGTTAAGGGCAATCAGGTGGAATATGTGAAGGTGCCGGTAGACAAGCTCCGCAGCTTTTTCCGTCCGGACACCTCCGTGAAGCAGATGACCGAGACGCTTGTCAAGGCCATGGATTTTTACAACAAACATTTGGAGCGTCAGCACCGAGACCGCAACGCCCGCTGAAAGGAGATTTTACAATGAAAGAAATCATAAAAGAAATCATTGAATTCGATTTGGACGAAGGAAGAATGGACTATCTGGATGATATGATTGACGTGTTTTCCAAAGACGGCTGTGAAATGGTGGATATCCTCTTCGACAGATTCCTAAAGAAATACTACGCTGATATTGATGTCAGCAACGAACGAATGACCATCAATCTCACTGACGAAGAAGGACATGTATTGTCCTTTAATCTGAGCCAAAGCGAGGTCCATTATGTGCTTCACATGGTCGAAAGAAGGCTCAACAGCTTTATGCGCGACGACGGAGGAGGTGGTTTCGGTGACGAAGACTGAGCTGCAGACCATGTATGAGGTGATGTTCACGGATTACCCCGACATTGTGAACGTTGCCCAGGTCCAGTCCATGCTGAAAATCAGCCGCCATCTGGCCTACGAGCTGATTGGCGACGGGTATATCCCCGGCATGAAAATCGGAAACGCCTACCGCATTCCGAAAATCAACGTGATCCGCTACGCTCTCTCGGCGGGCAATCCCCAGCCGGCAGCGTGACACGGATTTGAACTGAAACGACACATTGGACGGGCATCTGAGTAGGCCGTATAATGGTTACGGTCCGAAAGGGTGCCCGTTCATACGCTGTCAGCAAAAGGAGGTATGGATGAATGATAGCGGGACACCTGCAAATCAAAAACGACTACTATTATATGGTCCTGAGCTATTTGGACGCCAACGGCAAACGGAAGCAGCCGTGGTTTCCAACGGGACTGCCAATTAAGAACAACAAAAAGCGTGCGGAGAAAATGCTGCTGGAGCTGCGTCAGACCTATGTTCCCCCTGCCGAGCACAAGTCAAACGGAGAGCTGTCTGCCGATATGCTCTTTGCCGACTTTATGGAGCTTTGGCTGGAGGTCGTTCGCAATTCGATTGAGAAGACGACCTTTTCCTCTTACACCCAGATGGTAAAGGGGAAAATCGCACCGTACTTTCGGAAAACCGGCGTCAAGCTGGGCGAGCTTCAAGCCAGGCATATTCAGAGCTTCTATCTGTACGAGCTGAAAACCGTGTCTGCCAGCACGGTCATCCACGAGCACGCCAATATTCACAAGGCTCTGAAATATGCCGTCAAGATGGACCTCATTCCGTACAACCCCGCCGACAAGGTGGAGCGTCCGAAGAAGCAGAAGTATATCGCGGATTACTACCGTTTGGAGGAGCTGGAGCAGCTCTTTGAGGCGACAAAGGATCACCCCTATTCTCTGCTGATCCAGATCACCGCGTTCTACGGGCTCCGGCGCAGCGAGGCTCTGGGCCTGAGATGGGACGCCATCGACTTTGAGCGCAATACCATCACCATCAGACACATCGTAACAAATGCCAAGATAGACGGCAAGTATGAGATCGTCCGCGAGGATCGCGCCAAGACGAAATCCAGTCTGCGCTCTCTTCCTCTGGTCGACAATATCCGGGAGAAGCTGCTGGCCTTGAAGGAGCAGCAGAAGGAAAACAAGAGGATCTGCGGCAACTGCTACAACCGGGAATACGACGGCTATGTGTTCGTGGATGTAATGGGGAACATTTTTAATCCCCGGAATCTCAGCAGCAATTTCAGCAAGCTGCTGGAATTGAAAGGTCTGCGGCATATCCGCTTCCACGATCTCCGGCACAGCTGCGCCTCGCTGCTGCTTGCCAACGACGTGCCCATGAAGCAGATCCAGGAATGGCTGGGCCACAGCGACATCAGCACCACGGCGAACATCTACAGTCATCTGGATTATAAGTCCAAACTTACGTCTGCAAACGTTATGGACAACGTTCTGACCTTGCCGGAAACCGAGGCCGTCGGATGGCAGACATGACTTCTTGCCGAAAATCATGTGCAGCAATGGCAGATTAGCAAAAAGAAAAGCCCAGTCATATGGGCGCAAAGCCTTGATATGACTGGGTTTTTCGCTGGCGGAGGGCGTGGGATTCGAACCCACGGACGGTTTTTGGCCGTCAAACGATTTCGAGTCGTTCTCGTTATGACCTCTTCGATAGCCCTCCGTATATCTCAACTGTTTTCCGTGCGCTGAGAAAATGCAAGAAAAACACGCAAGAACAATATGAAATTTTGAAATTCGATCCGGCGAAAACCCTTATAAATCAAGGGTTTTCAGCGGAGAAAACGGCCAGAGCCAACGCGCATTTCGAGTCAGGGCCGTTATGACCACTTCGATACCTATCCGTATTTGACTTTTTCGGGCGAGGACTTAATTATTATCCTCAAAATCGATGGTGTCGTCGTCGATATCCATGCTCATTTCGCCGACACGCATGCGGCGGGCGATCTTCATCTTCTCGACATACTCGTGAATGAGCTCCTTGACCTCGTTGGGCTGGCGGATATTCTTGAGTGTAAGCTCGGGAATGCTCTTATCGGTCGATATGACCGTCACCGTGCCGACACCGAACAGCCGCTGCCATAGCGACACCGACACACGCAGGTCACGCACACGGTAGAGCACGATCTCATCCTGCTTGACATTCACAACGCCACGCTTCAGAAACAGGCGATCCTCGCTGAGGGCATATCTCGTGAACGAAATGGGCAAGCCGAGAATTCTCTTCCTATCGTGCCAAATTTCAACGATCTTGGATACGAGCTTAGCCATAGACGATACCCCCATATCAATTGTGTACGCCCCATTGTAACCAATCTTCGCAGAAAAATCAAGAGAAGATTGCAAATTTACTCAAACAGGCACATAAATCCACTGGACAATCGCCGTTTTTCGCTATATATTTATTGAGTTGTAATGGAGGTGAAAGCCGTGGCTGAGTTTAAAAGCACTGCGATAAGCGCAGGAAAATACTTCAGAACATTCTACCGCTGGGTGCTGCTGTCGACGGTGACGGGGGCTATCTGCGGCCTTGTCGGCTCGGCGTTCAACCTGACGGTGAGCTGGGTGACCTCGTTCCGCGGCGGCCACCACTGGCTCGTTTACCTGCTGCCGGTCGGCGGCGTGCTCATTGCCGCACTGTACCATGTGACCAAGACCGAGGGCGCAGGCACGAATAAGATAATCGACTCCGTGCACGAGGGCAAAAAGGTGCCGCTGATGCTCGTGCCGGTCATATTCGTCTCAACGGCGATAACCCACCTTGTCGGCGGCTCGGCAGGCCGTGAGGGCGCAGCCTTGCAGATAGGCGGCGGCATCGGCTTTCGTGTCGGCAAGCTTTTGCACCTTGATGAAAAGGACATGCCGCTTGTGACGTTATGCGGCATGAGCGCAGTTTTTGCGGCGCTGTTCGGAACACCCCTGACGGCGACGGTGTTCGCCCTTGAGGTCATCTCCGTGGGCGTTTTGTACTACTCGGGCTTCATCCCCTGCCTTGTTGCATCGCTGGTGGCATACGGCATATCACGGCTCGTCGGCATCGCACCCATGGGCTTTGACATGATGAACGAGCCACTGGAGGTCGTGATGCTGCTTCGCACCTGTCTCCTTGCAGTCGTCTGCGCCGTGGTAAGCATAGTTTTCTGCGTCACGATGCACCAGACCGAGCGGCTTGCGGCGGCGAAGATAAAAAACACCTACCTGCGAGGTGCGGTCGGCGGCGTTGTGCTCATTGCGCTGACGCTTCTCGTCGGCAGCTATGACTATAACGGCATCGGCACGGGGATGATAGAGCGTGCGCTTGCCGGAGCGGACACCCCCGACTGGGCGTTTTTCTGGAAGATAGTTTTCACCGCCGTGACCATCGGCTTTGGCTTCAAGGGCGGCGAGATAGTGCCGACCTTCTTCATCGGGGCGACGCTCGGCTGCGTGCTCGGGCCGGTGCTC
>ERZ1032078.687-NODE-687-length-13443-cov-9.607708_pt1 | contig 13443 bp, 9 predicted proteins | sample MGYA00517101_ERZ1032078 | MGnify/ENA primary metagenome ERZ1032078 (study PRJEB33719, sample SAMN04261301) | wastewater metagenome | biome: rural village; feature: human; material: feces | host: Homo sapiens | place: El Salvador | collected 2013-01-14 ... | reverse complement strand
TGAACTCTATGCTAACATAGGCGTTGTTCTTAAGGCTGCTGATGGCGATTGCAACCTCGTAGCTGCTGTCGCCGGTGGCGTTAACCCTTACTACTTCCTCAGACCTCTGAATATGCCTGAGATCACTGGCAAGGTATATCGTGACGGTGTTGATGCCTACAAGCCGGAGGCTAACCTCAGCATCTTCGATGTATTCGAGTTCAAGGATTGGAGAGGTGATAATGGTCAGTTCGTAACTCCTGACTACAGCAATCTCTGGTACTTCAAGTATTACAATGTCAATAACTTCAAGGTTGATGAGGCTGGTATCACAACGACCCTTAACGGTGGTGTTCTCGGTGAGACCCTCCTTTCTTCCAAGACTAATGACATTCATATTTGGCATTGCACTGGTGATATTACCAACCCAACGAGGGTTCCTGCTGCGACAGGTCTTGACATCACCTACAGCTCAGAGACAATGCCTAACTGGGGTGAACCTCAGTACAACGGTCTGAAGAAGAAGTTCGGTTACCTCCGTTATGTAAACAACGGTAACAATGTTGACTCTGCCTTTATGCTCCGTATCCCTGTACAGGTTACTTACGAGTGGGGTGTTATCTCTACCTATGTTGACGTGACTGTTGAGCCTACTCTCTAGTAAGATCTTAACATAGAATAATTAGGTGCGCATCGTTCTGCGGTGCGCACCTTTTTAATGACTTACGTATGATGAAAATCGAATCATTCGCTTGTTATTCCGTCGCCTTGATCTTGGCGCTTTCCCTTTTGGCTTCCTGCTCAGGTAAGAAACCGAATGCAGAGCCTACTCGTCAGGAGATTTTCCTGTCCGAACTTACGGCCGCTGACACAACCGAGGTACTTACAAGAGCCCAATCGGTGATTGACAAGATAATCGCCGGTGATGTAAACGGCGCTCTTGATGGTTTGGGGCAGGTCGAGAATGACACCTTGTTCCAGATTAGCTCAGAGAAGATTGTCTCCGCGTCCAACCAGTTCAAGAAGATGAATCTAAGGCAGGCTAAGCTTGAGAGCTACACCTTCACGGATCCAGATCACAATGTCGTCAAGTTCCGTGTCTCTTTCGGCCATTCCGAGGATGAGTCCAAGCTCCTTTCCACCGCCTTCGCCATCAATGCCCTCAAAATCGAAGGCAACTGGTACCTCACTTTGATGCAGTAATTTCATCTCTTAAAAACAACCTCTGTAGCCGTATTATGGCTCGGAAGCATAATGAATATGACCGGAAAGCCCACTGTCGCCTCCCGGTCATTTTTCGTAATCTTAGCGAATCGCTCTGCTCCATTCTTATTGAATATCTCTCTATCTGGGCCGAGATCTCTGCTATGAGATTGATGGCTTTTGAGGAGACTGTAAAAGGTGGTGTGTACATTTATCCCCGTGTTATTCCGTCATTTATTCCGTCATTTATTCCGTCGTTTATTCCGTCGTTTATTCCGTCGTTTATTCCGTCTAAACTGCCGGACGTTGTGGAGACTCTATTCCGTCACGGTGCCTTTGATCCGAAGGAGTATCGGTCGCTTCCCGGTTGAGGTATAGACAGACACGCCTTTGTCAAAGTGATGCGGCGTGCCTTCGTTATTATATTTCACCTTGATCTCGCCTTCCTCTCCAGGCTTGATCGGTTTTCTTGGCCATTCGACCTTGGTGCAGTTGCAGAAGACTTTCACGTCGTAGATCAGTATGGTCGTGTCAGTCTGGTTCTTGTACTTGAACGAGCATTCCTGGACCCCGTCTTCGTTCGTTATCTCGCCGAAGTCGTGCACTGTCCTCTCAAACGTCAGTGACCTGCTCTTTTTCTCACCTTGGGTTTGCGCCAAGCAGTTGCCAGACACCCCCATCGTCATAATGATGGCGGCAACGCTCGCCAGCCCTCTTCTCATAACCGCTAAAAACCTATTCCCTGTATTCATATTCAATTCGAACTCTTTCTTATTCTTTATTGATGGTTCCCGCCTTCCTGCCACTTTGGGGAAGTCCTCTCCACCATATCTTTTAATATAATATAGGTATAATTGTTCCCTCCGCTCGCTGAGCCTGCCTATTCCGAATGCTGTTCCTTACCTTACGGTCGCTGAGCTTGCCGAAGCGTCCGCCCCAATTATATCTCCAACCCCAAAGATAATGAATATTTGTGTCAATCCCGTATGCCAGTGTTGCCATTATCAATTATGACTGCATTATTTTACACAGAAAAAGAACTACTACTTCTTTTTCTGTGCAAATATCAGTATATTTGTAAAAAGAATAATTATGTTTAGTCTCCCGTTGAAGCGGTTTGCCGGTATTCCAATAACCAGTGCGGATATTAGGTCGTCTTTCCCTGATCTATCCTCGCCGGAGAAGAAAGTCCTTTCTATGGAAAAGTCGGGCGAACTTATACGGTTGAAAAGAAATTTGTACATTGTCAATCCGGACTTGTTTGACCGCGGTACAGATCCCAGGCTCTGCGCCAACCATATTTATGGTCCGTCTTATGTCTCCCTTCAGTGGGCGCTTCGCTATTTCGGGATGATTCCGGAACAGGTTTTTGTTATGACAAGTGTGACAACAAAACGCTCACACTCGTTCCAGACTCCGATAGGTACCTTCAGTTATGTGCAGGTTCCGGCAGTGTATTTCCCGATAGGTGTCGAGAGTATGGATGCTGATGGTGTGAGTTTCTTGATGGCTGGTAGGGAGAAGGCTCTTTGTGATACGATCCTTTATGACAATTATGTGCCACAACGTTCAGTCAAGGCTTTGACAGTGTACCTTGAGGATGATTTGCGCATAGATATGGAACTGTTGCGTGATTTTAATGTTGAGGTGATCGAGGAATGTGCCAGGGTGGGACGTAAGACACGGATTTTGTCTAACCTTATTAAAATAATAAATAGTTTATGACGATATTTGAATCAATGCTGGCCGCATATCAAGGCGGCAATTCCATAGCTACACCAAACGCAGAGCAAGAGGTCTGTCAGAAAATCGTTCTTGCCGGACTGCATAGAGGAGGGTTCTTTGACCACGCGGCTTTCTATGGAGGTACTTGTCTAAGGCTTTTCCACGGTCTGCCAAGATTCTCCGAAGATATGGACTTTTCTCTTACGGAAAAGAGAGATGATGTTCATCTTGAGAATTATTTCCAAGCGATAAAGGAGGAATTCAAACTTACTGGCTTTGATGTAGAGATCACGAAAAAAGAGAAGAAATCGTTTGGCAGGGTTGAATCTGCTTTCTTAAAAGAGAACACAGAGACTTACGACATCAGATTCCGGACGAAAAGAATGATTAAGGTCAAAATAGAGCTTGATACCGATCCACCGCTTCTTTTTGACACCGAACCGAAACTCCTGCTGAAGCCTCATTCTTTTATGACTCGTTGCTTTGTACTTCCTGACCTATATGCCGGTAAAATGCACGCGTTGGTTTATCGTGCGTGGCAGCGTCGCGTCAAAGGGAGAGACTGGTTTGACTTTGAGTGGTATGTCAGGAACGATGTCTCGCTTGACTTCAGGCATCTTCAAGAAAGAATCAAAGAGTTCAGCGGTGAGGATGTAAGCCGCGAAGGCTTTATTGAACGGCTGCGTCATAGGCTTGCCACAGCGGACATTGAGAATGTCAAGCAGGACGTGTTCCCTTACATCGCTCAAAGCCAGAGACGGGAACTTGATATTTGGTCCAATGAGTATTTCCTGAATCTTGCCGATAGGATCAAATTCCTGTGATCCTTCTCTGGTCGTTCAGACCTTCCCAGTCGCTAGGCCTGCCGCTTTGGGCTGCCTATGACCTCTCCGGTCGCTGAGTTTGTCGAAGCGTCCCGCACGATCGCGTATCCGAGCCAAAAGATGATGAATATTTTCGTCAATCCAGTATGCAAAACGTATGTCAGGAGGCTTGGCTGATTTCTGAATATGTTCGTTCGAGATGCCTGTAAGAGAGTTCCCGGAAGAAAAAGCGGTGTCACTCTTAGTAATAAATATGTTTTGAGCCCCCACCGAGGGGACAACCCATAACACAACGACAAATATATGAGTTTAATTTTTCATAAGCAAGATTTTTTGGTCAGAAAATGAGAAAAAGATGGCTAAAAAACATTTGTTCCTAAGAGGAACAATTATACGTTTTATTTATTTATCAATTTGTTTTTTAGCTATGAACAAAAAGTTTAAGAACTTGTTTCTTGCGGGGGCTATCGTATTAGGCCTCGCGGGAGTAGCCGTATCTTGTACGGACTACGATGGCGACATTAACGACTTGACGGAACGGGTGAAGAAGCTGGAGAGCACTGTCAGTGATCTCCAGACTGCGATCAACAACGGTGCCGTCATCACGGATGTGACGCCTATCACTAACGGAGTCAAGGTGACTCTGAGCAATGGTAAGTCTTTCGACGTTACCAATGGTAAAGATGGCAATGACGGCAAGGACGGCGCTCCTGGCAAGGACGGTTCTGTTGTTACCATCGGTGCCAATGGCAACTGGTTCATTGACGGTAAGGACACCGGATTCGCCTCAAAGGGTGACAAGGGTGACAAGGGTGACAAGGGTGACAAGGGTGATCCTGGTAAGGACGGCAACGACGGCGCACCTGGCGCTCCTGGCAAGGACGGCGTTGACGGCAAGGATGCCCTTCAGATCTGGTATCAGCCTTGCACCGACAAGAGTGACGCCAACTACGGCAAGTGGGTTAAGTACACCTATGATCCTGCCTCCAAGGAGACAACTTCTGAGGTCACGAACATCGATGTGTTCCCTGAGGGAACCATAACGGCTGTTTATGACGAGGAGAGCGGCAAGATTACCTTCCACAATGTCGAGGGAGCGAAGGATGGCGTGGTTGAGATCAGTCTTCTTACAACCGTCAAGAGCCTTGCTCTTATTCCAGAGGCTCTGATGGAGGGTCTTGGCTACATCGAGTTCCCTTATGGTATCATCATTCCGGACGAAGAGAATGATACAGTTGTCTTCTACTCTTCTGGCGTAGCCAATGTGACTTACAGGCTCAATCCTGAGAACGCTGATGTTAACGCAAATGAATGGGCTTTCATCAACAGAAAGGTAAAGACCATCCAAATGAGAAGCGCTTCTGACAAGAAGGATCTTGTCTCTATCGTAAGCGAGAATCAGAAGCCTGTCGTTAAGGGTGGAGAGGCTACTTTCTCTATCAAACTCAATGATTTTAACCACTTCCCTATTCAGACATGGTTTGGACCTGGTGCTGATAATCCAGAGGATCTCAAGAACGACATCATCGCTCTTCAGACCTACGCTAATGGTGAGACCATCACTTCCGACTATGCCTATGTAGGCATCGCTGGCCTCTATGCTCATTATGGTCTTATCCATAAGGATTTCACAAAAAATGATGTTAGCCCGATTGACAAGACAATTAGACCGTATCGCTCTGAGCCTATCGCAATCAACAATCCTGCTGACGATGAACTCTACGCTCCAGAACTTCCTACTCCGGAGCTTCTCTACACTGAGACTCTTGATCTTAAAGACTACGTAACGCTTCTTGCTGATGGTTATAATGTTAAAGACGCACTTGCTGAAGAGATCGGTGTTGATGTTGACTACAAGTTTGAGCTCGTTAACGAGAAGGGTGAGGTCAACAAGCCTTTCCTCGGAGAAGATAAACGTACTGATCAGAATCAGTTCGTTGTTATCGAAGGCAGCAAGATCAGGGTTAACGATAAGTTCCTTAATGAGTCAACCCGTCCTGCTGTCAACAGAACCCCTCAGGTAAAGGTTACCGCCACCACCAAGCTCGGTGACAAGGAGTACACTCTTGCTACTTGCTACATCATGATCAGAATCGTCGAGGAGAAGGTTGAACCTGAAGTTCCTGTTGTTTACTACAAGACCTTCACAGATCACTTCGTTAAGTTCTGTGGCGATAATGTCATCAAGTTCACTACTCCTATGACTGCATGCCCTGACTACACTGATGACAAGCTTGAAGTTACTTGGAAAGAGGTTAACCAGACTGTCCTTGGTGGATTGGGTCTCTCTTACGAGGCATTCCTTCAGGATTACGACACGGATAACCTCTATGTCCTCGACATCAAGAAGAGTGCTGATGGTCAGCTTGACACCACTTACGTTCCTGTAAAGCAGTACACATTCCCTGAAGGCATCACATTCTTTGTTGAGGCTCCGGAAGAGTGGAATACTTCTACTAACGTAATCTCTCTCTTGGTTGATAAGAACGCTAAGATCCCTTCAGATAAGACAACGATCGAGTTCGCTTATAAGGCTAAGAAGAACAGCAAGAAGACCCCTAATGTTGGCTTCAAGTTCGCTTACGAGATCTCTGCGAAGACTCCTACGACGCACGAGCATGAGTTCGTAACTCCTCTCAAGCTTATCCTCAACCCTGATTACCTCCTTGGTAAGATGAATGTGCCTGTAGAAGCTAAGCCTGTTTCCAAGTACATCCCGTCAACTGAGAACTACGATGTTTACGCTGGCGTTCGTGTCAAGGGTAAGGCTGATGCCAACAAGAACTTCACTTACTCTTCATCTCTCATCGAGCACTTCGAGGAGTACGGTAAGAACATCAACATCGCTGACGATGCCACAATCTCCTTCGAGATTATGAACAGCACGGCTGATTGGAAGGTTAACTATCCAAAGGATGCTTACAAGTTCATCACCAAAGATGGAAACGTTGATAAGGTAGTCTTCACAGCTGCTGAGTTCAAGGCTATCATTGCAGCTCCTGCGACATCACCTGACATCAAGTTCATGAACAACATTCTTACCGAGGACACCGCTGTTCTCGTGAAGGTTACTGAGACATGTACTACCGAAGCTGATGTGATCACTCCTGCCAAGGAGAAGGTTGGTTACTACTATGTTGTCTTCCAGACTCCTTTCAAGGTCATCACAACTAATAAGGACATTGAACTTGGTACATTCAAGAATGAGAAGGACGTGACCTATATCCCAACCGATGTCAAGGTTGTCGAGAAGGAGAACGAGGCTAAAGTTATCTTCACCTTCGATCCGGCTACAGGTACGATGATCGCTTCTGATTATGCAAAGACTCAGTATGGCCTCAATGACCTCCAGGGCTCTGTCGAATTCAAGGCTGGTAATGCTCTTACCTATCCTTACAAGGACAACTCTAAGGAGTCATTCGGTGGATGTCTCACGTATGGCGAGAATGTAACAACCAAGGGTCTCTTCGTTGCTTGGGAGAATCTCGGTACTGACCTTCTTGTTGACAAGTACGCTGACTATAACCTTGTTGTCAAGATTGGTGATCTCTACACTCTTGACCTTAAGGGTAAGGTAACCGTTCTTTCTACAGCTAACACCAAGGCTAAATGGCCAGGCGGTATCGCTGACAAGAACAAGTAGTTTACTACTCTTGACGAGTATTAATCTATAATATTTCTTAAGAGGGAAGATAGTTTTCTGTCTTCCCTCTTTTGAATATCTCTCGACTTTGTTACAATGTTATTTCGTCTTATGAGATTATATGGATTAATGATGTTGTCGCTTGCTTTTGCGGCAATCTCCTGCCAGAAGGAGCCTTCTGCTCCGGCACCTGATGTTCCAGGGCAAGAAAAGACTTCCAGATTGCTAAAGGCTTATCTTTCGGTTGAGACCAAGGCGGCCATTACCGACAATTTCGGCTCTGTAAGTTGGAATCCCTCCGACAGCATCAGCATTTTCGATTCTGATTCCGGTTCGGGTGGTAATAAGTTTGTCACTGAGAAGGGGGGAACTACTGCTGTGTTTGCCGGACAGGCTTCTGAGCCGGCCGGTGGCTATTACTATGGAGTTTATCCTTACAGTAGCTCGACATCTTTCGCATCTAATGTTGTCAGTGCATCCCTGCCCGCTGTGCAGCAGGCTGTGTCCGGCTCTTTTGACCCGGCTGCGTTCCTTATGGTAGGGCGATCCGCGTCCACTGATCAAATGGGCTTCTATGATGCCTTGGGCGGCATCCGTTTTACGGTTTCAGAATCGGGGTATGACAAGGTCATATTCAGAGGCAATGCCAATGAAGCGGTAGCAGGATCGGTCTCAATTTCTTTCGGAGAAGATGGTATTCCGCTCTGTCATGCAGCCTCTTCGGAAACATCCACACAGATTTCTCTTGAAGGGGAGTTCAATGCGGGAAAGTTCTATTATCTCTCCATTATCCCTCAGTCTTTCAAGAAAGGATTCACTCTGACTTTCTATAAAGGTGGTACGGAGGTAAGCCGCTCTGTCTGCGAATCTTTCGTAAGGGTGCAGAGGTATTATTTCGCCACGGTCCGCGATGCCGATATTCCATCGTCGATTTCGAATATTCTTGATGGTGAGCCGCTGGACGCTAAAGGAACAGCTAACTGTTACATTGTACGCGAGGCTGGTTCGTACAAACTTCCTCTAGTGCGTGGAAATTCCCCTACATCAGTCGGCGCCGTGGATCATGCCGGTGTGGTTTGGGAGACCGACAACTCGGCTAACGCTGTCGCTAAGGGAACTCTGATTAATTCCTCTGTCCGTGTCAAGAACGGTTGCCTGTACTTCAAGACCGCCGAACAGTTCAAGCCTGGTAACGCCCTTGTGGCCGCATACGACTCCAATGACAGGATACTCTGGTCCTGGCATATCTGGATGTGTGATTTCGACGCGGATCAGACAGCACAGCGCTATCAAGGAGCATCTGTGGATATGATGGACAGAAATGTTGGCGCGCTGTCCTCATCTTATGAGGGAGTGGCCTCTTACGGCCTTTTCTATCAATGGGGACGCAAGGATCCTTTCATGGGGGCGGCGTCCATAGATGGCACACCTATGGCTTCCACGTGTCAGTTCGAACAGTTGGCTTCCAACGCTGACTGTACGGTTGACTTTGCTGTCGCCAATCCGACTACTTTCATCACTTGCGATCTCAGCACCGGAAACGATTGGCTGTATGCAGGGCGTCAGAATGAACTTTGGACAGATGTGAAGACCATCTATGACCCTTGTCCGGCCGGATGGCGTGTGCCTAAAGGTGGCCCGGATGGGGTTTGGAACCAAGTGAGCGAGGGCTCGTACTCTGCGGACACATCTAATCACGGTGTGCGTTTCACCCTGTCTTCCGGAGGTGTAGCCTGGTACCCTTGCACGGGCTATCTTAAAAGAGGTAATGCGACTATCGCGCTTGCAGGCTTGTTTGCCGATTATTGGACGACAACTACCGCCTCGCAGACTACGACAACTTTTGAGATTCATGTCAAAAATACTGCGGCGGAGTCCGAGATTAACCTGTATTGCAACAACAAATCACGTGGCGATGGCCATGCAGTAAGGTGCCAGAGGCAGTAGAAGTTAGAGAAAAATTGAATCATGATGAAAAAGTATATTCTTTTACTCATTTCGGCCCTGTGCCTTTTTTACGCCTGTCAGGAGGAGTTGATCGGGGTAAGCTCGGTCGCCGTTGACAAGGAGCGTCAAGATCTCTCCATCGGGGCTTCGTTTGTGTTGAAAGCGATCATCTCACCATCGAATGCGGACAATCAGAAGATTATCTGGACGGTTGAGAATAGCTCGGTTGTTGACTATGTTGACAATCAGGACGGTAGCGCCACCATCAAGGGACTTAAGGTCGGGACTTCCAAGGTCACGGCAAGGACTGATGACGGAGGATTCATGTCTTCGTGCAATGTGACTGTCGGAGTCGGGGTCGAGAAGATCGAGCTCGACAAGTCTGAACTGTCTCTGAAAAAAGGAGAGTCCGCTTCCCTTAAGGCCACCATATTCCCTGAAAACGCTTCGGACAAGTCCCTCAAATGGGGCTCCTCTGACGTTTCTGTCGCCACTGTTGACGCGTATGGCAATGTCAAGGCGGAGGGCAATGGAGAGGCGACGGTTTTTGTCTCCTCGTCAGACGGCGGTTTCACGGCCTACTGCAATGTCAAGGTAGGTACTTCTGTCACAGGCATCAGCCTTGACCCACGTGAATTCACTTTTGAGACAATCGGAAGCAGTTTCACGATCAAGCCGGTGATTTCTCCTGAGGATGCATCGGATTTAGGGGTTGTTTGGGAAAGCGCGGACACGAAGGTCGTGTCGGTTGCCTCGGATGGTACCGTGACCGCGATCGGTCCCGGTACGACGACTGTGACCGCCACAACCAACGACGGCTCATTCACTTCAAACTGTGTTGTGAGTGTCAAGAGTCCTGCGCAGCATGTCTCGCTCGACAAGACGAGTCTGAAACTTCTCGAAGGAGAGAGCGGCAAACTCACGGCGACGGTGTACCCGTTGAACTCGACGCAGAAGACCCTTACGTGGGTGTCCGATCATCCTGATGTCGCATCGGTTGACAACGAAGGTAATGTGACCGCCCGCAAGGCTGGCGCGGCGACAGTCACGGTCAAGGTGGCCGAGAAGGTGACAGCTGTCTGCAAGGTTACTGTCATCAGCCGTGTCACCGGGATTTCCATGAGTGAGACGACTGTCGAATTAAAACCTGGTGAAAAACACCAACTGGAAGCGACGGTCCTTCCTCAGAACGCCTCGAATGCCGAGGTCACGTGGTACTCGGACAAAGAATCGGTCGCTATAGTCTCGCAATTGGGACTTGTGTCTGCCGTGAGTACGGGAGAGGCTACGATCCACGTCGTTACCTCTGACGGAGGTAAGATGGCGACCTGTCTTGTAAAGGTCGGGACACCGGTCAAGGGAATCACCCTGTCGATCTCCTCCAAAACCCTTTATGTCGGAGACCCTTCATTGGACATCAGCGCGACCTTGACTCCTGCCAATGCCACAGACAAGTCTCTCGAATGGTCAAGTTCGGATCCTGAGGTGGCGTCAATTGCCCCTGGCGCGGCGTTGCATGCGGTCATCAAGCCACTGAAGCCTGGTAAGACAACAATTACCGCCACCACAAAGGATGGTGGGTTCACAGCCTCCTGTGAAGTGACTGTCAAGCGTCACGTCTCAGGAGTTTCCCTCAACAAAGCTTCGCTGACATTGTACGTTGGAGAGACAGAGTCTCTTGCCGCGACTGTCGCACCGGAGGACGCTTCAGACAAGTCTGTTGTCTGGTCGTCAGGCAATTCAGCCGTGGCATCCGTGTCAAATGGGAAGGTGACGGCGAACAAGCCGGGTTCAGCTGTGATCAAGGTGGTCACAAATGATCTTTCCAAGGAGGCTGCCTGCACAGTGACAGTCAAGAGGCACGCCGAGAGCGTCGAACTTTCTCAGAAGGAAATAAAACTCTATCTGGGAGAAAACAGATCTCTCACCGCTACTGTTCTTCCTTCCGATGCGTCAGACAAGAATGTCACTTGGTCATCAAGCAACCCGAACGTGGCGACGGTCTCAACTGCCGGGAATGTTGTTTCCAAATCGGTAGGCACCACGGTCATAACTGTCAAGACCGCGGATGGCGGACATCAGGCTTCCTGCCATGTGACTGTCCTCGAACCGGTCGTTTACGCCACCTCACTCACCATTACCCCTCAAGCATTGAATATGAATATAGGGGAGTCCGCTTCGTTGACTCTTCAGATGCTTCCATCTAATGCGAATGAGAAACTTGTCTGGGAATCAGACAACGAGTCCGTGGCTAGAGTTGTGAACGGGGATATCACCGCTGTGGGAGTCGGAGTGGCTAAAATCATGGTCAAAGGAAAGAATGTCACGTCGAATGCGGTGACGGTCACCGTCATCGACAAGTTTGCGGTCACAGGTGTAAAACTGAACGAGTCTGAGAAATCCATTCAGGTCGGTGATAGCTTCACCCTTACCGCCACAGTTTTGCCGGAGGACGCAAGGGACAAGACAGTCACTTGGAGTTCGGACAAGGAGTCTGTCGCTACTGTAAAGGACGGTGTAGTCACTGCGGTCTCGCCGGGTACAGCCATAATCAAAGTAACGGCCGGTGCTGGAGCTTTCTCGGCAACTTGCTCGGTCACCGTGGAGGAGCGTATCATAGAGATCACTGAAATATCCTATCCAGAGGATAATCAGACTATCAATCTGAAAATGGGAGAGTCGTACACAATCAAAGTGAAAGTCGCTCCGGATAATGCCAACGAGATATTGAAGGTTTCTCCGGCGATCAATTGCCCTGTGACTTGGAAGCGTGTCAAGGTTCAAGGAACTCCATATTGGAATGTGACAGTCACGGCGATCTACAAGGAGGGAAGAGGGTCCCTGGCCATTGATTCGAAGAATTATTCCACCCAATGCTTTGTCAGCGTGACCAAGGTTCCAGTCACAGGCATCTCCCTTGATGTGTCTGAAACTTCAATGAGAGTCGGGCAGCCCCTCACGCTGACTTCCAGAGTGTCACCTTCGGATGCCTCGATCAAGGATGTCATTTGGGAATCGTCCGACAAGACTGTCGCTTATGTCTCGCAGTCCGGCATCGTGACGGCGAAGAATGGCGGTAAGGTGACGATAACCGCGAAATCCAAGGACAACAGCAGCGTCGTCGCGAAGTGTGTGATCCTTGTCAGGTCGGACAACGTCGGTGCCGGCGGCTCGGAGGGTGTTGGCTTTATTGAATGGTAACGGTAATTGACGTAGGCGGGCAATCACTCCTATATATTATTAAAGTAAGTGGTTGCCTGCCTATAAAAGTTGAATGAAAAGAAAATGTCTGAATAATGAGAAAAGTATTGTTCGTCGTTTCGGCCTTCGCGGCTATATTCATAACATCCTGCTCGTCAGAGGTTAAGGATGTGGCAAAGAAAATCAAGGATCCTGTTTTCCGCGCCTATTGCGTTTCGTCGATGGATCTTGATGGAGACAAGAAGGTGTCATTGTCGGAAGCGGATTCCGTCAAGTCGATCGATGTCTCGGGACTCGAAATCAAGTCACTGGCAGGCCTTGAATATTTCAGGAACCTGAAGTCGCTTGACTTCTCCGGCACCCGTGTGGAGTCCTTTGCCTTCCAACTCCCCGCCCTTGAGATGTTCAAGTGTGCGAATAACGAGAACCTCGCCGCTCTTGATCTTACGGGCTGTCCTTCCCTGTCTTTTGTCTATGCGTCGCACACCGGCGTAAAGTCGGTGGCTCTCGGCACCCAGACCGGTTTGTACAGGCTTTGGATTGACAACACCCCGGTCCCGGCGTTGGATATCACAGCCTGCCCGAAACTGAACAACGTAAATGTGCAGTCCTGCCCGAACCTGAAGGAACTGACCTTCTCCCCGGAGGTGAACCAGAATATCCTCTATCTCGCGAAGGACGCCGCCCTTGTCGTAAGATAGTGGTATGAAAAGGTTAAGCTCTTCTTTTCGGAAATAGGCGCTTCGCGTTATTTTATAAGTCTTGAGACCTTAATTCCGGCCAACGGCACTATCGTGTGTCGGCCTGCTTTTTTCGTGCTTGTACGTTTTTGAACTGGCGCATCCACGAAAATGCCGATTAAAATGCCACGAAAATGCCGATTAAAATGCCACGAAAATGCCGATTAAAATGCCACGAAAA
>ERZ1032078.676-NODE-676-length-13538-cov-7.134317_pt1 | contig 13538 bp, 9 predicted proteins | sample MGYA00517101_ERZ1032078 | MGnify/ENA primary metagenome ERZ1032078 (study PRJEB33719, sample SAMN04261301) | wastewater metagenome | biome: rural village; feature: human; material: feces | host: Homo sapiens | place: El Salvador | collected 2013-01-14 ... | reverse complement strand
AGAGTACTTCCTGGATGTAGGTCTTGCCGGTCATGAGCATCACGAGGCGGTCAATGCCGATGCCGATGCCCGATGTGGGAGGCATACCATACTGAAGAGCGCGCAGGAAGTCCTGGTCGATGATCATAGCCTCGTCGTCGCCCTTGTCGGCGAGCTTCATCTGGTCGATGAAGCGCTCCTCCTGGTCGATCGGGTCGTTAAGCTCCGAGTAGGCGTTGGCAAGCTCCTTGCCGTTCACCATAAGCTCGAAACGCTCTGTCAGACCCGGCTTTGAGCGGTGCATCTTTGTCAGAGGCGACATCTCAACGGGGTAGTCGGTGATGAAAGTAGGCTGTATGAAGGTGCCCTCACAGAACTCGCCGAAGAGTTCGTCGATGAGTTTGCCCTTGCCCATAGTCTCGTCTACGTCCATGCCCTTTTCCAGACAGAATGCGCGGATTTCCTCTTCGGTCTTGCCGTTGCAGTCGAATCCGGTCTTCTCCTTGATAGCGTCAAGGATAGGCAGACGACGATAAGGTGCCTTGAATGATATGATGTTGCCGTCAATTTCGCGCTCCGGCTTGCCGTTTACGGCTATACAGATGGTCTCAAGAAGCTTCTCTGTGAACGACATCATCCAGTTGTAGTCCTTGTACTGTACGTACAGCTCCATACAGGTGAACTCCGGGTTGTGGTTGCGGTCCATACCCTCGTTGCGGAAGTTCTTGCCGATTTCGTACACACCCTCAAAACCGCCTACGATCAGTCGCTTCAGATAAAGCTCGGTAGCGATACGCATGTACATATCCTGGTCGAGAGCGTTGAAGTGGGTGATGAACGGGCGAGCCGAAGCACCGCCTGCGATTGATTGCAGTGTCGGAGTCTCAACCTCGGTGTATCCAGCCTCGTCGAGCACCTTGCGCAGTGTGCGCACTACGGTGGCACGCTGGAGGAATGTGTCCTTAACGCCGTCGTTTACGATAAGGTCAACATAGCGCTGACGGAAACGCAGCTCGGGGTCGTCAAACTTGTCGTAAGCCACACCGTCCTTATACTTTACGATAGGCAGCGGCTTCAAGCTCTTCGAGAGCAGGGTGAGCGACTGTGCGTGTACAGATATTTCGCCGGTCTGAGTACGGAACACATAGCCCTTGATACCGATGAAGTCGCCTATGTCCATCAAACGCTTGAACACTGTAGTATACAGAGTCTTGTCCTCGTCGGGGCAGATGTCGTCGCGTGTGATGTACACCTGTATGCGGCCCTTTGAGTCCTGAAGCTCCACGAAGCTTGCCTTACCCATTACACGACGACCCATCATACGTCCGGCAATGACTACCTCGCGTTTCTCGTCCTCGTCCTTGAATTCGTTCTTGATATCCTCTGAGTAGGCGTTGGTTGGGAACTCGGCTGCTGGATATGGGTCGATGCCCAAGTTGCGCAGTTCCTGCAGGCTCTGTCTTCTTACAATCTCTTGTTCACTAAGTTCTAAAACGTTCATATTCGTATTATATCTATTTTTTTGTTTTTTTCTTTTATTTGGTTGGCCATACACACGCATTCGTCAGCACCTTATATATATAATAAGGTGTAATGTCGTGCATGTATTGTGGTACAATACACGTGCAAATTTACTAAATAATTCTGAAAGGGTGCTCGTTTTTTGCATTTTATAATAGGATAATTAGCGTGTTTGGGCTATTTCCATAGCCTTGGCACGTGCTGGCTTGCCCGTTTCGGTGGTTGGAATGCGTTCTACGGCAATGAAATCGTGCGGTTGCTCGTACTTGTTCAGTCGCTCGTGACATATTGTCTTGAGGCTTTCGATGTCGTTGGTTTCGGCTATCATCACCACCGTCTCGCCGAATTTCGGATCGGTGCGTTTGGTGATGAGAAACGGCACATTGACGTATGGTCGCAGCTTGGCTTCCATCTCTTCTATCTGCAGTTTTATGCCACCGCTGCAAATCACGTTGTCCTTGCGTCCGCGTATTCTGAACCGCCGTCCGTCGGGAGCTATTTCGGCAATGTCGTTGGTAGTGAGCGGCTGTGCGCATACGGCAGGAGCGTCTATCACCAGACATCCTTCGGCATTGGTCGTCACACCTACTCCGTCGAAAGGCTCATACCACTGGCTGGCTTGCGCACCGCTCAGGCGTCGCAGGGCGATGTGCGACAGCGTCTCGGTCATGCCGTATGTGCTCCATACGGCGCCCGGATGAAGCCGCAGTTGGGCTGCCATGTCGTCGCTTATGGCTCCGCCTCCGATGATGAGATGCCTGATTTGCCATAGCTTCTGGCGTTCGCCGTCGTCCTGCATACTGTTGAACACCTGCATAGGCACCATGGCTGCGAATACGGGCGGCGTGTCAATCTGTCCAAGCGGATGTCCGCACGGCGGAATGTCTATCAGTCGTAATCCCCAAACGATGGCGCGCACCACCATCATCTTGCCCGCAATATAGTCGAGCGGCATACATAGCAGAGCCGTGTCGCCACGGTTGAGTCCGAGAAACTGGCACGTGATGCGTGCCGATGCTTCCATACGGCGTTTCTCTATGAGCATTGGTTTGGGCTTACCGGTCGATCCGCTTGTGTGTACAAGCAGAGTCGGCGAGGGCGATTGCCACTGGTTGATGAATTGTTCGAGTGTCATTATTGTTGAATTATTGCCTCCGTCGGGTCTCTGTTAGCGGAAAATGCTGTAATTTTGCACTCCGTATCAGCCCGTCGTGGGGCATATACATTATTTAAACGGAATTATCGCATGATTGAAAATACTGATTATACAGATGCCGTGCAGCCTAAGGTGAAGGGTCGTTTCGCCCCGTCGCCAACGGGACGCATGCACATGGGCAACGTGTTCAGCGCTCTGCTGTCGTGGCTTTCGGCCAAGTCGCAGGGCGGCACATGGCTGTTGCGCATTGAGGATATTGACCCCCAGCGCTCGCACCGCGAGTATGCCGAACTGATAATGGACGACCTTCACTGGCTCGGACTCGACTGGGACGAGGGTCCATACTGGCAGAGTGAGCGTGGTGCGATATACGAGCGCTATCTCCAGCAACTGCGCGAGCGCGGGCTGACCTATCCTTGCTACTGCACACGGGCAGACATATTGGCAACGCAGGCACCGCACGAGAGCGACGGTAGGGTAGTGTACAAGGGCACGTGCCGCAATCTGCCGCCAGGACTTCATGCCGGTCCGGCTGCCATTCGCATGAAGGTGCCCGACGAAGGCGAGGGCTTGGTAACCTTCAGCGACGGCCATTACGGCACGCATACCGTCGACCTTACCACGCAGTGTGGCGACTTCATCGTGCGCCGCAAGGACGGAGCGTGGGCGTATCAGCTTGCAGTCGTAGTGGACGATGCGCTTATGGGCATCAACGAAGTGGTGCGTGGACGCGACCTTCTGCTCTCGTCGCCACAGCAGATATATCTGGCTCGGCAGCTGGGATTTGTCCCCCCGCGATTTGTCCATCTGCCTTTGCTGTGCAACAGTGCCGGCCAGCGCCTCTCAAAGCGCGACCGCAGTATGGACATGGAGTCGCTGCGTACACACTACAGTCGTCAAGAGATAATAGGTAAGCTTGCCCATGCAGCCGGACTCCAGCCTGACGACAGTCCCGTTGAGGCTAATGCCCTTGTCGAAGACTTTGCATGGAGCCGTGTGCCTACTGCCGATTTGCAGATGTAAGAGTCCGCTTGCAAAGGTAATCAGAAACGGCAAGATTGCAAAACTATTGCCGTGGAGTTTGCACCTGATTTCTGTGCTATTTCAAATGTAGTCCTTTTGGGTTGCAAAACGAGTCCTTTTGCCTTCCAAAAGGACTCGTTTTGCTGTGTAAAAGGACTACATTTGCAATGCAAAAGGACTCCTTTTGAAAAGCCGACGTCTTTGAGTGCCGATTATGAGGTTATGTTTTAGGCTTCTTGCCGTTGTATTCCAATATTTTATACTAACTTTGTACTTGCAAAACCTGACTAACCATTAAATACAAATTATCAAGAATATGAAAAGAACTTTATTTACTCTTGTTGTCGGACTGTGCTTTCTCGCCACAGCTCAGGCACAAAACTATGCCAAGAAACTGAAGAAGGCTACTGGCATAACCGTTACATATCGCTCTGTGTACAAGGGCAAGCCACGCCCTGGCGGTGTAATGATGTCGGTCAGCGGCGACCAGGTCAAGCTTCAGAATCTGTCGCCCGAGGGTAAGATTGTTGAGCCGAAAGCCAACACATTGCGCCAGGATACCTACATCAACTATAGCCGCCGATTGAGCTATCGTCGTGCCGTCATGCCCAACAACGAGGTGGTCTACACCAACGCCCCGTTTGAGTATGGCGAGGGATTCACCGATGTCAAGACCGAGAAGTATCTCGGACTCAACTGCAAGGTGGTGCGCACGATAGTCAACTCCAATACCATCGACGTATGGTACACCAACGACATAGCCCTTCGCGGAACTCCGCAGACGTGGCGCGGCGTGCCCGACGGACTCGTGCTGCGCGTTGTGCGCAACGGCGATTCTGTGCAGGAGGCTGTCGACATAAAGGCACTTAAGGACAAGTCGCCGCTCCTGCCAACCGAATGGGGACACTATCTCGACAACAGCAACTACTCGTATGCCATCAACCAGAGTGGTGTTATCAGCGTTCCGGTGTTCGATCAGCAGACCATCTGTTTCAATGGCGCCAAGTTGCCCGAGAATCTCGAGGAGGGCAAGGTGTATGCGGCTGCCGGCGGAAGTGTGGTGCTGAAGAAGGTGAAGCTGCCCGACAACATCAAGGAGCGTTCGGTCTTCGTTGAGGCTGTGCAGTATTCTGACGGCGATGCCTACGACCGCACCGGCTCAATCTTCATGATTCCTACCGGCAAGGAGCAGTCATTCCTTGACGCTCTGCGCAATCTCAACAGCGTACCGTCGTTCAAGAGCGGAACAACAGACTATCACGCACTGGTGTCGACTGCCACTTATGACGTTCCGCTTGAACTGATGCGATTCTTCACGGGCTTCGGTGTGCGCAAGTACAATCATAATAAGGTGCCAGGACAGACTTGGGCAGACTCGGTGCTGTACAAGGCCGAGGTGACGAGTGTGGCTGAACAGCTCAAGGGCGAAGTGTGGATTGGTGCCTACATAGGCAACTGGGACTCCAAGGGACATCGTCTGAGCCTCAAGCTCAAGTACTATCCAGAGGGCGAGCGCAACATGCCCAAGACGCTGCCTCTGTTCAATACCGTCAACTATATGGAACAGGCAGGCCAGCCTTATCCTATATTCATGCTCGACGACTCGCTAAATGTCACCTTCGAACTGAAGGAGGATGTCAAGGATGCGCGTCTGTTCTATCTCACCACCGGACACGGCGGATGGGGCGGCGGCGACGAGTTCAACCAGAAGGTGAACACCATCTACGTTGACGGACAGAAGGTGATAAGCTTCATTCCTTGGCGCGACGACTGCGGCACTTACCGCAACTGGAACCCATGTTCGGGCAATTTCTCAAACGGACAAAGCTCGTCCGACCTGAGCCGCTCCAACTGGTGCCCAGGCACAATGACCAATCCAGAATATATATATGTGGGTAATCTGAAGGCGGGCAAGCACACTCTGTGTGTCAAGATTCCGCAAGGAGCACCCGAAGGCGGTAGCAATAGCTACTGGTGTATATCGGGTACGCTGATATATTAAACGAGTTGAGAGTTGAGAGTTGAAAGTTGAGAGTTATGATATGCTTTGTTGTTAATACTTTAATCAACGTACAAGCTATAAGGTAATCATAACTCTCAACTCTCAACTCTCAACTTTTAACTCTCAACTTTTAAGAAGAGCTACACCGTAATCTCTCCCGAGCCGTAGCAGCGGTGGTGATGTTCGTCATACACCACGCAGAACTGTCCCGGTGCCACTCCGTGAATGGCATCGTCAGAGTGAATCATCAATCGTCCGTCGTCCAGACGTTCGATGGTGGCAGGATGATAATCGGGCGTGTGGCGTATCTTGAACGTCACGCGGTGCATCGGAACTTCACAAGTCAGGAAGTGGAAGTCGTGTACGGGAAAGTCCTTTTTGTAAGCCGTCTGCGGGTCGTAGCCATGACTCACGTAGAGAATGTTGTGCTCTACGTCCTTCTTGATTACAAACCACGGTCCGCCACCGAATCCCAAGCCCTTGCGTTGGCCTATAGTGTGAAACCAAAGTCCGCGATGTTCGCCGATGCGTTTGCCCGTTTCCATCTCTATGACGTCGCCCGGACACTCGCCAAGGTATCGGCGTATGTATTCATTGTAGTTTATCTGACCCAGAAAACAGATGCCCTGCGAGTCCTTGCGCTTGGCGTTTATCAGGTGTTCGCGTTCGGCTACGGCACGCACCTCGTTCTTCTCGTAATGGCCTATGGGGAATATCGCCTTCTGAAGCTGCCATGACTCTATCTGTGCAAGAAAATCAGTCTGGTCCTTAACGGGGTCGGGACTCGTTACGAGCCACTTCCTTCCCTCGCTGTCCACTTCGGTCTGGGCATAATGACCGGTAGCAATGAGGTCGTATTCGTGTCCGCGCTTCTCATGGAAAGCTCCGAACTTGATGAGTCGGTTGCACATAACGTCAGGGTTGGGCGTCAATCCGGCGCGCACCTTATCCATCGTGTAGCGCGTCACTTGGTCCCAATACTCGCGATGACAGTCGACCACTTCCAGCCGGCATCCGTAACGGCGTGCCACGGCAGTAGCCATTTCGAGGTCTTCCTCCGACGTGCAGTCCCATTCCTCCTTCTCCTCCGGACCTATTTTTATATAGAAACAGTCGGGGTGTAAGCCTCTGCGCGCCAGCTCGTAAACCACTACCGAGCTGTCGACACCGCCCGAAAGCAGCACCGCAATGCGCTTTTGGCTTAAGTCTGTATTTAGATAAGTTTCGTTCATACGTGCAAATGTACGGCAAAATATTGAAAAAGGACTCCTTTTATTTCGTTTTTTGTAAAGTTTGGTGTACCTTTGCAAAGCTTTTAATTGTTTGCAACTTACTAAAACTATATTACTAATAACATCATTTTTATGAGAAAGTTTAAACTTTTAGGTTTGGCTTTTGCTGCATTCCTCTCGTTTGGAAGCCTGACAGCAAACGCTCAGTCGCTCTCACCCAATACCAAGTGGCATTGGAACAAGGGTAAAATCGTTATTGAAACTCCCGAACGTCCTGCCGGACAGAAAGACGTGCTGGGTCTGGCTTTGCCAAAGATGAAGACCGTACGCATCGGTCTCGTTGGTCTTGGCATGCGTGGTCCTGGTGCAGTAGAGAACTTCAGCCTTATACCAGGTGTTGAAGTAGTGGCTCTTTGCGACTTCGTAAAGGAGCGTGCAGAGAAGCAGAACGAGCGCCTGCGCAAGAACGGACTGGCTCCGGCTGCCGTTTACTATGGCGAGAAGGGATATGAGGAGCTGTGCAAGCGCCCCGACATCGACCTCGTATACATCGCTACCGACTGGGAGCATCATGCTATCGTGGCTAAGTGTGCACTCGAGAACGGCAAGAACGTGGCTGATGAGGTGCCTTCGGCAATGAACCTCAAGGAGTGCTGGGAACTGGTTGACCTGGCTGAGCAGAAACAACTCAACTGCATGATTCTCGAAAACTGCTGCTACGACTGGTTCGAAATGCGCACACTCAATATGGCTCAGCATGGCGTGTTCGGTGAAATACTGCGCGCTCAGGGTGCTTACATCCACAATCTCGACGATTTCTGGGACTATTACTGGAAGAATCCTAACGGATCTGACCCCGAACAGCTCGGCTGGCGTTTGAAGTACAACCGCGAAAACCGTGGCGATATCTATGCTACTCACGGTCTTGGTCCGGTGGCTCAGGCTCTCGACATTCACCGTGGCGACCGCATGACTACTCTCGTGGCTATGGATACTAAGAGCGTTCATGGTAAGGAACTCGTTGAGAAGAAGACCGGCAAGCCCTGCAACGACTTCCGCAACGGCGACCACACTACCACTCTTATCCGCACCGAGAACCATAAGGTTATCGAGTTGCAGCACGACGTGATGAATCCGCAGCCCTACAGCCGTCTGTATCAGCTCACCGGTTCACGCGGTTTTGCCAATAAGTATCCGGTTGAGGGCTATGCTGTCGACGCTAAGCAGCTTGCCGCTACCGGCAACGCTCCTAAGGTTGACGACCTCACATCACACGGCTTCATGCCCGATGCACAGCGCAAGGCTCTTGAGGAGAAGTACGAAAGCCCGATTCTGAAGAAGTTCGGCAAGCTCGCCAAGGAAGTTGGCGGTCACGGCGGTATGGACTTCATCATGTGCGCACGCCTCATCTACTGTCTGCAGAACGGTTTGCCACTCGATATGGACGTTTACGACTTGGCTGAATGGTGTGCCATAGCCGAGCTCGGTGCCATCTCTATGGACAACGACTGCGCTCCCGTTACATTCCCAGACTTCACACGTGGTTTGTGGAACAAGCAGAAGGGATACAAGCACGCTTATGCTACTCCTGAGCAGGAAGCACAGACTGAGGCTGAGGCTGCTGCCTTCACAAAGGCTCTGAAGAGCGCTACTGCCAAGTTCAAGCTCTGGAATCTCTACGACAACGTAAAGAAGGCTCAGACTCCTGCTGCCCAGAAGAAGGCTCAGGCTGCGCTCGACAAGGCTATGGCTAAGGCTAAGGCACAGGTAGCTAAGGCTACAAAGTAATGTGCAACGACAACTTTAATAGAGCTAATCGATAACTTTAATGTTGTCAATCGGCAATTTTATATACACAAAAGGGGTTCGGCAAATTTCTGCCGAACCCCTTTTGTATGTATATATAATAAGGTGTGATTAGTCGGTGAGGCACATGTCGAGCGCATCGCAAATGGCCTTCTTATCCATCTTCTGTCCTATGAACACCAGCTTCTGCATGCGGTCGCCATACTTCTCGTCCCAGTCGCGACGCAATCCTTCTTCGCGCTCAAGCAGCGGGAGCAGTTCGTCCTCGGGCATAGTGGCATACCACTGTCCTGCATTCTTCAGTCCCATCTGTCGACCTGCCTGCTCAAAGATGTAGCACATGTCGGGCTCGTTCTTAAACCAGCACAATCCCTTGCAACGTATTACGCTCTTGGGCCACAGCTTGCATACGAAGTTGTCGAAGAAGTTCATGTCCATCGGTCGGCGGGCGTAATAAACGAAGGTGCCGATGCCGTATTCCTCAACCTCACCGCCCTCATGGTCGTGGCCGTGATGACAATGGCAGTGTTCGTGATCGTGGTCGTGATGATGATGTTCGTGCTCGTGTTCATGCTCATGGTGCTCGTGCTCGTCGTCATGATGATGATGTTCGTGGTCGTCATCGTCGTCATCATCGTCGTCGTCGATGTGCTCGTCGCCGTGATGGTGCTCTATCTCGTCAATCCATGCAGCCGATGTAGCCACTTCGTCGAAGTTGAAGCGATGGGTGTTGAGCAGCAAGTCGAGGTCTACATTGCCGTAATCGCACGGTATAATCTCCGCCTTGGGCTGCAATGCACGCACTATGTCTACAAGATGGGCGTACTCTTCGGGCGAAATCTCCGATGCCTTGTTGAGCAATATGGTGTTGCAGAACTCAATCTGCTGTATTACGAGGTTCTCAAGATCGTCTTCGTCGAGGTTCTGCTTCTGCAGATTGTCGCCGCCACCAAACTCATCCTTCATACGCAGAGCGTCCACTACGGTTACTATGCTGTCAAGACGTGGCACACCGTTTTTGATGTATTTCGGCCCTAATGTAGGTATTGAGCAGATGGTCTGGGCTATAGGTGCAGGTTCGCATATTCCGCTTGCCTCGATAACGATGTAGTCGAAACGCTGTTCGGCAACAATGTCGTTGAGCTGTTCTACCAGGTCCATCTTCAGCGTACAGCATATGCAGCCGTTCTGCAGAGCCACCAGGCTGTCGTCTTTCTTATTGACAACGCCACCTTGCTGTATAAGGTCGGCGTCAATGTTCACCTCGCCAATGTCGTTGACGATAACTGCAAACTTGATTCCCTTCTCGTTTGCGAGGATACGGTTTACCAATGTGGTCTTTCCGCTGCCCAGATAACCGGTGAGCAGCAATACAGGTACATCCTTCATTATTTGTCGTTTATTAATGGTTATTTGTCATTTGTGGGGGCTTACAGGGGGCAAAATTACTAAAAACTTTAATACAATGACCATCTGAAAGCTCTAAATCTGCTGTCCGAATACATATATTCTGTTGTCAGAATACATATATATTATACGTCAGTCATGGTTTTTATAGCCTGTTTTATGCCAATTATGGCAAAACAATTGCCAAAATGTTGCAAATTTACGACAACCGTTGACGCATATCAATAAATATAAGACAAGCAATAAAATAATCGTAAAAATGCTTGTGTGCGTACACAAAAGGCATTAACTTTGCACATGTAAAAACGAAAGGGCTGCAAAAAGGCCCAAGGTCAATAGGCGTTAAGCCTATATATAGGTAAAAGGATTAGGATAACAAATTTAAAGAAAGGATTAGTATTATGATGATTTTTGGATTTATTTTTGCAATTTGCTGCGCAGCCGTAGTTGAGGCAGTAGTTGTAAACAACAAGATGAACGCCATGAAGTAACTCTCTTGCAGAGTTGCGCATGAAGAACATCAAGACACAAACTAAAGAAGAACACGAGAGAAGGATAACACAGTGATTAACAATAATAAATAGAGAAAGGATAACACAATTATGATGATAATAGGTTTGATTGTATTGGCATGCGTTGTTTCAGTTGCACAGGCATTTGTAGTTAACAACAACATGTACCTTACAAAGTAATTTGCTACTTCAATTAGTACAAACTTTCAATTCATATATATTTACGCGAAAGCGGTTGCACGAAGTCCCGAATGGGGCTGCATGCAACCGCTTTTCTTTTGAACAACAATAACAACGTTGCATCGCTTTCATTTATAATGAATGATGCAACGTTGTGTTGTTCTGTTGTTGTTGAATGTTGTTTTGTATCGTTTTCTTGATACAGTATCAATTAGTCTTGATAGTACACTCTCTTGACACGGTTGCTGATGCCTGTCAGAACCTCGTATGGGATTGTGTCAATAGTGTCTGACAATACTGTCACGGGCAGTTCCTCACCGAATATTATAACCTGGTCGCCCTCCTTGCAGTCAATGTCCGTCACGTCAATCATGGCTACGTCCATGCAGATGTTGCCCACATATTCAGCCTTCTTGCCGTTAACGAGACAGTAGCAGTGGCGGTTGCCGAGATGACGGTTTAGTCCGTCGGCATAGCCGATAGGTATTGCTGCGATGCGCGAGTCGCGTGTCAGCGTTCCGCGACGGCTGTATCCTATGGTTTCGTTGGCTGGAATGTCGTGTATCTGCAGTATTGTTGTCTTCAGCGTGGTCACGTTGTTGATCATCGAATTGTCGCGTGAGTCGTAGCCGTAGAGTCCAAGTCCGAGGCGGCACATGTCAAGCTGGCGTTCGGGGAAGTGTTCTATGCCTGCCGAATTGTCAATGTGGCGCAGTATCTTGTGTGGGAATGCGGCACAAAGCTGCTTGCTGCCTATTTCGAACAGTTCAAACTGATGGGCTGAGAATTCGTCGAACGAGTCGCTGTCGCTGCCTACGAAATGCGAGAATACAGAACGTGGAATTATAGCCGACTGATGTTGCAGACGGTCAATAAGCTCGGGCATATCCTTCAATGGGTCGAAACCGAGGCGGTGCATACCAGTGTCGAGCTTGATGTGTACGGGGAAGTTGTTGATGCCGTTCTTCTGAGCCTCGCGCACAAGAGCGTCGAGCAGACGGAACGAATATACCTCAGGCTCCAGATCGTAGTCGAACATGGTCTTGAATGCCGACATCTCCGGGTTCATAATCATTATGTTCGATGTGATGCCGTTCTTGCGCAGAGTCACACCTTCATCGGCTACAGCCACAGCCAGATAGTCTACGCGGTGGTCTTGCAATGTCTTGGCTATCTCCACGGCACCTGCTCCGTAGGCATCTGCCTTTATCATGCACACGAGTTTGGTCTCGGGCTTCATGAACGAGCGATAGAAGTTGAGGTTCTTTACAACGTTCGAGAGGTTCACTTCGAGTATTGTCTCGTGCACTTTCTGTACGAGCAGTTCGGTGATATTGTCGAATCCGAAGCGTCGTGCGCCCTTGATTAGAATCACTTCGTTGCGCAATGTCTCAAACACGGTGCTGTGTATGAACGACGTAACGTCATGGAAGAAGAATTTCTCGGGCACATTTATCATGTCGGCATGGTCCATAATCTGCGGTCCGATACCTATAATCTTGTTCACACCACGCTGCACGCTGAGTTTTGACACTTCCTTGTAGAGTTGTTCAAGCGGTTCGCCCGTTTGGTAGATGTCGCTCAGTATGAGTGTGCGCTTACGTCCCTTATGGTCGGGGCGGCGGTTCATGAAGTCGAGAGCAATGTCGAGCGAGTTGATGTCCGAGTTGTACGAGTCGTTGATGAGTGTGCATCCGTGTTGTCCTTCCTTCACTTCCAGACGCATTGCTACCGGTTCTAGATTCTTCATGCGCTCGGCCAGAAGCTCGCGCGAGAGTCCGAGGTGCAGTGCCACGACAGCAGTTGTGACAGAGTTGCGCACCGAAGCATCGTCTATGAAAGGCAAATCGTATTCGCTCTCTTCACCATTATATATATAATGTATAGTTGATGTGAAGTCCTTCTTCTCCACATTTTTAACGAACAGTGCTGCCTTTGGGTCCTTCATCGACCATGCGAGGTTCTCGCCACGATAGTCAAAGCTCTTCACAACATTGTCTACAAGTGTGTCGTCCTTGCAATATACAATGGTCTTGGCATCGTGGAAGAGCAGTATTTTCTCACGACACTTCTCCTCTAGTGATGAGAAGTTCTTCTGATGGGCGTCGCCAATGAAGGTCAATACGGCTATCTCAGGCTGTATGATGTCGCGCAGTGCGAGCATCTCACCGGGTTCGCTGATGCCGGCTTCGAACACTCCCACCTGGCTCTGTTCGTTCAGAAGCCATACCGACAGAGGCACACCAATCTGCGAGTTGTAGCTGCGTGGCGAGCGAGTTACGTTGAGCTCGGGCGAGAGGAGTTGGTATAGCCACTCCTTTACAATGGTCTTGCCGTTCGAACCGGTGATGCCTACGATAGGAATGTTGTATTCGTCGCGGTGGCGTTCGGCAAGACGTTGCAATGCAACAAGCGAGTTCTCTACACGCAGGAAATTAGCGTCAGCATAGGTTGTGGCATAGTCCAATGGGACATGTTCCACAACGAAGTTGCGCACTCCGCGTCTGTAGAGGTCGGAAATATAATTATGACCGTCACCACGTCCCGACTTCAGAGCGAAGAACAATGTCTCCTCGGCGAAGCACAACGAGCGGCTGTCTGTTAGCAGAAACCCTATGTTGGCATCGGCATTGCCGAAGCGGTGGGCTCCTATGAGCGTTGTAACTTTTTCATACAGACAGATCGGAAGAGCGGTTCAGCAGGAATGCCGAGACCGATCT
>ERZ1032078.670-NODE-670-length-13561-cov-8.502591_pt1 | contig 13561 bp, 10 predicted proteins | sample MGYA00517101_ERZ1032078 | MGnify/ENA primary metagenome ERZ1032078 (study PRJEB33719, sample SAMN04261301) | wastewater metagenome | biome: rural village; feature: human; material: feces | host: Homo sapiens | place: El Salvador | collected 2013-01-14 ... | reverse complement strand
AAAATAGCTAAACTCTTTGACGAAGACTTTTGGGGTACGCAATGACGAAGTCAGGTGCGCCCTGTAAGGGCAAAAGCGTTAATTATCAATGCTTTTGCCCTTACAGGGCGTTTTGCTATTTTCAATCCGTACACCCAAGGCGCTGCCTTGGGCTATGTGCTTTTTGGGCTTTCAGCCCGTAGAATTGAGTTTTGACACACCCTCGCTTTTTTATGGTTTCAATTGCTTTATAATCCACCGTTCTTCATGTCTCTTCTCACTTTCTCTCGCCATGTATTGGTCTTGCGTGAGTTGTTGTCAAACTCGCGTCTGCCTGGCTTGTAGTGCTTGTCGTAGCGTTTCTTGTCGTGCTTGTATTCTTTCTCGTAGCGCTCCTTGTCGTGCTTGTATTCTTTCTCGTAGCGTTTCTTGTAGTGCTCGTATTCTTTCTCGTAGCGCTTCTTGTTATGCTTGTATTCCTTTTCGTAGCGTTTCTTGTCGTGCTTCCACTGCTTGTCGTACTTGTACGGCTTGCCTGGCTTGCCGTAATAGTGCGGGTGATGGTGGTTGGGACGATAGTTGTGCTTGGGATACTTGTTGTATATGTTGTATATGTAAGTGTTGTTGTTCCAACCGATGGGGTGGTAGAAGTAGTAGGCCTCCTTGAAGCGCTTCCACTGTCGGGCGTTGAGCATGCGTTTGAGCTGCTTGTTGCGATAGTGCCATCCGTAGGCGTCGATGTCGCGATAGCTGCGTATGCCGTCGAGATAGTTGAGATTGATGTTCAAGAGGCTGTTGCGCTGAGCACTGTTCAGTCCCAGCTCCACAATCATCTTGTCGGTGATGAAGCGGGCTTCTGTCTGAATATCTGTGAGTCGCTGTGCATTGGCTGATGTTATCATCACGAATGCGGCTACAATTGCTAATAATGTACGTTTCATAATCCAATTGTTTTTAAGGGTTATTACTGTTTTTATTTATGCTGCAAAGATAGTGTGTTCCCGATTGCGAAACAAGGGGGAAAACCATAAAGCGCAGTATGGTTTCCCCTAAAGATACGGGGGAAATTTTTCAAAAGGACTCCTTTTGGCTTTCAAAAGGACTCGTTTTGGAGTGTAAAAGGACTCCTTTTGAGTTGCAAAAGGACTCCTTTTGGAATGCAAAAGGACTCCTTTTGAAATGTTGAATGTTAAATGTTGAATGTTGAATTAAAAAAAACTTCATTTTTTCTGTCGCTTTTTCGCAGCAAGGTTGTCATTGTAGTATAAAGACCTGAATTGAAATGACAGACAACGACATGCAAAGGCTTTGGACAGAAGCCTCCGACATATCCAGCCGACTTACGGAAATGCGCAGCATCGACACCCAGGCTGCCTACAGGAATGTGCGCCATAAGGTGCGCAGCAACCGTCTGCGCCGTGCTGCAGCCACTATGTTCAGCCGTGTGGCAGCCGTGCTTGTGCTGCCACTCATCATGTCCACCGCCACCTTATATTATATGTACACCCACGACCGTAGCCACCCTTCGGCCACAACAATGGTGGAAGTGACAGCCCCGGCAGGCACAACGGCACGCGTGATGTTGCCCGACAGCTCGGAAGTGTGGCTCAATTCGGATAGCCGCCTTACCTATCCGCAGACCTTCGACAGCCGCGAACGCACGGTCAACCTTAAGGGTGAGGCATTCTTCAGCGTCAGTTCCGACCGCCAGCATCCCTTCAACGTCTGCCTTGACGGCGGACTGCGGGTGATGGCACACGGCACACGCTTCAACGTATGTTCGTACGACGACAGCGACAATGTAGAGATGACGCTTGAGCGCGGAGCCATCGACGTGATGCACGACGGCAACACACTGGAGCGGCTCAAGCCCAACGAGCAGGTGGTGTACGACCGCCGCAACCATTCGTGGACACTCAATCGTGTCGACGTAGAGGAATACGGCTCGTGGAAGACAGGGCGACTCGTATTCCGCAACATGCCGCTCGGCAAAGTGTTTGAGCAGGTGGGACGCAGATACAACACCCAAATCGTATTGCACGACAGCAGCCTGATGCGCCGCAAGATACGCGCCACGTTCGCCAGCGAGAGCCTCGAACAGATACTCGCCGACATCCGCCTCGTGACACCGATACGATGGACCGCCACGACAACGCCCGGCGGACGCAACCGCATAGACATATACAGCAGCAAAGCTAAAAACTAAAACATAATATATAAACCTAAAACCAAAAATTACATTACTATGAGACAAGACAATCGGATGAATGTACATTCGCGTCTGAGGCTGTGGACACACCTGCCCGCGGCTCTGGCAGCATCGCTCATGCTCAGCCTTTCCACTCCGTGTGGAGCTATGGCGCAGAATACAAGTGCAAAAATCACAGTCAAGGGAGGTACTCTTGAGCAGGCTATGAGCCAGATTGAGCACCAGTGCAACATGACATTCCTGCTCTCTACCGACAACATCAACACCAAGCAGCACGTCAATGCTAATCTGAAGGACGTGCCCTTGAAGGATGCCCTTGCCCAGATGCTCGACGGTACGGGCATAAGCTACAGCTTCTCGGGCAATCAGATAGTGCTCGCACGCCACCAGCAGGCTGCCACACGACAGCAACAGCAGCCCAAGGGCAGCATCGTCAAGGGTCGTGTGCTCGACTCTACGGGCGAACCCATTATCGGTGCAAGCGTGTTTGTGAAGGGTACAAAGACCGGAGCCGTTACCGACATCGACGGCAACTATCAACTTACGGCATCGCCTAACGCCACACTCGTCGTTTCATACATAGGATTCAAGGACATGGAAGTGAAGGCATCTGAGGCTGCCCACATCACTCTGCGCGAGAATACCGAGTCGCTTGGCGAAATCGTAGTTGTGGGCTACGGCACACAGAAGAAGGCAAACCTTACCGGAGCCGTAAGCAGTGTGAAGATGGACGACGTGCTTGGCAACCGTCCTTTGTCTACAGTCAACGAGGCATTGCAGGGCGCTGTGCCCGGATTGCAGGTCACTGGTACGTCGGGAGTGCCCGGTGAGGGCATGTCGTTCAACGTGCGTGGTGTCAACAGCATCAACTCCGGCAGTCCGCTCGTGCTCGTCGACAATGTCGAGATGGACATCAACATGCTCGACCCCAACGACATCGAGTCGGTTACGGTGCTCAAGGATGCAGCATCGTCGGCAATATACGGAGCGCGCGCCGCATTCGGCGTAATCCTCGTAACTACCAAGAAGGGCGAGGAATCAGCTTTCCACATCAATTACTCCAACAACTTCTCGTTCAGCCGCGCTGCCAACATCCCGCGCAAGGCCACTCCGCTGCAGACCGTACAGGCCTACAAGGACCAGGGCTGTGTTGACTATCGCACGGGCCAGGACGTAGACACATGGCTCAAACTGCTTAATGAATACAACGCCGACCCGTCGAAATATCTCGGCGGATACACCGAGGTGAACGGATTGCGCTACAACCTTGCCGAGACCGACCTGTATGCCGACATGATGGAGACGGGCTTCAAGCAGACCCACAACGTGTCGCTCAGCGGTGGCAACAAGAAGGTGAACTATCGCATCGGTCTTGGTGTTGTCGATCAGGACGGTATACTCTACAGCGACAAGGACTCGTTCCGCCGCTACAACATGTCGTCGTATGTCAAGGCCGACATGACTTCATGGCTCACAGCCGAGCTCGACGTGAAGTATGCACGCTCCAATTCGGCTATGCCTTACACCAATGCACCTTACGGAATATGGGGTGCTGCCGTGGCATTCCCCTCTTATTTCCCCACAGGCGATATGGACATCAACGGCGAAGTGCTGCCCGTCAACACTCCGCGCAACTTCATAGCACTGGCAGGACAGCGCGACCACATCAAGAACGACACCCGTATATTCGGCAAGATTACGCTTAAGCCTATCAAGCACTTGCAGGTAATAGGCGAGTACACGTTCAACTACAAGTCGAGCGAGAAGACTCTCTTCGACAAGAAGTTTGAATATGCACACGGCGACCAGTTCCGCAAGGAGCAGTCAGTATCCAATTCGAAGTTCACACACACTCAGGACAATACCGACTACAACGCCATCAACTTCTACGCCAACTACTCTCGCAGCATAGCCGACCACGACTTCACCGTCATGGCAGGCTTCAACCAGGAGAGCAACGACTACCGCTACAACACTGCCTACCGCACCGACATGATCAATGAGGAACTGCCCTCGCTGTCGCAGGCCACAGGTGCCTACTATGCAAGCGACGACTACAGCCGCTACACGGTGCGCGGTCTGTTCTATCGTCTCACCTATGCCTACAAGGGCAAGTATCTTTTCGAGAACAACGGACGCTACGACGGCTCCTCTAAGTTCCCCAAGAAGAACCGCTTCGGATTCTTCCCCTCGGTATCGGCAGGATGGCGCGTCAGCGAGGAGAACTTCATGGAGTGGAGCCGCAAGGTGGTTTCCAATCTCAAGCTGCGCATGTCGTGGGGTAACATCGGCAACCAGAACATCTCGGCTTACGCTTACATACCAGGTATGGAATCTATTCGTGCCAATTGGGTGGTAGGCGACGAGAAGGTGACAACCCTCCAGAAGCCTAAGCTCGTGAGCAATGCGTTCACATGGGAGAAGGTGTCTACACTCGACTTCGGCGTTGATCTCGGACTCTTCAACAACCGACTCAACATGGTATTCGACTGGTACAACCGCCAGACCAAGGGCATGCTCGCACCGGGTATGCAGCTGCCGGGCGTGCTCGGAGCCGCTGCACCGCTGCAGAACACAGCCGACCTTGAGTCGAACGGATGGGAATTGTCGATCAACTGGAACGACCGCATCGGAAAGGTCAACTATCGCCTGGGCATGAACCTCTACGACTCGCGCACCAAGATTACAAAGTACAACAACGAGACAGGACTCATCGGCAGCGGAACTTACCGCAAGGGAATGTATCTGGGCGAAATATGGGGCTACGTTACCGACCGCCTCTATCAGGCTTCCGACTTCGACGACAACGGCAAACTGAAGGAAGGTATGCCGCGCGTGGAGGGCTATACGCCTAAACCCGGCGACGTATTGTACAAGGATATGGATGGCAACGGCATCATCAACAACGGTACGCTGACCACATCCGACCCCGGCGACCGCACCATTATAGGCAACAGTACACGCCGCTATCAGTATGGCATCAACGGTGGAGTTGACTGGAACGGATTCTCTCTGTCGTTTATTCTGCAGGGAGTGGGCAAGCGCGACCTCTGGCTTATGAACGAATTGACCTATCCTATATACGACCCGTGGTCGACACTCTATAGCAACCAGCTCGACTACTGGACACCGGAGCGCACCAACGCATTCTATCCGCGTCTGTACAAGGAATCGGCAGGCAACACAAAGGCCAATACTCTCACACAGACACGCTATCTGCTCAACGGCGCTTACCTTACAATCAAGAACATAACACTGACGTATGCCCTGCCACGCACATGGCTTAAGCACATCGGACTGAGCCGTGCTGCCGTGTTTGTAAGCGGTGAGAACCTCTGCACATTCGACCATCTGCCCAAGGGTGTGGATGCTGAGCGTGTCGTTACAAGCGATTATGGCTCACGCGGATTCACCTATCCGTATATGCGCCAGTTCTCGTTCGGTGTGAACGTAACCCTTTAACTCTACTAAAAACCTAAAAAACTATGAAGAAGAGATTTTTAATATATATTGCGGCTGCTGCGATGCTCACGTCGTGTCTCAACAACGACTTCATGAACGTCTACCCTAAGAACCAGCAGACCGAAGGATCAGTCTTCACGACGTACGACAATTTCAAGACATACTCGTGGGGTCTGTACAACGTGTTCTTTGGATATTCATATGGCACAGGTCAGACTGATGCCGTATTCCAGGGCGACTACGAGTCGGACAATATGCTCAAAGGTCCCGCAGGCAACGAAAACAAGTGGGCTTACGGCAAGGTTAAGGCAGAGTCGCAATCGTCTGACTGGGACTACAGCTACATCCGTACTGTCAATCTGATGCTCGATGGCATTGCCGGATCGCAGATGAATGAAGCCGACAAGAACCACTGGCGCAGCGTGGGACTGTTCTTCCGCTCGTACAAGTATTTCCTGATGATGTCAAAGTTCGGCGACATTCCATGGGTAGACCGTGTACTTCCCGACAACGACCCTGCCCTGTACGGCGCACGCACACCACGCAACGAGGTGGCTGAAAACATCTTGAACGACCTGAAGTGGGCTGAAGCCAACATCAAGCCTGCCGGCGATGGCGACAATACCGTCAACCGTGCCGTCGTGCAGGCACTCATCTCGCGCTTCTGTCTGTTTGAAGGCACATGGCGCAAGTATCACAACATGACCGATGCCGAGAAATATCTGCAGGAATGTGTACGTGTAGCGCCCGAACTTCTGGCTGCTTATCCTACCATAATGGAACGCTACGACGAGGTGTTCAACTCTGAAAACCTTGCCAAGCAGCCTGGTATCATACTCTACAAGCACTACGCCACCAGCCAGCTCTGCCACGGACTGACACGTATGGTGCGTACAGCCGAGTCGAATATCGAAGCCACACGCGATGCTGTAGACAGCTATCTGTGTGCCGATGGACGTCCTTACACAGGCAACGGACACGACGTTTACGAGCAGTTCCGCTCACGCGACTATCGTCTTTATCTCACCGTCTGTCCGCCGTACAAGGTGAATGTGGCATCCAACAAGACCGATTGGAGTTACACCGGCAACTCACAGGACCGCGAATTCATCGACCTTATGGCCGGCATTTCTGGCGAAACCTATCACCGTCTGCCTACAAGCAACTTCAAGGGATTCGTATGCAGCCTGCAGCCGCACTTCCGCACAAACAACAAGGGACAGGCTTGGAACGCTTCGCAGATGGGATTCTGGGTGTGGAAATACTACAACACCCACACCGATGCAAGCAATGCCAACGGTGTATGTACCACCGACGCTCCGCTGTTCCGCATCGAGGAGGTCATGCTCGACTATGCTGAGGCTATGTTCGAACTCGGTCGCTTCGACCAGAGCGTTGCCGACCAGACCATCAACAAGCTGCGCAAGCGTGCTCATGTAGCCGACATGCGAGTGGCTGACATCACAGCCGACTTCGATCCGAAGCGCGATCCCGATGTGGCTCCTGTACTTTGGGAGATTCGTCGTGAGCGTCGTGTAGAGTTCATGGGCGAAGGCCGCCGTCTCGACGACTTGCGTCGTTGGCACAAAGGCAACTATGTAGACCGTCAGCCTACCGGTGTTTGGGTGAGCAATGCATCTGCCGACAAGGTGAATGTGACTGGAGGAACCAACGACAAGGAAGGTTATGTCTACTACTACGGACAGCCGACAGGATGGAAGGAATACTACTATCTCTATCCGCTGCCTCTTGAGGAGTTGGCACTCAACAAGAATCTTGAGCAAAATCCGGAGTGGAGCAAATCAAATAAATAATGATGAACAGCAAGACATTGTTTTATATGGCATGTGTCACGGCAGCTTCAATGCAAGCTGCTGCTGCACATGCCAAAGCTGCAAATAAGAAGCACATGAACGTGCTTTTCGTTATGGCCGACGACTTGCGTCCCGAAATGGGATGCTATGGCGTTAAGGATATCCATACTCCTAACTTCGACCGCTTCGCCAAGGGCGCTGTTCTCTTCGACAACGCCTTCTGCAATGCACCGGTAAGCGGTGCTTCGCGCGCAAGTGTGCTCACCGGAATGTATCCCAATTATCCTACACGCTTCATCGACTATACGTGCAAGGCGAGCGTTGATGCTCCTGACGCCATACCTATTTCCGGTTGGCTCACCTCGCATGGCTACCATACCGTGTCGAACGGCAAGATAATGCACCACATCGAGGATCATGCCGACTCTTGGAGCGAGTCTCCTTGGCGCTGGCATCCCGATGGTTACGATGTGTATTGGGCTGAGTACAACCGTTGGGAACTGTGGCTGAACAGCGAATCGGGCAAACACATCAATCCGCGTACAATGCGCGGACCTTTCTGCGAGTCTGCCGACGTGCCCGACAGTGCTTACGACGACGGCCATGTGCTTGCAAAGACACTGACAGACTTGCGCCGTCTGCGTGATATGGGCAAACCTTTCTTCCTGGCTTGCGGCTTCTGGAAGCCTCACTTGCCCTTCTGCGCACCCAAGAAGTATTGGGATATGTATCCCGCTGTGCCCATGGCTGCCAATCAGTATCGCCCGACGGGACTGCCGCCTGAGGTGCAGAACTCAGGCGAGATTAACGCTTATGCCAGCGTAAGCACTCCCGATGACCAGGAGTTCTTGCGCCTTGTCAAGACAGGATATTATGCTTGTGTGAGCTATGTTGACGCTTTGTTCGGACAGCTTATGGACGAACTCGACCGATTGGGAATGGCTGACAACACCATTGTCATCGTATTCGGCGACCACGGATGGAATCTTGGCGAGCACGGATTTGTAGGTAAGCACAACCTTATGACTACTGCCACACGCGTTCCGCTTATGGTTCGTGTGCCGGGAATGGCCAAGGGCGTGAGCAAGTCGATGGTTGAGTTGGTTGATATTTATCCTACTATATGCGATCTTTGCGGCATTGACGCTCCCAAACAGCAGCTCGACGGCAAGAGTCTCACCCCGATTCTGCGCAATCCGTCGCGCAGCGTGAAGCGTGAAGTGTACGTTCAGTGGCAGGGAGGCGACAATCTGCAGGACCAACGATACAACTATGCCGAGTGGCAGAAGTCCGGAAACACGATGCTTTTCGACCATAATGCCGACCGCGAAGAGAACGCCAATGTGTCGGGCAATGCCGATTATGCGCCTACGGTGAGCCGGATGAGCAAGGATATGAAGAAGGTTAAGAAGTTTGCTTTCCGCAAAAAGTGGGGCAAATAAGCAATCGTGTTCTTATATATATAACTGAACCTTCGCTTGCGAAAGTAGTTAAGAAGTTAAGGAGTTGTCGCGCCCTACGGTCGCTAAGGAGTTAAGCCATTAGTTTTTTTGCTTGATATAGCATTATAAGCATTTGGCTTAACTTCTTAACTCCTTTAACTACTGAATTCTCTGAACTTGTGGAAGTTCAATATATAATAAATGTGTATTGCTGTTTTTATTGCGCAATACTTGCAAGCGTAATGATTAGCGGTGCGAAATCTTTCATTTCGTGTTCAATTATTTCCATCGCCTTCTTGCGGAAACGCTCCACCGACCTTTCCGATACACCCAGATGCTGAGCAATTTCAGCAGTCTTGGCATGTTTCATCTGACTCATCACGAACGCCACGCGCCACTCTTCGCGCATGTTTGCAAGCGTTTGTTCGAGCCGTAGTTCAAGTTCGCTCACGCCGAGCAGGTCGTCTGGTCGCACACTAATGTCGATATTGGTGGCAGCATACGAATTGTAGCGGTCGCGAACGGCTTGGCGTTTGATGTAGTTGAGGCATCGGTTGCGTGTTCCGGTAAGCAGCCAGCCCTTCAGCGAAGTCTCGATTATGATGTCATTGCGGTTTTCCCATAGAGCTACAAACATCTCCTGTGCAATGTCCTCGGCTGCGCCAGGCGGCACCATACGGCGTGCGTACAAGCACAAAGGCGCATAGAGGTCGTCGAAGATGTACTTGAATGCATCCTCGTCGTCGTATTCTGCTACGCGTTGCATCATACTGTCGTATGTAGATTGTTTGTCGTTCATATTAGTTATTCGCTTTTAGTAAGCCAAGCACGGATTGAATGCTTCGATGATATGTTCCAGTTGGGCGTTGTCGTTGTTGCTGCCGACGATGGTGATGATGTCGAATCGCACCTCATCTACAATGCCTTTGGTCTTGATATAGTTGTTGGCTGCAAAACCGATGCTGCGTATCTTCTTTATGTCTACAGCATCATCAGGCTTTGTCACTACGTCGTTGGTACGGGTCTTTACCTCCACGAACACCACTGTTGTGCCGTCGCTTGTGCGTGCAATGATGTCAATGTCGCGGTGGCCTATGCGCCAGTCGCGTTCAATAATGTCATAACCTAAGCCCTGCAGATAGTCGGCAGCATACTGTTCGCCCCATTTTCCGAGTTCGTTGTGACGTGCCATTATATGTAATGTATTAGGTGTTTATGTTGCAAAGGTAGTATAAAAATGCCTATTTGGAATATACTCCGACCGATTTATATTTCTTTTATAGTAAATATATTGTCTTTTTTGCAGAATTATATAAATTTGCAACAAACGAATAATAGACACTTAAAACAATTAGGGAGGATATTGGTATGAAAAAATCTATAGTTTTAGCAATGAGTGCAGCGCTTCTGGTTAGCAGTTGTGCCACTGGTGCCGGCTCGGGAGCTTATGCCGGAGGTTCGCTTGGCTCCATATTGGGTTCGGCGATAGGCGGTATTGCAGGCGGACCGAGGGGCAGCGACATCGGAACCATTATCGGTATGGCTGGCGGTGCTGTTATAGGCGGAGCTATGGGTGATGCTGCTGAGCGTCAGCAGCGTCAGGAACAGCACGAGGTGTTGTCGCGTCGCAATGAGCGCATACAACAGCAGAAGCGCCAGCAGGGTTCTCCGCGAGAGTATGGCGACGATACTTACACATACGGCAACAACAATCGTGCTTACGGCAACGACAGTTATGCTTATGGCAACGCTAACGATAACTTCAACCCGAATGATATGGTTGACCATTCCAATTCGGGCGACGACCGTATTGACTTCGGTGTAACGCCGCAAACCAATCAAAATGGTGTACGTAATAATGTGGCTGAGCGCCAGCCTTCGATAGAATCGAGTCGTGTTGAGGCCATTTCGTCGGGCAATACTGACGGAAAGCTGACGATAAAGAACGTTCGTTTCACCGATACTGATGGTGATGGACGGCTAAATGGGGGTGAGATAGGACGCGTGATGTTCGAGATTTACAACAACACGAAGTCGCCTATATACAACTTTATGCCTACTGTCGTTGAGGCAGATGCCAACAAACGCATCTATATCTCGCCGAGTGTGCGTGTGGAGAACATCATGCCGGGGCAGGGTCTGCGCTATACGGCTATGGTAAAGGCCGACCGCCGCATCAAGGACGGACAAATTCGTCTGATGGTATCGGCACAGAAGGACGGACGTCCGATTTCGTATATCACGGTTGTTAAGGTTGATACGCAGCGCTAATTAATTTGATTTCACCACGAATTCCACGAATCACACGAATCTTCGTTATCCCTTATTCGTGCGATTAGTGCTGTCCGTGGTGATATATATAATTTGGCTTCACCACGAATTCCACGAATCACACGAATCTTTATTGTCCCTTATTCGTGCGATTAGTGCTGTTCGTGGTGAATTTTATTTCCTTCTGACAGATTTTCTTTTGCCTTTCGCCTTGCTTTTATTGCGAACGTTGGAACGCTTTTGGGGCTGAACGGTCTTGTGGTTAGAATCTTTTTTCTCTTTGATAGTCTTGCCATTGGCATCCGTTTCCTCTTGACTTTTATTGCCGTCAACCTCCTTTTGTGACTTATATGATTTGTTGTCGGCACCCTTCAATTGATGGGTTTTCTTGCCATAAGTAGGAAAGTGTAGTACGCCATTAGCAGGAAGAGTGTATTCGGTGATTTCAAAATCGATCTCAGGAATACTCTCTGGTTCGGGCTTAAATGGAACTTTGGTTTTTCTTACGGGTTCTACCTTTACCACAGCTACGCCCTGGTTGATAATGCCCAACTCTTCGGCGGCAGCATGCGAGAGGTCTATTATGCGTCCACGAGTGTGCGGACCGCGGTCAGTAACGCGCACGATGACTTCACGCCCGTTACGTTCGTTGGTCACCTTGAGCAAAGTACCGAACGGGTGTGTACGATGTGCGCATGTCAGACTGTCGTGATGCAGTCGTTCACCGCTACTTGTGCGTGCTCCGGTGGCTCGTTTGGAGTAGAACGAGGCCTTGCCGTGCTGAATTTGTGAACTGGCTGTGGCAACAACTATTGCCACAGCCAATGTCATAAATGTTCTTTTTAATATCTTAGAGTTACCTATCATCAAGTGATTATACTATGCCCTGAGCCATCATAGCGTTGGCCACCTTCATGAAGCCAGCGATGTTAGCGCCCTTAACATAGTCGATGTAGCCGTTAGGCTGCTTGCCGTACTTGACACACTGTTCGTGAATAGAGTGCATGATGTAGTGCAGCTTCTCGTCAACTTCCTTCTCGCTCCAGCTCAGACGCATAGAGTTCTGAGTCATCTCAAGTCCAGAAGTAGCTACGCCACCTGCGTTGACAGCCTTGCCAGGGGCAAAGAGCTGACCTGCAGCAACGAACTTCTCGACAGCTTCAGCTGTACAGCCCATGTTCGAAACCTCGGCTACGCACTCAGGTTTGTGTGCGAGGATGGTCTCGGCATCATTGCCGTTAAGCTCGTTTTGTGTAGCACATGTCAAGTATATGTCGGCCTTAACTTCCCAAGGCTTCTTTCCTGCTACGAACTTCGATCCAGGGAACTCGTCCTCGTACGGCTGGCACACGTCATTGCCTGAAGAACGGAGTTCGAGCATATAGTCAATCTTGTCGCCCTCGATACCTGCCTCGTCAAGGATATAGCCATCGGGACCAGACAATGTGATGACCTTAGCGCCAAGCTCTGTAGCCTTCTTTGCAGCACCCCATGCCACGTTGCCGAAACCAGAAATAGCAACGGTCTTGCCCTTGAGGCTGAGTCCGCGAGTAGCCATCATCTGATTGACGAAGTAGAGAGCACCGTAACCGGTAGCTTCAGGACGGATGCGCGAACCGCCGAACTCCAGACCCTTGCCTGTGAGCACGCCCTGATACTGGTGGGTGAGCTTCTTGTACATGCCGAAGAGGTAGCCGATCTCTCTGCCGCCTACGCCGATGTCGCCTGCGGGAACGTCCTCGTCAGGACCGATATGGCGATAAAGCTCAGTCATGAATGCTTGGCAGAAACGCATAACTTCAGCGTCGGAGCGTCCGCGGATAGAGAAGTCAGAGCCGCCCTTGCCTCCGCCCATAGGCAGAGTGGTGAGTGCATTCTTGAATGTCTGCTCAAATCCGAGGAACTTCAGGATAGAGAGGTTCACTGAAGGATGGAAACGCAATCCGCCTTTGTACGGGCCGATGGCACCGTTGAACTGTACACGGTAGCCGATATTTACATGTACTTCACCATTGTCGTCTGTCCAAGGCACGCGGAAGGTGATGATGCGCTCCGGCTCTACGAGTCGTTCGATGAGCTTTGCTTTCTCAAACTCAGGATGACTGTTGTACACGTCCTCTACTGAGATTAATACTTCGCGCACTGCCTGCAAGTATTCGGCTTCGCCTGGGTGCTTCGCCTCGAGATCATGCATTATTTTTTCAACATTCATAGCGATAAGGTTTTAAGTTGTTTAATAGTTTTATTGTAGTATATTACGTTACTTACGTTGTGTCACTTTGACATCGCAAATATAGCTTTTTTACTTTTACCTACCAAATAAAATTTTGAGTTTTTGCCGTTTTTAATTTACTTTTAGATAGTCATTGTTGGTGTGTGCGATA
>ERZ1032078.669-NODE-669-length-13563-cov-17.677228_pt1 | contig 13563 bp, 9 predicted proteins | sample MGYA00517101_ERZ1032078 | MGnify/ENA primary metagenome ERZ1032078 (study PRJEB33719, sample SAMN04261301) | wastewater metagenome | biome: rural village; feature: human; material: feces | host: Homo sapiens | place: El Salvador | collected 2013-01-14 ... | reverse complement strand
ACAATACTCCTACTCACGATCAGGATAAACCAATCGAGGATCCTATCTCAAAGAAACAGGTAGATACCTTGGCAAAGAACACCGCTGATTTCGGCGTAACTCACTTTGCCATGAACACCAAGGATAATGGTATCATTCACGTGGTTGGTCCTGAGAAGGGTCTTTCTCTTCCTGGTATGACCATCGTTTGCGGTGATTCTCATACTTCAACCCACGGTGCAATGGGTGCCGTTGCTTTCGGTATCGGTACTTCTGAGGTGGAGATGGTGATGGCTTCACAATGTATTCTCCAGAGCAAGCCAAAGTCTATGCGTATCAGCATCAACGGCAAGCTCAGCAAGGGTGTTACAGCCAAGGACGTTGCGCTCTATCTGATGAGCCAGCTCACTACTTCTGGTGCTACCGGTTACTTCGTTGAGTACAGTGGCGATGTAGTGAAGGATATGTCAATGGAAGGTCGTCTGACTCTCTGCAACCTCTCTATCGAGATGGGTGCCCGTGGTGGTTTCGTAGCTCCTGATGAGACAACATTCGAGTACATCAAGGGTCGTGAATATGCACCTAAGGGTGAAGAGTGGGACAAGGCTGTGGCTTACTGGAAGACCTTGAAGAGTGGCGATGACGCTGTCTTCGACAAGGAGTTGACTTTCGAGGCCAAGGATATCGAACCACGTATCACCTACGGTACCAACCCTGGTATGGGTATCGGCATCACAGAGAATATCCCAACTCTCGATGAGATTCCAGAGGAAGAGCAGGCTGGTTTCAAGAAGAGCCTCAACTACATGGGCTTCCAGCCAGGCGAGAAACTCGAGGGTCATCCTATCGATTATGTATTCCTGGGCGCATGTACCAACGGTCGTATTGAAGACTTCCGTGCTTTCGCTTCATTGGTTAAAGGAAAGAAGAAGGCTGAGGGCGTAACTGCTTGGCTTGTACCAGGTTCTTGGTTGGTTGATAAACAAATACGTGAAGAGGGAATTGATAAGATTGTTGAGGCTGCCGGCTTCGAAATCCGTCAGCCTGGATGCTCTGCCTGCCTGGCAATGAACGATGATAAGATTCCTGCAGGCAAGTACTCTGTAAGTACATCCAACCGTAACTTCGAGGGTCGTCAGGGACCAGGTTCCCGCACCATCCTTGCCAGTCCATACGTAGCAGCAGCTGCCGCTATCACTGGTAAGATTACCGACCCAAGAGAGTTTATGTAAATAGTGATTAATGATTAGTGATTAGTGATTAGTTGGGCTTCGCCTTATAACTGTCAATCACGATCCAATCAAGTAAACACTAAACATTAAAAATTAAACATTACAACAACGATGAAACAGAAATTCAATGTAATTACATCAAGCTGCATTCCTCTTCCTTTGGAGAATGTTGATACAGACCAGATAATTCCTGCCCGTTTCCTCAAAGCTATTGACAAGGAAGGTATGGGCGACAACCTTTTCCGTGACTGGCGTTATAATGCTGACGGTACTCCTAAGCCTGATTTCGTGATGAACGACCCTTCTTACAGTGGCGTCATCCTCGTAGCAGGTAAGAACTTCGGTTCTGGTTCTTCTCGTGAGCATGCTGCCTGGGCCATTGCTGGCGCTGGCTTCCGTGTTGTCATCAGCTCTTTCTTCGCTGATATTCACAAGAACAACGAGTTGAACAACCTTGTTTTGCCAGTTGTTGTAAGTGAGGAATTCCTGAAGGAACTTTTCGAGAGCATCGATAAGGATCACAAGACAGAAGTAAAGGTGGATCTTCCTAACCAGACCGTTACTAATCTTGCTACTGGTAAGAGCGAGCATTTCGAGATCAATGGCTACAAGAAACATTGTCTCGAGAATGGTTTGGATGATGTGGATTTCCTCGTGCAGAACCGTGACAAGGTAGAGGCTTGGGAAGCTAAAAACAAGTAATTATGGATGTTAACGCAAAGAGAGATAATTCTCGTATCAAGGAGATTGAAATCATGGACTGTACGCTGCGTGATGGCGAACAGACCAATGGCGTCAGTTTCCTTCCTCACGAGAAGTTGATGATAGCAAGAATGCTGTTGCACGATATCAATGTGGATCGCATTGAGGTGGCTTCAGCTCGTGTTTCGGAAGGCGAAAAGGATGCTGTCGCTCGTATTTGCCGTTATGCTAAGACCATAGGTAAACTGGATTCCGTTGAGGTACTTGGATTCGTGGATAACAATAAGAGTGTAGATTGGATTGCTGAATGTGGCGGTCATGTTATCAACCTCTTGGCAAAGGGCAGTTACAAGCACTGCACCCAGCAGCTCAAGATGTCCCCTGAGGAGCATCTTGCGCATATCAAGCAGACCATTGATTATGCTTTGAGCAAGAATTTCACTGTAAATCTCTACTTGGAGGATTGGTCGAGCGGAATGCGCGATAGTCGTGACTATCTCTTCATGATGATGGATGAACTGGTCAAGCTGCCTATCAAGCGTTTCCTTCTTCCTGATACTTTAGGTATTCTGAACCCATTGCAGTGTGTGGAGTATATGCGCCTGATGGTGCGCCGCTATCCGAATACTCACTTCGATTTCCATGCTCATAATGATTATGACTTGGCGGTGAGCAATTCTTTGGCTGCAGTACTGAGTGGTGCCAAGGGACTTCACGTTACCGTAAATGGTCTGGGTGAGCGTTGTGGCAATGCGCCTTTAGCGAGCGTGCAGGTGATTCTGAAGGATATGTTTGAGGCTAAAACCAATATCAAGGAAGATCGTCTGAATGATATCTCCCGTCTGGTAGAGGGATATAGTGGTATTGCTGTGGCTCCGAATACTCCTGTCGTGGGTGATAATGTCTTTACCCAGGTGGCTGGTGTTCATGCTGATGGCGATAACAAGGACAAACTTTATTGCAATGATCTGGTGCCGGAACGATTTGGCAGACATCGTGAATATGCACTTGGCAAGAACTCCGGTAAGGCTAATATTGTTCAGAATCTTAATGAACTGGGTTTGGAGTTGACGCCGGAGCAGACCAAGGCGGTGACGAAACGTATTACCGAACTGGGTGATCGCAAACAGTTGGTAACTCAGGATGATCTTCCTTATATCGTGAGCGATGTGCTGAAACATTCCGCTCCTGAAGATAAGGTAAAGCTGGTAAGCTATATGGTGTCAACTTCTTATGGTTTGAAGCCTATTGCAAGTGTAAAAGTTGAAATCGATGGCAAGGAATATGAAGATCAGAGTACTGGTGATGGCCAGTATGATGCTTTCGTGAAAGCTTTACGTAATATATATAAGGTAAAGCTTGGCAAAACCTTCCCATTGCTTGATAACTATCAGGTGAGTATTCCTCCTGGCGGTCGTACAGATGCACTTGTTCAGACTGTCATCACTTGGCGTGAAGGTGATCGTATCTGGAGAACCCGTGGTTTGGATGCCGATCAGACAGAGGCTGCTATCAAGGCCACGCTGAAGATGATCAATATGTATGAGGCAGATAAGAGTGACGAACAGCCAGTATCACCTCGAAATTTAGATATGGAATAAAAACGATTAAAAAATAAATAAAATGAAATTAAACATTGCAGTTCTCGCCGGTGATGGTATCGGACCAGAGATTATGAAGCAGGGCGTAGCAGTTATGCAGGCCATTGCAGAGAAGTTCAACCACGAGTTTACTTACAACGAGGCTATCTGCGGCGCTCACGCTATCGATGAGGTAGGTGATCCATTCCCAGAGGAGACCTTCAAGACTTGTATGGATGCTGATGCTGTACTTTTCGCAGCTGTTGGTGACCCACGTTTCGACAACAATCCTACAGCCAAGGTTCGTCCAGAGCAGGGGTTGCTCGCTATGCGTAAGAAGTTGGGCCTTTTTGCTAATGTACGTCCTGTTGCAACATTCGATTGCTTGCTCCATAAGTCTCCTTTGAAAGATGAACTCTTGAAGGGTGCTGACTTTGTTGTCATTCGTGAGTTGACCGGTGGTATGTACTTCGGTGAGAAGTATCAGGATAACGACAAGGCTTACGATACAGATATCTACACACGTCCTGAGATTGAGCGCATCTTGAAGGTTGCTTTTGAGTTTGCCATGAAGCGCAATAAGCACTTGACTGTTGTCGATAAGGCAAACGTTTTGGCTTCTTCTCGTCTCTGGCGTCAAATTGCTAAGGAAATGGAACCTCAGTATCCTGAGGTTAATACCGACTATATGTTTATCGACAATGCTTCTATGCGTGTGTTGACAGAACCTACTTTCTTCGATGTCATCGTAACAGAGAATACCTTCGGTGACATCCTGACTGATGAGACCTCATGCATTACAGGTTCTATGGGTTTGCAGCCATCCAGCTCTTTGGGTGAGCATACTCCATTGTTTGAGCCTGTTCATGGTTCGTGGCCACAGGCAGCTGGCAAGAATCTTGCCAACCCTGTAGCTCAGATTCTTTCTGCAGCCATGTTGCTTGAGCACTTTGGTCTGAACGAGGAAGGTGCTTTGATTCGCAAGGCTGTTGATGCATCTCTTGATGCCAATGTCCGTACACCTGAAATTCAGGTTGAGGGCGGTGCACAGTACGGTACCACTCAGGTTGGTGAGTGGATCGTAAACTGGATCAAGAATGCGTAATCTACAGATGCTATATTTATATATGATTATAGTATTCTCATGGGGAATGTTTCTTACATTCCCCATTTTTATTGCTTGTTTCTTTGGCTCAAAATATCAAAAGTTTCTTAAATAAAGAAAATATCTCTCATTTTTAATATTATTTAGATTGCTATATTCGTCTATCTGAGGCTAAATGATTACTTTTGCGAATGTTTTAATAATTGCTCCTTATCTTAGAGTGATTAAATACGATTTTAATTTAGAGTTTAAACGTAAAAGTATATAGATTATGGCAGAAGCTATAGATATCCGCGAATTGAATATCCGGATTGAACAACAAAGTCATTTCGTTACCAATCTGGTAACTGGCATGAATAAAGTCATTGTAGGGCAGAAGCACCTTGTTGACTGTCTTTTGATAGGCTTACTTTCAGATGGTCACATTCTCCTGGAAGGTGTGCCTGGATTGGCTAAGACCCTTGCAATTAAAACACTATCTCAATTGATAAGTGCCGATTATAGCCGCATACAGTTTACTCCAGATTTGTTGCCAGCCGATGTGATCGGTACACAGATCTATTCCCAGAAGGATGAGTCTTTTCATGTAAAGAAAGGCCCAGTCTTTGCAAACTTTGTGTTGGCTGATGAAATCAACCGTGCACCTGCTAAAGTACAGAGTGCTTTGCTGGAAGCCATGCAGGAACATCAGGTTACGATTGGCGAACAGACGTTTAAGTTGCCTAATCCTTTCCTTGTTATGGCTACTCAGAACCCTATAGAACAGGAAGGTACTTATCAGTTGCCAGAAGCGCAGGTTGACCGTTTCCTCCTTAAGGTTGTCATTGATTATCCATCTTTGGAAGAGGAAAAACTTATCATCCGTGAAAATATTCAGGGCAGCATGCCTACTGTGACAGCTGTTACTTCTGCTGATGAAATCCTCAAGGCTCGTAGCATTGTCAATGAGGTGTATATTGATGAAAAGATTGAGCAGTATATTGCTGACATCGTTTTTGCTACCCGTTATCCAGACCGTTATGGACTGGCTGATTTGAAGGATATGATTACCTTCGGTGGTAGTCCTCGTGCAAGTATCTCTTTGGCTAAGGCAGCACGAGCATACGCTTTCATCAAGCACCGCGGTTATGTGGTTCCTGAGGACGTGAGAGCTGTTGCTCATGATGTTTTGAGACATCGTATAGGTCTTTCTTATGAGGCTGAGGCAAGTGATGTAACCAGTGAAGAAATTGTAAGCAGAATTATCAACAAGGTGGAGGTTCCTTGATGGATACACAAGATCTTTTAAAGAAAGTTCGTAAGATAGAAATCAAAACCCGCGGATTGAGCCAGAATGTTTTCGCAGGTCAATATCACTCTGCTTTCAAGGGCAGGGGTATGGCTTTTGCGGAAGTAAGGGAGTATCAGTTCGGAGATGATGTGCGTGACATTGATTGGAATGTTACAGCCCGTTTCCATCGTCCGTTCGTCAAGGTTTTTGAAGAAGAACGCGAACTTACGGTCATGCTGTTGGTCGATGTGAGTGGCTCGTTGGATTTTGGTACAAGTTGCCAGATGAAACGTGACTTGGCTACAGAGATAGCTGCCACATTAGCCTTCAGCGCTATTCAGAATAATGATAAGATAGGTGTTATCTTTTTCTCGGACAGAATAGAAAAGTATATTCCTCCGAAGAAGGGAAGAAAACATATTCTTTATATCATTAGGGAAATGTTAGATTTCCATCCCGACAGCCAGCGCACTGATATCGGTGTAGCCTTGGAATATTTCACTCGTGTCATGAAGAGACATTGCACTGCGTTCCTAATTTCGGATTTCTATGATGAAAAAGATTATCAGCACAAACTGCAGATTGCCAATCAGAAACATGATGTAGTGGCCATCCAGGTTTATGATTTAAGGGCTAAGACATTACCGGATATCGGCTTGTTGAAGGTAAGGGATGCTGAGACTGGACATGAAATGTATATTGATACCAGTAGCAAGAAATTGAGGTTGGCTCATACTCGCAATTGGATGTATCGGGAAGAAAAACTTCGTGATATATTTGCCAAGAGTAAAGTAGATTGGACTTCTATTGCTACGAATGAAGATTTCTCTAAAGCGCTTCTCATGCTTTTCAAGCAGAGAGGATGAAGTGATTACGATGACTGAAGTATATAAATACTTAGCGAATCATATAATATTAGATTAATGATTAAAGTTAAAAGTTTTATATTGGCAATCGCCTTGATTTGCAGTGCCTTTTCTGCTTCAGCACAAAGTGTTGAACAGAAGTTGGATTCTCTGCAACTTCTCATTGGTGAGCAGACTACTTTACATCTTACAGTGACTGCCAACCGTGGTCAGAAGATTGTAATGCCTTCTTTCAAACCTTCCCAACAGTTGATACCTGGTGTAGAGGTTGTTGGACAGAGTGAAGAAAATACTTCTGAGATTGATGGTAACCGCATTCAGGTGAGTCGCAACTATACGCTTACTTCTTTCGATGAGAATGTGTATGCGATTCCTGCACTTAATGTAAAGGTAAACGGCAAGGACTTTCATGGTAATCCCTTAGCATTGAAAGTACTTACGGTTCCTGTAGATACAGTTCATCCTAACCAGTTCTATCCTCCTAAGGACGTTCAGGACAATCCTTTCCTCTGGAGTGAATGGAGAGGAATCTTTTGGTTGAGCGTATTGATGTTATTGCTCTGTGGTGCAATGTGTTATCTCTTGCAGAGATTAAAGCAGAATAAACCAATTCTCAAAAGTTTCCGTATTGTAAAACGAGTTCCTGCTCATGAAAAGGCTCTTAACGAAATCAACGCTATCAAGCATCAGCGCTCTGAGAATCAGGAGAATCTGAAAGAGTATTATACCCGTCTTACCAATACTTTGCGTGAATATATCAATGGTCGCTTCGGATTTAACGCTATGGAGATGACCAGTAGCGAAATTATCGAATGTCTCCAGTCTGCTGGTGATCAGAAGATGATTGATGAATTGAGACAACTCTTCAGAACTGCCGATCTGGTAAAGTTTGCCAAGTATGAGACGCTCATCAATGAAAACGATTCTAATCTCGTTAATGCCATCAACTTTATCGACCAGACAAAGACCGACGAAAAGCCTGTAGAGGAGAAAATTGTTCCAACATTGAGTGAGAATGATAAGAAGTCTCAGAGTCAGCGCAAGGTCATCAAGTTGCTCTTATGGGCAGGCTCTTTGGCGATTGTTGCTATTTTGGTTTATATCGTCTATACAGTGGTTTCACTTGTTTAACAGTGGTTGTTGGACGATAGTTATTAATAAAACGAAAAAATGGAATTTGCAAGTAAAGGATACTTTCTGTTACTCCTGTTATTGATACCTTATATATTATGGTATTTCCTATACAGGAGAAAGAACGAGCCAACGATGCGTATGAGTGATACCAAGCAGTATCTTTATGCGCCTAAGAGCCTGCGTGTTCGTCTGATTCATCTTCCGATGTTTCTGCGCTGCGTCTCTTTTGTACTGATTGTTTGTGCAATGGCTCGTCCTCAAACCCATAATTCCTGGGACAACAAGACGGTGGAAGGTATTAATATCATGCTGGCGATGGACGTATCTACATCCATGCTTGCTGAAGACTTGAAACCTAACCGTATGGAAGCTGCCAAGGATGTTGCTCATGAATTCATATCAGGCCGTCCGAATGACAATATCGGTTTGACGATTTTTGCCGGTGAGGCTTTTACTCAGTGTCCGATGACCACAGACCATTCGAGTCTCTTACGCCTGTTGCAAGATACTCGTACGGATATAGCTGCCCGAGGTCTTATCCAGGATGGTACCGCTGTGGGTATGGGTCTGGCTAATGCCGTGAGTCGTCTGAAAGATTCGAAATCAAAGAGCAAGGTTGTCATTCTTCTGACTGATGGTAGTAATAATATGGGTGATATTTCTCCTATGACAGCTGCAGAAATTGCCAGAAGTTTGGGTATCAGAGTTTATACCATTGGTGTCGGTACTAATAAGGTTGCTCCATATCCAGTACCTGTAGCAGGTGGAGTTCAATACGTGAATATTCCTGTGGAAATAGACACGAAGACTTTGAAGGATATTGCCCAGACTACCGATGGTAATTTCTATCGAGCTACCAATAACAAGGAGTTGAAGCAAATCTATCAGGATATTGATAAACTGGAGAAAACGAAGATGAACGTCAAGCATTTCGCCAAGAGATATGAGGCTTATCAGCCTTTCATTATTGCAGCGTTCTTGATCTTGCTCATGGAAATTCTTCTTAGAATCACCTGGTTGAGAAAAATTCCTTAAATAAAAGAGGTCGAACTTCCATTTTTATACATGAAGTCGATTCTTGTAGATTTAAAAAGATTAGAAAATGTTACGTTTTGAAGATCCTATATTCCTCTGGTTGCTATGCATCCTTCCGGTTTTGATTTTAATCAGACTGATAGGATGGAGGAGGAGACATGCAAAGTTGAAGAAGCTGGGTGATCCTGAGCTTCTCAAACAATTGATGCCTGGTATTTCTAAATACCGTCCTACCGTGAAATTCTGTCTGCTGTTGTCAGCATTGGCACTCCTGATTGTCATGTTGGCTCGTCCGCAGATGGGTAGCAAGATTTCACATGATAAGCGACAGGGTATTGAAACTATCATTTGTTTGGATATCTCCAACTCTATGTTGGCAGAGGATGTCGTTCCTTCCCGTCTTGATAAGAGTAAGATGCTGGTAGAAAATCTGGTTGATAATTTTACCAATGACAAGATTGGACTGATTGTTTTTGCAGGCGATGCGTTTGTGCAGTTGCCTATTACCAGCGATTACGTTTCTGCCAAGATGTTCTTGCAGAATATTACCCCTGGTCTGATTCAGACACAAGGCACCAATATAGCTGATGCCATTGATTTGGCTTCTAAAAGTTTTACCCAACAGAATAATGTTGGACGTGCTATCGTTGTGATTACCGATGGTGAAAACCATGAACCAGGTGCAACGGAGGCTGCTGCCGCTGCCAAGAAAAAAGGTATTAATGTATTTATCCTTGGTATTGGTAATACGACAGGTGCGCCTATCCCTATGGGTGATGGCGGTTATCTGAAAGATCATTCCGGTAATACGGTTATGACTGCCCTGAATGAAAATATGTGCAAGGAATTGGCTCAGGCTGGTAGCGGACAGTATATTCATGTTGATAATACCAGCGATGCAGAGAAAACGCTGAATGATGATCTGACAAAATTGCAAAAGGGAGATACTTCTTCTGTGATATACAGTGAGTATGACGAACAGTTTCAGGCTGTTGGTATTTTAGTGATATTGCTCTTAATCATAGAAATCTGTATTTTGGAAGTGAAAAATCCTCTGTTGAGAAATGTCATGTTCTTTGGGAAGGCCTTTTCTATGGGAAAGGCTGCCAAATCATCGCAATTTGGTAAAACCAGTATCCTGCTTCTTCTCTTGATTGTGAATAGCGGACTTGCATTTGCGCAGAATGACAGAACCTTCATTCGACAGGGTAATAAGTTATACCGATCTCAGAAATGGGCTCAGGCTGAAACCCAATATCGGAAAGCTATATCTAAAAATGCTAAGAATACCCAGGCTTTGTATAATTTAGGTTGTGCTTTGATGATGCAGCAGAAGGATTCCATGGCGATGGTACAGTACCAGCATGCAGCGCAGGAAGAAACCAATGTGCTGAGACGTTCCAAGAGTTATCACAACATGGGTGTTATCATGCAAAACCATCGTGAATATGCCAAGGCTATTGAATGTTATAAAATGGCTCTGAGATGTAATCCTCAGGATAATGAAACAAGATATAATCTGGCTTTGTGTAAGAAACTTCTGAAGAATCAACCTCAAAAGAATAATAAAGATAATAAGAATAATAAGAACAAGAACAACAAAAATAAAAACAAAGACCAAAATAATAAGGACAAGAATAACGAACAAGATAAAAACAATAAGAAAAATAACGACAAGGATAAGAATAAACAGAACCAGAACGAAGAGCGTAATCAGGACAAGATGAGCAAAGACAACGCAGAGCAACTTCTGAATGCAGCTATTCAACAAGAGAAGGCAACAAAACAGAAAATGCAGAAAGCATTGTCACAGCCTAAGAGCCGCTCTTATGAGAAAAACTGGTAATAGGAATCTTATCACAGACTCTTTTTTTCAAAAAGTAAAATTATGATGTGTATAATGAAACATATTGGACGTTATGCGATATTGGTGGTGATTGCTATTTGCTGTGCTCTAAGTTCCAGAGCTCAGCATATTGTTGTATCTGCTCCATCTCATGTGTCGGCGGGTGAGAACTTCCGTCTGGCTTACACTATTAATACGCGTGATGTGGAGGAATTCCGCATGGGCGGAGTACCAGAAGGATTGGAAGTGATTGCCGGTCCTTATACTTCCCAGCAGTCCAGCTATCAGATGATTAACGGACATACCAGTTCTTCTTCTTCCGTTACTATTACTTATACTTTGTATGCTGCAAAGAATGGTTCTTATACGATAGGATCTTCTCATGCTGTAGTAAATGGTAAGAGAATTGCTTCTCGTGCTGTTAAGGTGAGTGTTTCTGGTCATGCCAGAAATTCCAATGGAGCTCCGAATATGCACGGAAGTTCCAATATGGATGATGAACCTCGTATGCGACAGGCTGGTTCTTCTATTTCTGGTAGAGATCTTTTCATCAAGGTTTCTGCCAATAAGAAAACGGTTCATGAACAGGAACCTGTCTTGTTGACCTATAAGGTATATACACAGGTTGATTTGTCTCAGTTGGAAGGTAAAATGCCAGATCTGAAGGGTTTCCATACTCAGGAGGTTGCTTTGCCTCAGCAGAAGACTTTTCATAGTGAAATGGTCAATGGTCGTCAATATAAGTGTGTGACCTGGAGCCAGTATGTCATGTATCCGCAGATGACTGGTAAACTTGAAATTCCGTCTATTACTTTCAAGGGTCTTGTCGTTCAGCAGAATCGTAATGTGGATCCGATGGAAGCCTTCTTTAATGGTGGTTCCGGTTACGTTGAGGTACACAAGGATATCAAGGCGCCAGGCATGACTATCAATGTTTTGCCTTTGCCATCTCGTCCAGCTAATTTCTCAGGAGGTGTGGGTAAGTTTAATATTTCTGCAAGTATAGACAAGAAAGAAGTAAAAGCAGGTGATCCTGTTACCATCCGTGTGGTTGTGGGTGGAGTAGGAAATCTCAAGCTTCTCAAACAACCTGTCGTTACTTTGCCGAAAGATTTTGATAAATATGATGCTAAGATAACCGACAAGACTCGCCTGACCTCCAATGGTGTTGAAGGTAATATGGTATATGATTTCTTGGTTGTACCTCGTAATCAGGGTTCTTATAAGATTCCGCCTGTAGAATTTACCTACTACGATACATCTTCTAATTCATATAAAACCATCAAGACTCAGGCTTTTGATTTGACTGTGTCTAAAGGTGATGGTTCTACAGATAGTTCACAGGATTTCTCTGATCAGGCAAAGGATATTCGTGCTTTGAAATTAGGAAAGAGTAAGTTGCATGATTTGGATGATATGTTCTATGGCAGTTTTGGATATTGGACCAGTCTGCTTGTTCCGCTTATCACCTTTATTGTTTTGCTTGTTGTCTTCCGCAAACGAGCTTTGGAAAATGCAGATATCGTGAAGGTTCGTTCCAATAAGGCTAATAAGATTGCAACGAAGCGTCTGAAAAAGGCTCAGCAGTTAATGTCTCATGGTAAACAGAGTGAATTTTATGATGAAGTTTTGCGAGCTTTGTGGGGTTATGTGAGCTATAAGCTGAATATTCCTGTAGAGAAACTCTCTCGTGAGAATATCACGGAAAATTTAGAGATGCATTCTGTCAATATCTCAACGATTGATAAATTTACCCAGGCATTGGATGAGTGCGAGTTCGAGCGATATGCACCAGGTGATGCTGCTGGTAATATGAACAAGACTTTCAATTCTGCTATGACAGGAATTATGGAAATAGAAAACGCAATCAATGCTATGCGCAAGGAGCACAAGAACCGTGCAAAAGAGGACAGACAGTCCTATTCTTTCATATGGATTCTTGCATTCTTTCTCCTTACATCTGTATCTGCTTCTGCAATAACCAAGCAGAATGCAGATGCTGAGTATCAGAAGGGGAATTATCAGCAAGCTATCAAGGATTATGAGGATCTCCTGAAAAATGGTGTTTCTTCTGATATCTATTATAATTTGGGTAATGCCTACTATCGTACGGATAATATCACAAAGTCGGTATTGGCTTTCGAGCGTGCTCATCTCCTGTCTCCTGGAGATGAAGATATTAATTTCAATCTTCAGTTCGTTCGTGGCAAGACGATTGACAAGATTACACCTGTAAGCGAGATGTTTTTCGTGACATGGTATAAGGCTTTAGTAAATTATACCAGTGTTGATAGCTGGGCAAAGACTGGTATCATAGCGATTATCATAGCTTTGGTTTTAGCATTGGTCTATCTGTTTGCTCCGCAAATCTATTTGCGCAAGATGGGCTTTTTTGGTGGTATATTCTTCTTGGTTATTTTCCTGTTCTGTAATGTCTTTGCATATCAGCAGAAAGAAGTTCTCTTAAACCGCACGGGTGCTATTGTGGTGGCACCAACTGTGAATGTGAAGAATACGCCTGCTAAATCAAGTTCTGACCAATTCGTCATTCATGAGGGAACTCGAGTTGATATTACTGACAAGTCTATGGATGACTGGCGAGGTGTTCGCCTGGCTGACGGGCGAACAGGTTGGGTAGAGACCAAACAAATAGAGGAAATATAATATGGGAGCATCTCTTTTATTAAATGCGGATTTGGCGTTGCTTCACTTCTTTAATGGAAGTGGTAATATGCTGTTGGACCAGATTGTCTGGCTACTTTCTTCCGGATTGACCTGGGTTCCTCTTTATCTGGCTTTGTTTTATATTGTAAT
>ERZ1032078.654-NODE-654-length-13685-cov-14.655686_pt1 | contig 13685 bp, 9 predicted proteins | sample MGYA00517101_ERZ1032078 | MGnify/ENA primary metagenome ERZ1032078 (study PRJEB33719, sample SAMN04261301) | wastewater metagenome | biome: rural village; feature: human; material: feces | host: Homo sapiens | place: El Salvador | collected 2013-01-14 ... | reverse complement strand
GATTTTCCAAACGCCATTTTTGCGACCTCCTTCTCTTACAATTAGGTTTTGGTCGGAAAGTTGTTTGAGGTATCGCTGTACTTGTCTTAAAGAAATCCCCATGTTTTCCGACATTTGGGCAGCACTGATTTGAGGCATCTGAGAAATCAACTTATAGATTTGTCGTTGAGCTTTTGCAAATTCTTTTGTGACATTTGCTTTTCCTTTTACGACATCATCCGTCTCTTTTACGACATCTTTTACGACATCATTTGCCTCTTTTATGACATGAAGGTTGTCTTTTACGACATCCACCCCATAATTGAGGTTCCATAGAGTAACATGAAATTCCGTCGCATTGGAACTGAACTCTGGTGCGTGATAATTTTCCAAGTTCTCAAAACGCTTGTATTCACCAATAATCTTTTTCATTCCACTGCCTCTACGCTCCATGAGTTTCAAGCGATGGAAAAAGTCTGCAAGTAAAGGGTTGCGACGTTTCGATGGCACAGTCAGAGGATTAAGTTGTTGTATCAATCGTCCATCAAACATGCCACCAGGGGAATACACTTCCATGCGGTCGTCATACATATCTATATGTATCTCACTGCCAAGTTCCATGTAATCACGATGAATGATTGCATTGCATATCACTTCGGTTACGGCACGCTCTGGATAATCTGGCAGTTCTTCTCGATATTCAGCTTCTTTCCACCATCTTCTGTGAGAGTTGTTTCTCACAAAAGCAACTGCATCTTGCAATTGACTGATGACACTACCTTCCAATTCGGCATCATCCAAAGCCTCCCCCAAACCACTCGTCATGTCAAGTCCATTCCAACGTGTGCAGAAGATACGAGAATGGCGTATAGGGGAATCATCTGCCAATAATGCACCGGCATTGGTTAGTTTCCCGTCATTGTCAACTATTCCCCATGAAACGAAATCACTATCATCAAACGATTGGTTCAATCGCTTAAAATGAACAGATTTGAGCTTGGAGAAAGACATATCCTCAAACTTGTATGGTGATGGGATAGCATCGAACGAACGACCAGCACCTCTCATAACAAGGCTTTTCAATTGAAGTCTGTCGGCTACCACAGATTCGTTACCGACTCTCACAAAAGCCAATCGTTGCTTGTCACCGATATAATAATATGGTGTCTCTTGTCCTTTATAGACATGAAGCAGCACAAGCTTCTTTCCGCCCACCTCCTTAAATTCGAGGTTGACAGCAGGTGTCGGATCAAGTTTGGTTTTTATCTCCTCACTTATTCTCTCTGCATCACCTTCAGCATCAGCAAGTCCTATCACATGGTCGTCGTCACTGATACCAAACACCAATGTTCCGCCCTCGCCATTGGCAAAGGCAGAAACACTTTTTAGCCAACTCTTAGGTCGTTTGACTTCGAGTTGTTGCTTCTTATCGTAGGCTGTTGCTTCGCCTATTAACTTGTTTATGTTTGACATATTCCATTTATTTACTACAAATAACGCGGCAATCTATATTTGCCATTTCGTGGAGCACATTAACCGTGCCCCCTAATAATATTTTCATTGCTGGAGTACATGTAGATTTACTCATGCCAGGTTGGACTATAACTACATGGAAGCGCAATTCTTTTCTATTTGATGCTTCTTCTCTCAGTTTTAGAACATCCTCAAGGGAACCTTTTAGCAAGCTACTACTCTTTCCTCTATCCAATTTCTTTTCATTTCTGCGTAGTATCTGATTGAAAAGTTTGTATCCACCTACATATTTCCATCGAACAGATTTTTGTGCTTGTCCACACACTTGATATAGATTTTCTATACTCTTCGACACTCTACCTTCTCTTGCGAACTTAAGATGAAATAGAGTGATATCGATGATATTACTACTATTATTTATTCCAACCAAATCTGCAATTTCGCCACTTCCATCATCGTCAATGAGATAATCATAATCTGCTATAATCTTCTGTACCATATAATATTGTATAGAATCTGTCTCATAAGGTGCGGAATGTTGTGATTCCTTTGATAAATCAACATTCTCCCAGTCTAATGTAGATATTAACTCTTCTGGGATTTCATCTGCTTTATTCTTTGGTTTGCAGTAATTTATTCCATATGAAATACTGTCATCTGCATAGAATATTGTCATGGGACTATCTTTCAAAAAGTCTTCCAATGAAATATTCATATTACCATTAATAAAAGCAATCGCTTCACCATCGACTTTAGTATATTTAGCATTGCTGTTTTCAATAGTCATTCTATACTTGCTGTAATGGTCTTCGTGCCTAAAGCTAAAGACTATGTCTCTTCCGACACTTGTGTCTTCATCTATTGTTAATTCAATTTCGTCAAAGGATAGAAGCTTATCTGCGAATTGAACCAATAGAGTATAATGTTCATACACTTCAGGATTCCAATCCATACTAATTGGATGACTATTTTGTTTAAATGCTGACATTTGCTCAAAACGAAGTGTATTCTGTAATACAATATTCGTATCTATACTTTCGTCAGAAATAATCTTGCCAATTTCCTTACACCACTCTTGGAAGTGTTGCAAATCCGCTCTTTCTCTTGACCAAACCTTCCCCTTACAAGAGCAACCTATACTAGTAAGATTTCCGTTCTTGTAACCAACGCCAAACAAATTGTTTTTTTGTAACCTTCCCTGTGTCAACTGGTCTAAACCATCTTGCACACTGCCTCCATAGTAGGACTGAAATGAAATGTCCTTTCCTCTTGGCAGTCTTGCGCCAACATTGAACAAACGAAGTCTTAAGACATTAGCAAACACACGGAACATCTTGTCATTTTCGCATTTTATGGGATTAGAGAACAGATGTTTCAAAAAACTTTCTCCTTTAATATTAATAGAAGAATTTAAATAAACTCTTTTGTACTGGCTATCAAAATATACTATTATAATATCCCAGTTAAGATTTTTGACGGTTTGTGTATCTCCCCATAAGACTTTTGATTTCTTCCCTAAAACAATAACTATAGTGTCATTTGACTGAGAATGAAGAATATAATCATATTGGTTTGATTTATTCAATGCCTTTTTCCAATTACTAAAAGTCGTTGTCGTGGAATCTGTGGTATATATTTCGGCGCTCAATGCTGGACGTATATCCTCCATTGATATTTCATCTTTCAAATCACCATTAAATCCACTTAAGAATGAGGACAAAGACTGTTGCTCTGTTGCTGCTTCTTCGTTAATACGAGGCAATAACAGATTCCAATCTGCATCCATCTGATACAGTGCATTAATTTCCTCTTGTATTGGAGGGTATGCTATATTTGTTATAAAACTAGCTGCTCCTAATCGAATATCATTTGTTCTCGTAAATCGACCTATAAATTGTAATGTAACTGCCAAACTTTGTTTCTCATCATGTATTGCAGCAATTTTCAACTGAGGCAGGTCATAACCTTCGCCTAACATATTGACACAGACAATAATTCTATGTTTCTTTTCCTTTATCTCATTTAATATGATGGAGCTGTTTGGCATATCGCTATATACGACAACAGGAGAGTATTCTTTGTATTCTTGATAGACTTTATATACTTCTTCTGCTCGCTTTTTACTTTTACATCGAGCCATAACAATATGGTCATATCCATTCTCCAAATCAGATTTCAAAATAGCCACTGCCTTTCCTGCAATTGCCTTGTCAGCCTCCTCTATTGAATATTTGGCTATTTGGCAATTCTTTATCTTTTGATAGTATCCTTGCTCCTGTGCTTTCTTTAATGAAAAATTAAAGACAACCTTACCAGCTAATTTTTGTCCATCATTTCTAAATGGTGTAGCCGTGAACATTATAACATTTTTAGGTGGGAAGATATTTATGAAAGCCTCCCATGTTTGAGCTTTAGAATGATGTGCTTCATCAACAAACAAATACGAAATTTGCTCTCTAAGGTATGACCGGATATTGGGAGAAATTCTCTCCGCAGTCGCCATAGTCGTTATAATGACGTTTGAGTTATCAATTGTATTTTTCCAGGCAGAATCATCCAATGATTTTTTTATCATTGAAACGATAGGCTTATTTATATCTTGTGGTACAATTCCCAATTTTGGCAATAGTCCCAAATCCTTGAATTTTTTGGCAATTTGGCTTCGAAGTGCATCAGATGGGACAACAACAAAAACTTTTTTGCACATATTTGCAATGAGAAAGGCAAGCATAGTTTCAGTTTTACCTGTTCCTGTAGGCATTACAACTATAGCACGTTCTTCTCCGTCTTCAACATGAGCTAACATGGAATGTAAAGCTCCAATCTGGGGTGAGCGTAGCCCCATGATTGTACCATTTTCTTTTTTAAAGCAAAACAATCCCTTCCAAGATTCTGCTATTTCATTTGGTGTGAGTTTAGATGTGTCCATATGTTTTCTTGTTTTTACTATTTATCAATCATCACACATTCATCCAACCTATCAAAAGTCGTATCAATAAACGTGTAACTTATCCATTTACTTGCATCAACAGAATGAAAATCTGCATATTGCTTACGCACATACCTCAGTTCAAAAGCTAAGCGTAGAGCCTTGCTTTCCGCATCATCGCTATCCGTTTGCTTTGCCTCTTTGCTCGTAATGGTTCGTACTTTGATTATCTCGTACACATCACGCACTCCATGTCCTTTGATGTAAGGCATGAAGAAGTGGAGGTCTTGCAGGGCGATGGTTGTAGGAAACTGTTTGCCTGTATAATACAAAGTGGCAGTTCCGTCCATGAACTTCTGATATTGCGTATTGTCTTCTTTCACCAATCCTATAAGCACACGATTGCCAACTTCCAAGTATGCGCCTTTCTGAGGAATAACATGGGCTATTGTCTCATATGACTTGGTGTGAATCAGTTCTTCAACGAACAGTTCCAGCAGCTTTCTGTTTTCCGTGTCTTTCGGACGAAGTGGAAACGCTCCTATATTCACCTCCTTTATCGTCTTGTAGAACTTCGACACAGCCACATCATTTGGCTCTCCGTCACCAGGAAAGAGAATATATCCGCCTATTACCTCCTTCTTCAAGGCATTGGCATCATAGTCACGATAGTAGATGGCATCACGGTAGCGGTGCATCTGGTTGATAGCATCCTCTGGCGGCACATCCACGCCTTGCTCCCTGCCGTCAATGCGGTATTTGGCATCAAAGAGATAAGTCATCTTCATGCCTTGCAGCAAGTCGTTCTTGGTGAGCTGCAGCACTATGTCTGGCTTTTGTGGTACAGTGGGCACGACCACATCTTTCAGTCCTACGCTGTCGTTCTCCGCCTCTGTGTTCTTAGGATTATATACAAGCTCAGCCAGTTCCACACCATCCTTGCGAAACAGGATGCGTGAGTGCTCACCCTTGCCGAGTTCCCATGAGAATACACCGTTCATCTCCATGCGGTTGCGGTGCTCCACATCCTCATCATCCAAGCGCAGCTGCTCCTTGACGATATGGCTCACCTCGATGAAGCACCATATCTCGTAGAGTGTTGCTATGTCTTTTGTCTGCAAGCGATACAGTCCGTCATTGAGCGAATAGGCACGGCGAAGCATATTCCATGTGCGGTACACTTGGCTATAGCCTGTAGCCTTTTGCAGCACCATGCTCTCTTGGCTCATTCCCTTGAATCTACCTACCGTGCGAAAGAAAGGATGCCGTTGCAGTCGTCTCAGAGTGTTGGAGGTACCGAGCATAGTAGCCTTCATCATGTCAGAAGCCGTCTTTATGGTCTCTATGCGCTGGCGCAGTTCCTCATATCGCTTGCCAATCTGTTGCAAGGCAAACTTAAGAAAACGGTTTTCCTGCGTGTCGTTCGACTGTATCTGCTGTTCTATTCGGTAGAGGTGGGCTGCCTCCTTGCGATGTTCTGCAAGGCGGTTCTCTATGTCGTGGGGTGTCAGCTTCAGTTTGTCTGCCCTAACATACGTTTCCTCGCCATGCAAGCGATGGCGAGGACGATCGATAATGTTCTTGCAAGCCTTTATGAACTTCTGCTGTTCGCCTTGAAACACACTCCACCATATTATGTCGGGGTGTTCGCCCTTTGTGTCGGGAGAAAAGCCATGAAACGTGCGGCGCATATAGTCGAGCGACAGCATACGATACTCACGCTCAATGTCCTCCACGATGGCACGCCAATGCTCATGGTAATCGAGCTTGGTACTTAGCACCTCAAAACCGAAACGGAATATCTTTTTCTCCTTGTCAGTGTTGTATATGAGCTGTATCTCGCTCCGTCCAATCTCATTCTTGTAGTTGATGAAACCAGCCAAGATATGCCGGCGAAAAGAGAAACGGTCGTTGTCGTTTTGCAGTATGGAACCGAATTGGGCATTCTTTACATGGTTTCCGAATTCTATCCAAATGGGATAGTCGGCATTGTCGAAGAATATGGCAGGAGCAGGTACTCCTTGTTCTATGCTGATGTCTGTGCCATTTTCAGAAGTGCGTTTTACGGACATGACTCCTTCCGACCACGAGTAAGTGGAAAGCAGCTTGTCTTCTCCCACATTACTCTTGGCCTTGCTCCAAATTCTGTCGAACTTGGTACATTCGACAATCATTGTAAAATCTATGTGCTCAATCGTCAATAGTTCCATATCATTCTATGTCTTTTTAACTCCAGAAACTTGTATAACCCGATGCAAGTTTAGCCTTCATCTCCTTCAGCTTCGCCAAAGATATTGAGGCTATGGCACGTTCTTCGCCCGACACCGCCTTTAGTCCGTCTTCTATTGTCTTGCTCAGCCGATCAATGAAGTCGTCGCTTACCTTAGTATCGTCACCCTCAATGCGCGACAATACCTTCATGCTCGTTATCTCGTCCAAGGCACGGGCTATGACATATCCCTGTTCCAATTCTGTATCATTCTCATCCTTGTTGTAAGGAAGATTGTTCACCACATACAGCAGGAACTCGTTACGTGTTCGGTAGGCTACCTTGAACGGGGTGCCGTTCAACACAGCATTTACAGCATCAAGATAAGTCAGCACTTTCTCGCAGACCTCCTTGTTGCCAGTATATACATCCACACCTTCCACGGCATTACCTACCAATTCAGCCTTGCTCAACTTACCTATCTTTTCGTTGCGCTCTGTCAGTCCGCCGTGCAGGTCCACATCATTCATCTCAATGGTCATGGCACGGTCGAGCACCTTGCGAGAGAACGAGAATGTCGTTTCATCCATATTGACTGTGCCAACAACGATAAGGTTCTGCGGAATACTGATTCCACTTTCGTTGAACTGCTTTCTCACATTCTCGTCTGTCGTCAGCGAAGCTGTCAGGTTGAAATACCATTCCTCGTCCACCTTTTCAAGTATAGGGTCGGTTGTCACAGTGCCGTCTTCGTGGCTCTTGCGCGACTCCACCACACTGAGGTATTCTGCGAAATACTGCTCAACAGGGGCAAGGTTCATTTCATCCAAGCAAAGGAAATAGGGCGTATCCTTGTCTTCCCATGCCTTGGCTACAAAGCGGAGGAAATCGCCTGCCACATACTCAGCCTTTCCACTCACTCGGCTTACATACCCTATCAAGTCGCTTGAATCATGCCAATTAGGCTTCACCTGCACCATTTGGAAGTTCTTCGGCTTCTGAGCATTATACTCTTCCGTGCCCTCATCCCAACAAGCTCTTGCCAACTCTCTCACGATACGGCTCTTGCCTGTACCAGAGATGCCAGCAAGCAGAAGGAATGGCTTTGACTTGATTGCTGTGATGTAGGGGCGATAATCACTATCAAGAATGCCTTTCAGAATCTCACCATTATGCTTTATTGTATCGAAATTTTTAAAGAAAGCCTCTTTGTCATTTCTATTTGGCATCTGTTTCATATAGTCTTTATAATTAGTTTCTAATTTTGCATTGCCATCTTTTACAGAAATTACTCTCGAATAATGATTCAACGCATTTGTCATAATGTCCAAATTTCCCATTGGGTCTTTGAATATTGATGTTAATGCCTCTTTTAGCTTAGCCGATGAGTTGTGCTGCTCAAGATACTCTACAAGTTTCTCTACTACATAAACGGGCGTATCTAATCCTTTCAAACTTTTAGTAAAAGGATTAGGAGCATAATAGCATAGAATCCAATGCTCTAAATACTCCTCTGCTTCGTCCTCTGTTATATTATGGGTAAAACGCGGTATGTAATTGTCTGCATCTTCAAAATATAGTCCTAATTGACATGCCAATTGATAGGCGGTACGGAAGAATTCATTTCCCATACGAAATCTAAATTCTTCCGCACTTAACTTTTCGTGAGGCAATTGTCGGACAAACTCACAAACAGTCTTCGGTGTGGCGTTCCGCCATCTGCATATTATGTCAGCCATTATATCCGTATTTTGTTATATCCATTTGCTTAAGTAATGCAATTAGTACATCAACAATGATACTATTGCCTGCTTGTTTATATGTCTCTGTGTCAGAACAAACAATTTTGAATGAATCATCAAATCCCATAAGACGAAGGCATTCACGTGGTGTCATTTTTCTAAATCGTCCGTAATTGCAATCTACTTTATTTGGTTCAACATTCATCATCTCTTCAATATCGTTTCCAAGTGATTTTATTGCATATTTTTCTGCATGTTTGCCAATGTAATAGCTTTCCTCAAAATCACCTATAGCAAAGAGATTGTTATCTGTTAAAGGCGTACTTGCGTCATCTGTCGTTTTAGGGTGGAACACAAAATCTCCATGCCAGTTAAACTGTTGGTTTCGTTTTTGACAAAGAAGTACGTCTCCATTGATTTGTGTATAACTTTTTTGGTAATTTATACTTCTCGTTATAAAGTTCACTCCCTTTTGTTTGAGAAGGTATCTCTTATCAAAATCTTTTTGAAGATAGTCATACACTCTCTTACTCAAAGGAATTGGCGCAGGAAATTTAAACTTTGTTTCCTTCTTAAATCCTATGCAGTATATACGATCACGACTTTGAGGTATTCCATAGTCTTTTCCATTCAAAACTTGGTAATATACATCGTAGTCACAGTCATTTTCAAATGTTTCCTTTATAATCTTCCATGTCTTACCTTTGTCATGACTTAACATACCTTTGACATTTTCAAAGATAAACACTTTTGGTTGGCATTCAATAACAATACGAGCGAATTCTCGAAATAACGTTCCTCTTGTATCTTCAAATCCACCATGCTTACCTCGTAAGGAAAATGCTTGACAAGGAGCTCCACCGACGAAAAGATCAACTTTCCCCTTATATGGACTTGCGTCAAAATCATGAACATCAGTGTGCCAACGTTCTTCTGTTATGGGATAATTGGCAAAATAAGCCTTTTTGCAATTTTCATCAATGTCTCCTGCAAATTGTATTTGACATTTCAATCCCAAACGATGTAATGAATGTTCAATTGCACCAATACCACTGAATGATGTAGCAAGCCTTATAGTTCTCTTTGGGTAAGAGAATTCACGAAGGCGCCAATCAAAAGTAGTATCAATATTGGCACTTGTATTTTGTATGTCAGAGTACTTATTTTTCATTTCGTTCTATTCCATATTTCGTAATGTCCAATTGTTTTAACAAAGCAATAAGGACATCAACTACAATACTATTACCTGCTTCCATATAAGCAGACGTGTTGCTTACAGCTATCTTGAAATCATCTTTGAATCCCATAAGCCGCAGGCACTCTCTTGGAGTAAGCTTTCTTAAGCCATTAATTCCTTTCTTTTTATTATATGTAACATAATTGTCAACCCCTGCACGATGCATTTTATGCATAGATTGTAAAAGCGGTCTTGCAATATCTAAGTCTGTCTTTATTGGAGTCTTAAATGTTTTTGTACCTGGACAGAGAACATATTTAGCCACTTTTTCAGAAAGATAATATTTATCGTCTATTTCTTTCACAGGAAAGACAAAATCGTTAAACTCTTCAGAGGCAGAACCATGAATAATAGCTTGACGATGCACCTCATCTGAAGTTAATATCTTCATGCCACTATTTGGGTCATAATACTCACAATTTATATAATCTTCAAGAAAATCATACATTTTGTATTTCAAAGGAATTGGAGCTGGATATTTAAACTTTGTTTTCTTTTTAAAACCTATGCAATATAATCGTTCCCTTGTTTGAGGAATTCCATAATCCCTTGCATTTAGTAACTGATAATGTACATCATAACCACAGTAATTGCTGAAAGTATTATAGATAACTTCCCAAGTGCGACCTTGGTCGTGCTTAAACAATCCCTGTACATTTTCAAAAATAAATACTTTAGGTTGGCATTCCTTAACAACTCTGGCAAATTCTCTGAACAAAGTTCCTCTTGTATCATCAAATCCACGTTGCTCGCCAACAATCGAGAATGCTTGGCATGGTGCACCACCGACAAATAAGTCAACTTTTCCTTTGTATGGCTTTGCATCAAAATCGTGAATATCAGTATGCCACTGTCCCTCCGATATATTGTAATTTGCGAAGTATGCCTTTTTGCAATTGGCATCAATGTCTCCTGCAAAAACGATTTCAGCATTAAGGTTTAATCTTTTAAAGGCATACTCAATCGCACCTATACCACTAAATGAAGTAGCAAGGCGTATCGTCCTTTTGGGATAAGAGAACTCTCTATTTACCCAAGATTCACCATTCAAGTCTAAGTTGGCTTGCGTATTTTGTATATTTTTCTGCTCTGTCATTCTTATTTTTCAGCCCAATCTTTTAAGTTTCCACTTACTACTGACAGAAAGTTGATTTCATCTGCAATATCTTCCTGCACAAAGTTTTCCGAGAGGGTTGAAATAACCTCATTTATTTTATCAACTTGCTCCATGAGCAATTCTTTCTTATTCTGTTCCATCATTTTTCATTTTTAAATTCTTCGAACCGAACCAAGTCGGTCAATTCTACATTTAACACTTTTGCAGTCATCATCAGACTTGCCAAGTCTGGTTGACTTGAATTAGTACACCATTTAGATATGGTAGTTTGGTCTTTTCCAAGTTGTTCTGCCAACCAGCGGTTTGTCCTTTTTTTCTCTGCCAGCACAACTTTCAGCCTGTTCAATTCACGATTTGCCATATTTAAAGTATTTCGATATGCAAAGAAAGTGCAAAGCGAGCGCAATGAAGCTTGTTTCAATTGCCGAGCCACCGTCTTTCTTCTGCAAAGATACACATTATATTCCATAAAGCGTGAGTTTGCATCTAAATCTTATGATATTTTAGCAAATAAATGAAAATGCTTCATTTTAAAAAGGCCGAGAATTTCTTAAAAACAGCAAAAAGGACAAAGAATTTATCGGTTTTTCAAAAAATAGATTTACCTTTGCATTTAAAATCAAAGCGTTCTTTGTATATTGCAAAGTTGTGAAAGAAAAAGAATATAGCTCGTTTCTAAATCGTTAGCAGTTACATTCTTTATTGTTATTAATTCGTTGATATTCAAACTATAAAAGTTTCTGTTGTGACTTGATACAATGAAACATTATAATGTAGTAGCAGCGGTGGTTTGCCATGATGGCAAGTACCACTGCATGTAGAAAGGTAAGACGAAGTTTGAATATACCTGCTATAAATGGGAGTTTCCTGGTGGCAAAATAGAGCCAGAAGAAACTCTTCTGCAGGCGTTGGCTCGTGAATTGCTGGAGGAGATGGAATATCCTGTTGAAGTAGGAGAGGTGTTAGTGACCGTGAATCACGAGTATCCCGATTTCTCGATAACCATGACAGCCTATCTATGTACTCCAAAAGGGTTCAAGAAAAGGGAGCATGCTGATAGCAAGTGGTGCAGTAAAGAAGTGCTGAAGGGGCTCGACTGGGCTGCTGTGGATGTAGGGATAGTTAGAATTTTGCAATGAAATACTCGATGGCTGGTGAAGAGTCCGAAAACAACGGATGATCATAATATACCTTCCATGAAAAGACTACTATCTTTGTGATGGTCACACCTCGTCTGCAAATTAACTCATATCATGGAGGGCTATGGAAGTCAGTATGAGTATAATTCGAAGTGGAAAGTATACTGATAGTAACATTTGTATGAATGTGCAAGTGCGGGATGTCGCGTGCCTATTTTTCCTGCTATATGCAAACTTACTGATTTTAGTTATCTTATGCGAGGGAAATCATTATCCTTTTATAGAGGAAAGATAAGATAAAATTTGGATCAGACAAGTAAAAGCCTTCTTTTTTATGAATTGTTACAAGATAATGAGGTTATAGTAAAATGATTAATCTGGTCGCAAATTGCGACTGGTTTAATAGCTTGAAGCTCTTTACGGCTCGTTCATATACATACAAAGAACTTATATCCAACAATTCGTCGCCCACCAGCTGATATCCGTTTGCACAACAGGTGTTGGGCGAGCGCATAACAGCTGATATGCAAGCGCACAACAGCTGTTGTGCGGCCGAAGATATAGGCTTCTTCGGCTTATAACATTAATTCTTCCGGCAACAAGTAAAGGTTACTCCGAAGACTATTTACGTAAAACCGATGCAACAACGATAGTACTTACAGGGCGTAAAGCGGCTTGTCTTTGACCCAAAGGACAAACAATGAAAAATGCCGTACAGGACACTATCGGTCATCATGAACGAAATCTGATTTCCCTAGGTATCGATGCCAGCGACAACCTTCCGTTCTGCTGTCGGTTATGACACTTGTGACACATGTTTTCTAAAACTTTCTCTCACGCGGGCGGGCAGGAAAAATTTTCCAGAAAGGTTTCCCGCCCGCCTACGTGAGGGAGATTTCAAGAAAAGCCTGTCACTGGTGTCATCTTGTCACCCGAAAGTAAGTCTCATTCCAGCATCCTAAGTAAGTCATTTAGGTATCGTAAGTAAGTCACTTAGGGGTCGTAAGTAAGTCACTTAGGGGTCGTAAGTAAGTTACTTCTTCAGAAAAAGACGTGAAAATCCGTGAGAAATCGTGAGAAACCGTGAATGGCGGATTCTGAATGTTGTATCTTTGCATTGTGATGTTTTCCACGAGTCTGACTGGGGTTAGCCGATGGCTTACTTTTATGCAAGTTTTTGGGGAATTTCTTTTGTAGTTTCATGAGAAAAGATTAATTTTGTATCGAATAGTGTGATTAGATTAGAAAAAAGATGTCTTAATAAATAAAGCGTATGCCAGATAAAATGACCATAGAACAGCGCCACAACAATATGGCGGCAATCAGAGGCAAGGATACCAAACCGGAGATTCTTGTCAGGAAGTTCCTGTGGGCTAGGGGATTCAGGTATCGGCTCAATCATCCTCGGTTGCCGGGAAAACCGGATATTGTGCTCAGGAAGTATCGTACCTGCATTCTGGTGAATGGATGCTTCTGGCATGGACATGAAGGATGCAAGTATTATGTGGTGCCGAAATCGAATACCCAGTTCTGGCAGGATAAGATCAGGAGAAACCGAGAGAGGGACCATGAGGTGCTGCATCGGTTGGCAGAAATGGGATGGCATACCATCGTTATCTGGGAATGCGAACTGAAACCGGCTGTCAGGGAGAAGACTCTGGAGTCGCTAGCCTTTACACTGAACCATATCTTCCTGGAAGATCATCATATCAGGAGGTATGAATTGCCGGAAGAAAAGCCGGCAATGGTGGCGGAGCCGGATCCAAGGCATCGTGATTAGTAACTACTATTATCGGAAATTAGGCTTATGAAAGATATGGATAAATATTGGAAGAGCGTGGGTTCACTTTTCGATTCTAA
>ERZ1032078.651-NODE-651-length-13721-cov-5.017635_pt1 | contig 13721 bp, 11 predicted proteins | sample MGYA00517101_ERZ1032078 | MGnify/ENA primary metagenome ERZ1032078 (study PRJEB33719, sample SAMN04261301) | wastewater metagenome | biome: rural village; feature: human; material: feces | host: Homo sapiens | place: El Salvador | collected 2013-01-14 ... | reverse complement strand
ACTTTGTAACGGACAACAGAAAAGAAGAAACAAAAAACCCTATGCATAATGCATAGGGTTTTTAGATAAATATATGTTTGTTCTGTTCAATTGTATTCGGACTTGCTAGGCAGTTCCGGAGTTTAACCTCTCCGGCAGGGGTGTGAGCACACGACGGATACCGGAACCCTCCGCAGGAATTCCTGATCCAAATAGTCCGCATCTGCTGTACTGCGTTTTCAACAGGCAGCATGTCATGTTGTGAAAACAAATCCCTGCGCTGGACAATCGCGCTTGCTGTAAAAAACAGATCAATGAAATCTATGACATACTGAGCTGTAATACTGACAGTTCAGAGAATAAAGCCTACTTGTTTATGCGTGCGGTACTCTCACCGCCTGAGCCTGATGGTCAAATATTGTACCGTCCTTATATGGACTCATATAAGCGTACCCCGAAAACCGAAGTTTGTCAAGTGTTATTCGCTTTTCATGACCATTATACGCTATGTTTGCCGGGAAATCAATTGTGGAAATCCGAGAAATACAAAAAGTTGTGTCAAAAGAGGGAAAAACGGCTCAAAGATTGCAAGAAAATGGTCGATATAGTATAATAAAGTATAAAAAAGTAAAGGCAAGGAAAACCATGATCGATATTCACTGTCACCTTCTGTACGGAGTAGACGACGGAGCAAAAACAATAGAAGAATCTGTGGCGATGCTTGAGGCAGCAAAAGAGCAGGGCATTTCTGCAATGATCCTGACACCGCATTACCGGCACGGCATGTTTGCTTATCCGAAGGAAGAAATTGAAGAACATTTCCGTATTCTGGAGCCGTATGCACAGAAACTTGGAATTTATCTTGCACTGGGCACCGAATACCATGTGAACAGTCATATTGTCGAGGCACTTGACAGTGGCAGATGCCGGACAATGGCCGGCTCGCGGTATGTGTTGTGTGAGTATTCGCACGACAGTGAATATGCCTATATTTACCAGATGACGCAGGAATTGGTTCTGCACGGATATATTCCGGTATTTGCACATGTGGAGCGGTATGGAGCACTTGCAGATTTGCAGCAGGCAGAGGAGCTGCGCAATCTTGGGGCATGGATTACGGTGAATGCGGATGCGGTACTCGGACTTGAGGGTATGGGCCCAAAGAAATACTGTAAAAAGATGCTGAAGGCAGAATGTGTGGATGCGATTGCATCGGACAGCCATGGAATAAAAAACCGTGCCAATCATATGGGAAAATGTTATGAGCTGATCGAAAAAAAATTTGGCAGGGAATATGCGGATCAGCTTTTGGTGAATCATCCGGCAAAGATTCTGACCGGGGAAATGAAATAGTAAGTAATGGAGCATTGATATGGAACAGCAGTTACAACAGGAACGTATTGTAATTGAAAATGATGATGAAATTGAAATTGATCTGAAAGATCTCGTTTTAGAGATCCTTTCTTTCTGGAAATGGGTGTTGTTTGCACTGATTATCGGAGCCGTGACCGCATATTGTATCAGCAGGTTTGTAATGGTGCCGCAGTATGAGTCAACATCCCAGTTTTATGTATTGTCCAAAAGCATGTCGATTACAAGTCTTGCGGATATACAGACAGGTACAAGTCTGACAAACGATTATATGGTTATCGTAGAGGGGCGTCCCGTGCTTGAGCAGGTAATTGAGAATCTCGGACTGGACGAGACCTACAGTTCCCTGAAGAAAAAAGTTACCCTGAATAATCCTTCCAACTCGCGAATCCTCGAGATTACGGTGCGCGATGCAAACCCATCCATGGCAAAAAAGATTGCGGATGAGATTGCGCGTGTCAGTGTGGCCTTTATCCAACAGAAAATGGATCAGGATGCACCGAATATCATTCAAAAGGGATATTCCGACGGAGAACCGGTCAGCCCGAATACCATGAAAAATACGGCGATCGGAGGAATACTTGGCATGTTTTTGGCGATTGCGGTTATTGTGGTGGCTTATCTGTTCAATGATACGATTATGAATGCAGATGATGTACAAAGGAAGCTGGGGCTGAATGTTCTTGGTACGCTTCCTTTGGAAGAGGCCGAATACGATGGGGAAAAAGAGCGCAAGCGTAAGAGAAGGAAGAAAAAGAAATGAAATCGGTAACATTTGAGAATCTGAAAAAACAAAATTATACGATGAAAGAATCACTCCGGGCATTAAAAACCAATATCCAGTTCTGCGGAGATGATATCTGCACCATCGTTGTGACATCTGCCATGCCAAACGAAGGGAAAAGTACCGTGACGATGGATCTGGCACGTTCTTTTTCGGAATCCGGCAAACGTGTATTGCTGATCGATACCGATATGCGTAAATCCGTATACGTGGGACGATTACGTGCAGTGGCTTCGGATGGAAGGGAAATCTACGGATTATCCCATTTCCTTTCTGGACAAAAAAAACTTGAAGATGTATTATACGGAACAACGATTCCGGGATTGTTTATGATTTTTGCAGGGCCGTCTGTACCAAACCCGACAGAAATTCTGGAAAAAAAGTATTTTACCGAGTTACTTAATTTTGCAAAAGAACATTTTGATTATGTATTGCTGGATTGTGCGCCGATCGGAGCTGCAATCGACGCAGCAGTGATCGCAAAACACTGTGATGGTGCGATTCTTGTTGTTGCCCAGGGCATGGCAAGCGGACGTCTGATCCAGACCGTCAAAAAGCAGATGGAAGCTTCCGGAGTGAGGGTACTTGGTGCGGTACTGAACAAAGTACGGATGAAGAAGAGCGGCTATGAGGGTGGCTACTATGGCGGCTATTATGGCAGCTATTATGGAAATTACGGAGAACATCATGAGAAGAATGCGTGAACCATCGACAAAACTTCATAATGCATTGTATTTTATGTCTGGAATGATGGTGGTGATTCTTGCACTTGTGATTGTGGCAGGGGTCAAAACGAAGGCGGAAAATGCCGGCTTCCACATTACGGATGATACAGAAAATTCTTATGAGCAGCAGGTTGCGGGGCAGACAGATACCACACAGGATTCCGGTCAGGAAAAGTGGCAGGAGGGTGTAGTTGCTTATCAGGGAAAAGAGTATCTGTATAATACAGATATCAAAACCTACCTCATGATGGGGGTTGATATCAATGGTCCGGTACAGCAAAGCAGCGATTATACCCAGGGCGGGCAGTCCGATGCACTGTTTCTTCTTGTTGTAAACAATAAAACAGAGCAGCTGCAGGTCATTTCCATCAATCGAAACACGATGGCAGATATCGAATTGTGTGATGAAGAAGGTATTGATATGGGACCGCTTAAAACGCAGATCTGTCTGCAGCATGCATTCGGGGACGGTAAGCGCCTCAGCTGCAGCAAAACCGTGGATGCGGTTTCCGGTCTGTTTCAAAATATTCCGATCAGCGGTTATCTTGCGATGAATATGGGGGGAATCCCACAGATGAATGATGCTGTGGGAGGAGTGGAAGTGACTGTACTGCAGGATATTTCGTTTCCCAAAGCCGGGGTGGATTTGAAAAAAGGGAAAAAAGTAACCCTGGATGGGACGCAGGCTTATTATTACCTGCATGGAAGGGATACCGAAGAGTATGACAGTGCAACAAAGCGTCTGCAGCGCGAAGAACAGTATATTGTTGCCTATATGGATAAATTAAAAAAAGTATCCACAGAAAACCCGGATCAGGTGACAGAAATTTACAATTCTGTTTCCGATTATCTGGTAACCAGTGTGGATTTCACAAGTATGATTGAGCAGCTGATGAATTACAGTTTTTCGGAAGACCAGATGTATACGGTTCCCGGAAAAACGGTGGAAGGAAAACCGATTGACGGGAAACGGTATGAGGAGTACCATGTCGATGAAGATGCCATGGAAGAACTCATTATGAAGGTGTTTTATACACCCGTACAATAAGGTATCCAGTGCGCGCGCACTTGATATAGATAGAGTTACATGCAGTTTATATTACGTGGAAAGGAGGTAGATTGCGATGAAAAAGAAAATTTTCACAGGAGTTGTGACAGCTATGATGCTGGTATTTACAATGGGCACAACCGTGTTTGCAGATCCATCACCAACAAGTGATACGGCACTGGTTCAAAGAACCTATGAGCTGAATAAGGCAACAACCGTTGAAAGCAGCGGTTATAATGCAAACAATGAGCTTATCACGGTTTCTTTCAAGGATGTGGACAAAGATGTTTACCGCGAGGGAAACCGTCAGGCAAATGCTGTGGCAAGTGCACAGAACGGAAGTGCAACCGTCATGGCCATGTCTGATATCAGTGTTCCGTCTGCAACGAATACATCCAAAGGAATCAAAGTAACGATTTGTGCAAGTGGAATTAAGGCTGGAGACAATGTTTATGTATTACATAAATTAAAAAGCGGAAGCTGGCAGACGGTAAAGCCGGACAGCGTTTCCAATGGCAAAGTCACGGTTACATTGTATTCATTTTCACCGGTTATAGTTGTAAGGTACAGTTCAAATGTGAACCCTGCCGTTACAACAGATCCGTCAAAGGATGAAAATTCTCAGGGATCAAATACAAATTCCAATGTAAATGACAATTCCAACAGCAGCAGCCAGACAAACAGTAATAGCCAGACAAACAACAACTCACAGACAAATAACCAGTACAATCCGGTTAGTGTAAATCAGAATGTGACAGTAAACTATCCACAGTCTTATGACGATGGAGAGGACAGTTTCGAGGATGATTATGACGATGGTTATACAGATGGTTATACCGATGGAAAGAATTCCGTACGGAATACTTCCACAAAGAGTTCTTCTGCCCGTGTCAATGGCAAAAGTGGAGCAGGAAGTCAGAAAGGAACATCAGCTTCCGGATCTGTTTCCTATAAGACATCTCCAAAAACCGGGGCAGCGCTTCCGGCACTTCCGTTCGTTGCAGTATTTGCGGCAGCAGGTATTGTTGTATGTGGAAGAAAAGCACGTAAGAATTAATCTCACTGGATACAATTTTATTTAGCATGTAGGTCTATGGATCGGTGATGCATGGCATCACGTGAGGGCGGTGGAATGGAATCTGCCGCCCTGCCTCAATTTTAAAGAAAGAAAACTATTTTATGAAAAGACAGAGAAAGAACGACAGAACGATCAATATCTATAAAATTCTGACCATTGTTCTGGCAGTTGTATTGATCGTGGTACTCATAATATTTGGAAGAAGCTGGATGGTTCAGAAGAATGCACAGAAAGAATATGAAAAGCTTTCTGCCCAGGTAAATGATCTGCAGAATCAGGTGAATGATAATCAGATCCATATTCCGTCAGATACGCAGACTGAGACGGAGAATGTGGCACAGGAAGTGCAGACCGAAGACAGCGAACTGGAACAAAAAGGAATAGAAATTCCACAGAAAAATTTAAACTGGAAAAAATTAAAGGGAGTCAATCAGGATATTTATGCATGGATCTGCATTCCGGGAACCGGGGTGGATTATCCGGTGTTACAGCATCCGAGTGATGATTCCTATTATCTGAATTACAATATGAATGGTACCAGGGGATATCCTGGATGTATTTATACAGAGAAGGCAAACAGTAAAGAGTTTACGGATTTTGATACCGTCGTGTATGGGCACAATATGCGCAATGACACAATGTTTGCTTCTCTCCACAACTATGAAGACCAGACATTTTTTAACAATTTTCCGTATATATATGTGTATACAAAGGAAAAGGTGCTCGTGTATGAGATTTTTGCGGCATATAAGACGGACGATGCACATATTCTGCACACCAATGACTTTTCAACGAAAGAGGGACGTGTGAGTTATCTTGAAAGCATTGTGAAAAAATCCAAGAATTCGCCGGAGGTAAAGGACAAAATCCAGCTTTCGGTGGACAGTCATCTGCTGACTTTATCAACCTGTGTGAGCAAAGAGGCAGATAAGCGGTTTGTGGTTCAGGCAATTTTATTAAATGAGGAACAGCTATGAAACAGTGCAAAGTAGGTATGGATCAGGAAAATATCATATCGACCTTTGCAAGTACGCAGTTTTACGGAGATCCGGATGCTTATATCCGGGAGTTTCTTCAAAATGCCATTGATGCATGCAATACCAGGGCGGCGCTGGAATGGAGCTGGGGAACAGAGTTTCTGGAGATGGAGGAGGCAAGAGCCTTAAATTCCATGCGAAATCCGTATTCTCCTCAAATTTCCATTCAGTATAATTCCGAAACGCAGCGTCTGGTGTTTGAGGATAACGGAATCGGAATCAATGCCAGGGATATTGAGCAGTATGTTGCCAAAATCGGCGTGAGTTTTTATCAGAGCGAGGATTTTTCCGCACAGCAGCTTCATTATGAACCGGTGGCGCAGTTTGGAGTCGGTATGCTTTCCGGATTTATGGTTGCACGGGCACTGTTGATTGAGTCGAGAAAGGACAAATCGGTAAATACCGCGTGGAATGTTACGGATCGTCAGTCGTTAGAGCCGGTTACCGCAAAATGGATTGAAGGGGCGGAAACGATGGAATATATCAATTCCAACCGGGAACAGTCCGGAACTAGAATTACGCTGGTGTTACGGCCGAAATATGCGAAGAATCTGTCCTTTCAGAGGCTGGTGCACGCAGTACAGCACTATATGCTGTATCAGCCATTTCCCATTCAGATTTCCTTTGATGAAAAAAGCGTGACGCTGCGGGAACAGAATCATATCATGGATAATCCGTTCGCGGATATTCTTGGAATCATATCGATTCGTATCATGGATGAACTGATGGAGGGGTGTATCTGGATTTATAATTCCAAACATCAGGGACTGATCGGGACATCCTGCCTGTATCAGCAGGGGTTTCTTGTGACCGATGAAAAGAAAGATCTGGGGTTAAAACCGGAGTGGCTCAGGCATATGACGTATCATCTGCATTTACGGAAAAAATTCCTGACATTGCGGCTGGCAAGGGATGATGTGGCGCATGATGAAAATCTGACGGAGCTGCGCAGGCTGATCGGCAGACGGATTGTAGAACATTTTGCATCCAATCCGCTGGGGCTGAACCAGTATATTGCCAGCGGACAGCAGCCGGTTCTGACAGAGTATGAAGAAGAGATGCAGCTGCTTGGCAAAGCTGTCACAGTGGAAGTTTATTTAAAAGGGAGAGAGATTGAACTTCCGGTTGCAACAATTATTCAGGGTTATACCGGAAAAAGCATAAGGATTGCATTTATCAGCAAGGGGCTGTTTACATATTACAGGCAGAACCATATTATGGATTTCCGGCGTTTTCTGGCAGAATACCAGCTGATTGTATTCGAAAAGAACCGGGATCTGTTCTGCCAGCTTCTGGCGCCTTATCAGGGTAGCATGCACTATGTGATAAGCAGTGAATGTCCGGGTGTTATATATGAAGAAATGGATGCAGATTTCCATATGATAAAAAGTGTGGTACCATATCGTTATCAGTATCATCTGCGGCCGGAAACGTTTCCGGATAACGAGATTTTCTGTATGGTGACGAATACGGCAAACGGAACGCTGGAACTGCGTGTCAATCCAAAGCACCGACTCTTAAGGATTCTTGAGCCTGTGATGTATCACCCGAAAGTTCACCGGATGATGGAGGTCATCTATGAGAATATCAAGCAGCGGGTTATCAATACGCAGCATCGTTGGAATAAGATTGTTGATTTCGGCGGTTCGTTCGTAGATGACTGGAAAAATCAGGAGAATGTGCCGACAGTGAGCTGTATCTGGTGCCTGGAAGGCGATTTTGATGTATCTGTGAATGAATTTATTGCGCAGACCCTGACACAGAAAGAACGTGTGGATCTGGGACTTGTGGGACTGGTTTTCCGCAGGGAAGATTTTATTGACTGGTGGTTTGCACCAAGAGAGTAGAGTGATTATGGAAGAGAAAAAAGAAATGTCAACAGAAGAAATAAAGATGGACAATGATCCAAAGGGCGAGGGAAAGGAGAAAGCTTCTTCGCCTCTGCGGGAAGTGCTCAGCTGGGTAGTCACTCTGCTGGCAGCCTTCGCGCTGGCGATGGTTTTGAAGAATTACGTGATCATCAATGCAACAGTCCCGACCGGATCGATGGAGCATACCATTGAACCGGGCGATGACCTGTTCGGGCTGCGGCTGGCGTATCAGTTTTCAGAACCGAAGAGAGGAGATATCGTGATTTTCCGGTTCCCGGATGACGAAACGCAAAAATACGTCAAGCGTGTGATTGGTCTGCCCGGAGAAAAGGTTACCATTGAGGATGCGAAAATTTATATCAATGACTCTGAGACTCCTTTGAAGGAGGATTACCTGAAAGAGACATGGACAGAGGCAACCGGACCGTTTGAGTTTGAGGTTCCCAAAGACAGTTATCTGGTGCTTGGAGACAACCGGAATGATTCCTATGATGCCAGATATTGGGATCATACCTATGTCAGCAAAGATAAAATTATCGGAAAAGCTTATTTCATATACTACCCATTCCAAAGACTGGGCAGTCTATATAAATAAATCATTAAATAATTAACAAGGAGGCTATCATTATGCCAGAAAATTCAAGTTGCAGCGGAGCATCATCCTGTTCCAAAGCAAGCTGTGAGGGATGTTCCCATAATTCTCAGAATCCGCAGAGTATGCTCGAAGCGATGAATGCATATTCCAATATCAAACATGTGATTGGAGTGGTCAGCGGAAAGGGTGGTGTCGGTAAATCATTTGTCACTTCTTCCCTGGCGGTACAGATGGCAAAAGCAGGATATAAAGTGGGAATTCTGGATGCCGATATTACCGGACCGTCCATTCCGAAGATGTTTGGAGCACACGGTCAGCTGGTCGGTGACGAAAAAGGAATGTATCCGTATGAGACAAAAGAAGGAATCAAAATCGTTTCCATCAATCTTCTGATGGAAGATGAAGAGGCACCGGTTGTCTGGAGAGGACCTGTGATTGCAGGGGCTGTGAAACAGTTCTGGAATGAGGCTGTCTGGGGCGATGTGGACTATCTGTTTGTGGACATGCCACCGGGAACCGGTGATGTACCGCTTACCGTGTTCCAGTCCCTTCCGGTGGACGGTATCGTTATTGTTACATCTCCACAGGAACTGGTACAGATGATCGTAAAGAAAGCTTTCCATATGGCAAATATGATGCATATACCGGTACTTGGACTGGTGGAAAATTTCAGTTATCTGAAATGCCCGGATTGTGGAAAGAAGATCGCACTGTTTGGAGAAAGCAACATTGACGAAGTTGCCGCAAAAGAAGGAACCAGAGTTCTTGGCAAACTGCCATTGGATCCGGCATATGCGAAAGCTGCGGATGCCGGTGCATTCTATGAGATGGAAAATCCGTATCTGGATGCCGCTGTGGATGCGTTAAAGACAATTTAAGACAAGAAAAGACCTGTCAGTGAAATAAATCACTGGCAGGTCTTTTTTGCTTATTTCTGGCTTTCTGAAACTGTAGATTCGGTATTGCTGTCCGACTCTGTTCCCGTAACGGTTTCTTCCACAGCAGGATCTTTGTATGTGTACGTGTTGGATTCACGGAAAATCGTACTGTTGGAACCCATCTGGCACACTTTAATGGTATCACCGTCTTTGACATTGTCTTTTGGAATAATCAGACAACCGGAATTGCTGAAGGTTGTATTGACTTTCTCATCGTTTATAAATACTTTACTCCACTTGGTGAAGTTGTTTCCATAGACAAACACTTCCGATCCGCCGATGGAATCCGACGTCTCAGATACCGTTACATCATCAATTCCCATTACAATGTCGGTTGCAGGGTATTTGTCTTTGCCATCATAGCAGTAACGGTTTCCGTAAAGAATGTCATACTGAAGATTATCCAGTCCGTCCAGATATGCAGTGTGGTCTGTGTTGTTCATTTGGGTCTGATGGTAATTTAAGATGGTTCCCTCATGAATACCTGTGGAATCCGTAATGCTTGCCATCAGCTGATATGCATACAGATCTGCATCCTGTTTCTTTAATCCCATATTATTCCATGTAACATATTTTGTCTTGTAGATATCACCGGATTTCATATCGGAGTCTTCCAGACCCATGGTTGGAAGATGATCGCCGAACGCTACCACGATGGTATCTTCATCTCTCTTGGAGAGCTCTGTAATCAGATCATTCAGGAATGTATCTACTTCATTTAACTGGTTGACGTAATAAGTCCACTGGTTTTTCTTTTCTTCATCATCCACACCGCTGACGGTATATACCGGATTTGCGATAACCGGAGTCTTTGGATAATCACCATGTGTACCTACGGTAATGGTGTAGGTAAAGTCCGGCTGATTCGGAGTGGAATCTAAGGTTTTGATTGTTTCAGGAACAAGAATATCATCGGTAGCCCAGCTTCCGTTTGGCGTATAACTCTGAATGTTCATCAGTTCCTTGCTGGTGAAAGTATCAAATCCCATCATGGAAAAGGCATTGACACGGCTGTAAAAGTTACCGCCATTGTTATGTACGGCATGGGTTCCATATCCGATGGAAGCCAGATCAGCAGCAGTGCTCTCGCAGTCTGTCTTTTTCAGGATTGTTTTATACGGATACTCGCCGGTTCCGAAGTACTGCATACTCATACCGGAGAGAACTTCAAACTCAGTGTTTGCGGTTCCTGCGCCAACAACCGGAACTGTCAGGTAACCACTCGTGTAGTTCTTCTCGAGATTGTGAAAGGTAGGAATCGGATCCTGATTATAATTCAGAAACTTGATCTCATCCGGATCACAGAATGATTCAAGAAGAATACAGATAATATTTGGTGCATTCTTTTTGGTGACAGTTGTTTCTTTTTTTGTGTCATTTACATTTTTTTCAATCGAAGCAATTTTCTGCTCGGAGTAGTCATCCGGCTTGCTCATTCCACGGTCTACCACACTCGAAGAGAATCCATAGATAAAACCGTAGTTTTCATATCCCTGTGCAATGTTGGAGAAGTAACTTGCAACAACATTGGCATTCTGTGCAGCAGAGGTTGTAACAGGAAGACCGACAAACAGTACCGATACAATGGCACCTACTACAACAATTTTATGGGTCTTGCCCTGATAGCGCGGTCCTTTAATGAAGAGCGCAACACAAAACAGAAGGAACAGACAAAGCCCGATGACTACGATAGTGGCCTCTTCTGCCGTAAAATAGTTGGTATTGTTCATGGCAAACAGATCATTGATACATTTAAGGTCTGTAAAGCCAAACGGTGTTACACGGTTTGAAAGGATGCATCCGTTAATGATTCCAAGGAGCACCCAGAAACCGCTGATAATGATCCGCCAGAATGCACGTCTGCGGAACAGATAAACAAAGCTTAAGGATGCAAATACAATAAAGGCATTATAAAAAAATGCACCGGTATGCATCCCGACGAAGGAACCTGCCGAGAGAAAACTCCTTCGGGAAAGAACCTCCACAATAAATACGATCCCACAGGATATCAACATGTGGAACAGCAGGGAATATTTATTCAGAAATGAGATCCGACGCAGGTAAGCTTCGGAATGTTGTTTTTCAACTCTGGTGAATAGTTTTTCTTTGATAATACTAAAAAATTTCTTCATCTTTACCTCTCCTTTACTCGAACTATAGATTACTAAAAAAGGATAGTAAAGACAAGAGGTAAAATTTATAAAAAAACCCCGTTAAAAACGAGGTTTTTTTGCAATATGAATAAATTGTGAACAAACGGTGTTCTTATCGGTTGGAACGTCTCCAGATGTGCATCTGGTCTGCCTCTTTGATCAGATCATCACGGAAGTCCGGATGTGCAATGGAAATCAGAGCCTCTGCCTTCTGCCAGGTAGATAATCCCTTTACATTGACCATGCCATATTCGGTAACGACATAGTGGGTATTTGCACGGGTGTCTGTGACAATGGAACCTTCTGCCAGGGTCGGGCGGATGCGGGAATGCATAACACCTTTCTTATCCGTGAATGTGGAAGAACAGCAGATAAAGCTCTTTCCACCTTTGGACATATAAGCACCGAGAACGAAGTCAAGCTGTCCGCCGGCACCACTGATGTGTTTGGTTCCGGAAGACTCGGCACTGATCTGTCCGAACAGGTCGATATCTACACAGTTGTTGATGGAGATGAAGTTGTCCAGTGCTGCGATGGAGCGGATATCGTTGGTGTAACTGACAGGTGCGCTCATCAGTTCTGGATTTTCATCCAGATAATCATACATCTTCTTGGTTCCGGCACCGAAACCATATACCTGACGGTAGCGGTCAATGTTTTTGCAGGCACCGGTAATCTTTCCGGCTTTGGCAATGTCTACGAATGCATCTACATACATTTCTGTGTGAACACCAAGATCTTTTAAGTCGGACTGTGCGATCAGGGAACCGACTGCGTTTGGCATACCGCCGATACCAAGCTGTAAGCAGGCACCGTTTGGAATCTGGTCTACGATCAGCTGTGCAACTTTCTGGTCTACTTCGGTAGCAGGACCGCCGGCACCGAGTTCTCCGATTGGAGGATTGGAGCCTTCTACGATTGCATTGACTTTGGAAATATGTATACCGTTTTCTGTTCCGCCAAGGCAGCGCGGCATATTTTCGTTGACTTCTACGATGATATGTCTGGCTGTCTCACACATCGCACCAAGATGGGAAGCACTTGGCCCGAAGTTGAAGTATCCATGCTTGTCCATTGGAGCAACCTGGAACATTGCCACATCATCCGGACAATCCAGCTCACGGTAATAACGAGGGAGCTCGGAATAACGGATCGGGCTGTAGAATGCACAGCCACGTGCGATCATATGACGTTCGATTCCGGACATATGCCAGGAATTCCATGTAAAATGCTCGCCGGCGTCTTCGCGCTCAAATACGGCAAGCGGTTTTAAGAGGATTCCGCCACGCAGGTTGATATCCTTCAGTTCATCGGTACGCTTGGCAAGTGCTTTGTCCAGTGCATCTACGGTGTTGGTACACCAGCCATAGTCTACCCAGTCACCGGATTTGATTACTTTTACGGCTTCGTCTGCTGAAACGAGCTTCTGTCTGTATTCTTCTGAAAAATCCATTCGTATAAGACCTCCTTGTATGTCTTAGCGTGAAGTTGTGAACAGAAATGCAACAACTTCGTTAATTTATTAACAACATTATAACATTTATGGATTTCAAAAACAATGGGGAGTGCTGGAAAACGTAATTATTCTGTGGTACACTTAAATTACATGATAAAACTTTCAGCCACTGTTTTTCCATTTATTCAGATTTCTTGCAATTAAGAGGCTGTAAGAATTTTGAATTCAGGGTTCCTAAGCCGGACGCAACCGTTGGAAACGCACCGTCCGGGTGCGATTCCAACTTTCCCGTACTTCCATGTACGGGAATTGCTGACTTATGACAAAATTCTAACAGACTCTAAATTGCAGAAAATTCACAAATAGAAAAACAGTGACTGAAAGTTATTTGAAACGTAAATTAAGCTTTGAAAAAAGGTTTTTGAGCTATCTTACGTTTTTGAAAATATGACAATAGAAAATTCATTATAGAGAAGAAAGAGAGAAAAGATGGAGAATCATACAATTGTTACTTTAAAAAAGGGAGAAGGCCGCACGATCAAGGCGGGTGGTGCATGGATTTTTGATAATGAGATTGATACGATTGTGGGGACATTTACCAATGGAGATGTGGTGACGGTACATGATTTTGACGGATATCCGATGGGAAAGGGATTTATCAATCAGAATTCGAAGATCCGTATCCG
>ERZ1032078.648-NODE-648-length-13750-cov-12.767287_pt1 | contig 13750 bp, 7 predicted proteins | sample MGYA00517101_ERZ1032078 | MGnify/ENA primary metagenome ERZ1032078 (study PRJEB33719, sample SAMN04261301) | wastewater metagenome | biome: rural village; feature: human; material: feces | host: Homo sapiens | place: El Salvador | collected 2013-01-14 ... | reverse complement strand
ACAGTGTTTTTAAATCGCTCCCACAGTGTTTTTGTTTTTCTCCCTCAGTGTTTTTAGAATGAAACATTGAAACTAAAAATGAAACATAAAAGTCGTATGTTTCAGCCTTCAAAAGTGTTGATAATCAATAGGTTGAAACATGAAAGTGAAACATGAAAGCAAAAAATGCAGTAGGTAAAATATACGTAAGACCAAATGCCTATTTGGGGCGTTCTAAAACATTTTGTAGCGGATTCTGTAGAGGGCCGATAAAAGTCTCTCCCCCTAACTCCCTTCCCGGTCGGGGAGGGAGTTAGGGGGAGAGACTTTTAAGTTGCAGTTTTTCTTTTGCAATTTTATTTTTTCTTCTCTGCCACGATGGCATCGATGACAGCTACAGCAGTGACGTTGACAATGTCGTTAACAGAACTTTCGAAGTCAGTGAAGTGGATAGGCTTGTTCAACCCCATTTGGATAGGGCCAACAACCTCATCGTCGTCCTCAAGTGCTTTCACCATCTTATAAGAAGAGTTGGCTGCAGAGAGGTTGGGGAAGATGAGCGTATTCACGTCTTGTCCCTTCAATGTGTTGAACGGATACTTCTCGTCACGCAGTTCCTTGTCCATGGCAAAGTTGAGTTGCATCTCACCGTCAACGGCCAAGTCAGGCTGCTCCTTGTGTAAGCGTTCTACCACGTGTTGAACAGCGAGCGCGCTACCGTCTTTGTCTGTGCCAAAGTTAGAGTAAGAAAGCATAGCCATAGTTGGAGTACGATTGAAGAAGCGTACCGTTGAGGCTGAGAGGCGTGCGATGTCGTAGAGTGCTTCTTCGCTGGGGTGGCGGTTGACTAAGGTGTCAGCTACGAACAGGATACCCTTTTTCGTGTTGACTAAGTGCATTGTGCCGAAGTGGTTGTAACCCTCGCGAATGCCAATCACCTCACGTGCCACCTTAAACGTGTTAGAGTATTTGGTGTACAAGCCTGTGATGAAAGCGTCAGCTTCTCCCGTTTCAACCATCATCATGCCGAAGTAGTTGCGTTCGTACATCTTATCCTCAGCCTCTTGCGGTGTGTAGCCCTTGCGTTCCATCTTCTTCGCAAAGAGTTGTGCGTAGCGATGACGGCGTTCATTTTGAGTGTCGTTGCGAAGGTTGAGAATCTCAATACCCTCAAGGTTCAACTTCAGTTCTTCAGCCGTTTGCTTAATCTGTACGTCGTTTCCCAAGAGAATGGGGAAGCAAATGCCCTCCTCTTTTGCACGTACTGCAGCCTGCAACATGGTGGGGTGTGTGCCTTCAGCGAATACTACACGCTTGGGATTAGAACGTGCCGTGTCGTAGAGGTTTTGCGTAAACTTAGTCTCTTGTCCCATCAATTCGCGTAGGCGCTGACGGTAAGCCTTCCAGTCCTTAATAGGAGTGCGTGCTACGCCGCTATCCATTGCTGCTTTGGCTACTGCCATACTCACTTCTGTGATGAGGCGTGGGTCAACGGGTTTGGGAATAAAGTAGTCAGGGCCAAACGTAAAGTTACGTACGTGGTAAGCGCGGTTAACAATGTCGGGCACTGGACGGCGGGCTAAGTCGGCAATGGCGCGCGCAGCAGCCATTTTCATTTCCTCGTTAATAGCCGTAGCAGCGGTGTCGAGTGCACCACGGAAGATGTAGGGGAAGCCAATAACGTTGTTGATCTGATTGGGATAGTCGGTACGGCCTGTACTCATCAATACATCGGGGCGTGCCGCCGTAGCGTCCTCATACGAAATTTCAGGCACAGGGTTCGCTAAAGCGAAGATGATAGGATTGTTGGCCATTGAGCGCACCATATCTTGTGTTAATATGTTGCCCTTAGAGAGGCCTACAAATACGTCTGCTCCGTTGATGGCTTCGGCCAGTGTATGAACGTCCGTGCGAGAAGTAGCAAATTCACGCTTTTGCGCGTTTAAGTTGTCGCGGTCGGCTGTGATAACACCCTTAGAGTCGAGCATAACCACATTCTCTTTACGTGCGCCAAAAGCGCAGTAGAGGCGCGTACATGAAATAGCAGCAGCACCAGCACCATTGACAACGATCTTAACGTCTTCAATCTTTTTGCCAGCTACCATTAAGGCGTTGATAAGACCAGCTGCAGAGATGATAGCCGTACCATGTTGGTCGTCGTGCATGACGGGAATGTCTAATTCCGCCTTTAGTCGTTGTTCGATTTCGAAACATTCAGGAGCTTTGATATCCTCCAAGTTAATACCACCAAAGGTAGGAGCGATTGCTTTTACCGCAGCGATGAATTTATCGGGATCCTTTTCGTTTACTTCAATATCGAAAGCATCAACGCCCGCATATATTTTAAAAAGCAAGCTCTTACCCTCCATCACGGGTTTGCCACTCATGGCACCAATGTCGCCGAGTCCGAGTACGGCTGTACCATTAGAGATAACGGCTACGAGGTTACCTTTATTGGTATAGCGATAAGCGTCGTGTGGGTTTTGCTGAATTTCAAGACAAGGTTCAGCAACGCCAGGAGAGTAGGCAAGTGATAAGTCTGTTTGAGTGCGATAGGGCTTTGTTGGAACTATTTCAATCTTTCCTGGCTTGCCCATTTCGTGATAGTGGAGGGCAGCCTCCTTGGTTATTTTTACCATACGTATAGAGGTTGTGTTTAGTTTGTTAGTTATTTGTCGCAAATTTATATAAAAACCTCGGTATTTTACACTAATAGTAGAAAGAAAGTGTTGTTTTGTGGAAAATTGATTTTAAACTGCAATTTATCGGCCTAACGAGAATGAACATTAACGAAAAAATTAATGGAATAATTAATGTTCAATTAATGATAATTAATGTTCAAAACAAAGCGCGAAGCGCATAACATAAATAGTTAACGTTTAAGTTTAGGCGCGCTCGCGCGTTGTTTTGAACATTAATTATCATTAATTGAACATTAATTTTTTTATTAATTATTCGTTAATATTCATTCTCATTAGGTCGATAATTTGCAGTTTTTTTTTTCTCTCGTATATGAAAAAAATAGGTATGCTACCTTGTTGGTTAGCATACCTATTATAATTAGCGTTAGGTGATTTAGGTATTTACTTTACTAATACCTTTTGGCCATTGATGATGTAAATGCCTTGTTGCTGAACGCGTTGTAGACGGCGACCTTGTAAGTCGTAAATGCCTTTGCGCTTGTTGGCATTGGTGGTTACTTGGTCAATGCCACTACTCGTATATTTCTTATAGGTGGCCACGATGTTGAGGTGGCTTTCTACAGTACCTGTGTAAGCTTCGTTGCCGCTGACGCTCTCAAGTGTGTACCCATTAATGGTAGGAGTGACAATTGTGTAAGCGTCACCAGCAGTAATTAACTCTGTAGAGGAAGAGAGTACCTTATTATCTGTGTCCTTGCAAGTGATCGTAACGTTGAACATGGGCAGACCATAGAATGTGGTAATGCGAATGGGGTGTCCCGTGCCACCATCCCAACCTACGAGGTTACCATTCTCAACGCCGTCCCAATACATGCCGTTGCTACCTTTCACGTTGAAGGTCTCGCCGTCAGCATTGAGGGTGAAAGTAAAGGCAGCGCCTGCTTTAGAAGCCGTAGCGGCTTGTGAACGACCCAATTGAGGAACGTAAAGACCAAGGTATTCGTTCTTTACCTTAAACACGTTTTTGCTCGTACGTTCAAGCGTCCAAATAGCGTTGGGAGTCATACCCTCTACTTGTGTGTAGCGGTTGATGCTCTTATTGGCCATAATGGCGCGATAGCCAGCACGGCCTGCAGCAGTCGTGGCATCGTAGATAAGGTAGCTCTTACCAGCTTGAAGCGTGGTAACTACGTCACCATCGGCCTTAACGCCCATAATGGCATCGGTAGTGTAAGTTACGTTATAAGTAGCGTCTGCCTCGGGGGTGAGGTTCTCACCGTCATTAACGTCGCTTGACTCCAAAGTGTAGTACTTAGGAGTGGGCAACTGCACCTTGTAGCTTTCGCCTACGGGAACGTTGACTTCTTCTTGGCTAATGAGTACGCCCTTATTGTCAGCACACTTAAAGGTGATAGCATAAGCCGCACGCTTATAAGTTACGTTGTAAGCATTGTTGCCAGCAGCGGTAATGCTTTCAACCGAATGATTCTTGAAAGTAGGGCAGAGTTCAGCTGTGATGTCGTCGGTCGTAGTAGGAACGCTGCGTGTAACAGATCCTAAAGTATTGCCCTTCTCGTCAGCGCAATTGAGGGTAATGACCTTTACTTCTGTAGCAGTCCATTCGCTACCCTGTACGCGAGGAGCGTCGTAAGAAGCGTTCGCATCGGTAGTAGGACCTGCGTTAATGTTGCCTGAAGGCAAGGCGAAGAGGCTCTTGCCGCCTACTTTGATACGAAGATCGTTGTATTTCTTGACGAGGCTAAGCGTAACGTTCGCATCAGCAGGTGCAGTTCCAACACTTACGGGGCAACCTTCGCGCGATACAAAGCTACCTAATGAAGTGATGTAACGGCCTGTAGCAACGTTCTTCATCTTAACCGTTTGCGAACCGTCAGCATTGATCGTAGAGGCTTCGACTGTCCATGCATTGTTGGCGAAAGCATCAGTGGTGTGCTTGAGGGCTGTGCCCTTATTATTATCGGCTAAAGCTGTGTGGTCAAAACCGTCAACAGCGTTGGTCAGTGTGTAAGTCTTGCCTTCTTGCAAGTAGTCGAAAGTAACGGGGTCGGTGGCAGAGCCATAGTTCTCTTTGGGTGAGAACTCCCAGCAGCCGCCATTACCGTCGGTGGGGTTAGAGTAGAGGTTGACGGCTAAGCCTTGTCCGCTCATTGAAGAGTTGAAGTACTGACCGCTAACTTTGTCGCTTGACAAAGTGTAGTAATAGTTATTACCCTTTTTGCCGTATGCACCGTCACCAAGTGTAAAGTTGTAGTGCTTCGTGTTGTTGTCGTAGTTCCAACGGCCTGAGGTAGATACAGCCGTAGGATTAGGGTTGACAGAACCGTTGGGCTGAGCCTTGCAAACGAGGGCGTACTTGCCAGCGTTGTTGGGGTCTTCTTCAATGCTCCACCATTGATAGTCGTAGTTGTCAGCGCCTTCAGCCGCCTGTGTGTTTGTCCAAAGACGGCCTACAGCAACATTCTTGTTAGCATAAGATGTGAGCAAGGGCGAGCCTTCGGCAATGAGTTCGATGCAACGACCTACGCGGGTGTTGTCGGTACCGCCTGAGATAATGCGGTAGTAGTATTTCTTGTCAGCTGTATTAGCAAAAGGCATAACTCGGCTTGAAGTGCCGCCATTGTCAGCGTCCAACATGTAGTACTTGCAGTACTTATAGTTGTTGTAGTTGAGCATTACGGTGTCAGCCGACATACGCTTCTGGAAGTCAGAGAAGTCCTTGTTAGCTTCGGGTGTCCAACCGCGTTCAGCGATAGCAATCAAGCGAGGAAGAGCCGACCATTCCATTAAATCAGCATTAGAAACGTTCTCACACCAGAAGGTGCCTTGAATACCGCGCGTTACGCCGTCGGGAATGTTGCGGTTGTAAGTGTTCTGTACGTGGTCAGAGCCATCGCCAGCGTTGGGTGGGTCTTGTTCGGAGTTACCTTGTTTACGATTGATGTAGTAGGGACCCCAAGGTGTGTAAATAGAGTTCATTCCCTCTTTCTTGGCTTTAGCTACGGCTGTTTCGGCAGGTTGCCAGCAGTAAACGTCAGCGTCGGTAGCCTTCATGATGTCGAGGTCGGCACCAGAGGCGGTGATAGCTTCGTTCCATACAGAGAGTTTGTGCCCCTTTTCTTTCACAAACTCATCCAATTGCTGAATGAAGTGGCTTTGTAATTGACGATAGCTCGTGAGGCCTAACTTTTTGTAGAGTGCTTGGCATTCAGCATTTTTTTCCCATTCGTCAGTGGGGCATTCGTCGCCACCGATGTGAATGTGTTCGCCAGGGAAGAGTTCCATAATCTCTTCTAACACATCTTTGGCAAACTGAACGGCTGCAGGGTTAGCTACGTTGATAACGTCGTAAGATATACCACCTTTGCTCCATACTGTGTGGCCACCAGAAGGATTGCAGCTAAACTCAGGATAAGCCGTCATAGCAGCTGCGCTGTGGCCAGGCATGTCAATCTCGGGAATGATTTCGATATGGCGTTCCTTGGCGTAAGCTACGACGTCTTTAATCTCTTCTTTTGTGTAGAAGTAAGGGCCGTAAGGCTTGTTGATCCAATATTGTTTAGCCTCGTAAAGGTCGGTAAAGAGACTATTGGGGGCTATGCTAGCTATGGTTGTGAGTTTAGGATACTTCGTAATCTCAACGCGCCAACCTTGGTCGTCGGTTAAGTGCCAGTGGAACTTATTCATCTTGTAGTAGGCCATTACATCGAGCATGCGCTTTACTTCGTTGGTAGTGAAGAAGTGGCGTGACACGTCGAGCATAAAACCACGATATTCAAAACGAGGTTCGTCGGTAATGCTTACTACGGGGAGGGGAAATGACGTTACGGTTGCGTCTTTAACGCCTGCCATTACATTAGCAGGCAACATCTTCTTTACACTTTGGAAAGCATAGAAGAAACCTAATGCGCTTTTGGCTTGAATGTTGACACTATTAGCAGTAACGTTTAGTTGATAGCCCTCTTCCTTGAGTTTAGAAGAGGTGGGCAGTAATGATACTTGGAAGAGCGCGTTGGCATCATTTTCAGCTACGCTAACTTGTGCTCCTGTAACGGAAGCATATTCGTTAGCAAAGGCGTTGACTTCGTGTATGCCGTCAGTGTCTAATCCGTTGTAGCTAATGGTAAATTGTGAGGGTAAGGCAAGGGTGCCTGTTCCAACCTTCATCGTCTTCGGACGAGGGGTAAGGTTAACAAAGGTCTGTGCCCACGTTGCCATTGGCAAGAGGGACAGTAACATAAGGAAACAAAGAAATCTGTGCTTCATGTTATCTTAGTTTGAGGTTATTATTATTGTTATTGTGACAAAGTTAGACAAAAAAGGTGAAACGCTGCAACAGAGTAGGATGTTTTCTGTTGTTTTGCAACTAATTTGTGCTTGTAAGCTGCAACTCTTCGATAAATTGCAGTTTTTCTCTTTTTGTATGAAACTAAAATTCCCCTTTACTCCGTCAGAGCAAAGGGGAATAATTATTTAATAGCCATAATCACTTATAGTGTTTAAGGCACAATCACCTTGTTGCCATTAACCAAGTAAATGCCGCTGGGTAATTGTACGTTCTTGTTACCTTGAACTTGCTGTACAAATACGTTACGACCTTGGAGGTCAACAATGCGTACCAATGTTTCGTAAGGAGCTACCAAACGAATTTGACCAGGAGTAACGTAGTAGTCAAGAGTTGTTTCCTTAACATTGTTAACGCCTGTAATCAAGTCGCCGTCAGCCTTTTGGTAAACGCGCACCCAGTCAAACTTGGTTTCGTAAGTAAAGTTCAAGTCAGGATTTGCAGCCCAACCACCATTACCTACACTTTGGTTGAGGATGAGGTAGAAGGGCTTGTCGAACGGCCATTGCTTCTTGTCAAGATCATCTTGATTTGTTGACTTAGCGTAAGAGAACACCTTTTTACCATTAACGAACCATGTGAGCATGTTTTCAGTCCATTCCAAGCCATATACGTGGTAATCGCCAGTAGTAGTAGCTGAAGTACCGCCCTTTTGAGGGTTGCCGCTTTGTCCTAAACCGCCATCACTCTTACCGTTTGCCCAGTGGCTGTGGATAGTGTGGTAGCTTGTGTTTTCGTTATTGATTTGTTCAAAGATGTCGATTTCACCGCTATCAGGCCAGCCGCCGTAGGTTGATTTGTTAGGCATCATCCAGAAGGCAGGGAAGTTACCCGAGTGGGCAGTAGTTTTCAAACGACCTTCCACCTTACCATAAGTAAAGGTGATTTTGTCGGCAGATTCAACAGCACCGCTAATCATTTCGAGCTTGCTACCATTGTCGCCTCTCTTTTCGTCAGCAAATTCATTCTTCACACAGCGAAGAACGAGTTTGCCATCTTCAATCCAACCTGTCTTTTCTTGACCAGCTTTGGTTTGAGCAGTGAAGCGCTTCCAAGCGGGATGTGCCCATTCAGAACGGCTCCAATATGCTTCATTAGGCTGAGTGAAGTCAGCAGTGTTGAACTCATCGCCAAAAGCAAGTTTGTATTCAGCACCAGCGTCTTCGAATTCTGCGGTCAAACGAACGTCGCCGTCAACCATTTCAGCAGGAATCGTGCAAGCCCCGTCAGTGAGTTCAACGCTCTCTTCCTTCCACTGCGTTTCGCCATTTACAACAGCTTCACCATCAAGGTTCTTACCATGACGAACTTTGATTTCAGTTGCGTTGTAGTTTTCGGCAGCACCAAAGGCCATTACGCTAATAGGTGAGTCTAACAAAATAGTTTCAGGCAAACCAGTGTTATTTGCACCTACGATTGAACCATTGGTTGTTTGAACATCAAGTTTGAACTTAGGATATTCGTCTACAACGTTGAAGTAGAAGTCAACTACATAACCACCATTCTTGTGAATATCGTTTCCGCCCTTATTATAGCGTCCTGCGGGATCGGGATCGCTCCAGTCGAGTTTGAAGCGTGCGCGATACTTACCAGTAGGCAAGCCAGCGGGAATCTTGAACTGCGGCATAGAGTTGGTCTTGTCGAAGCAACTCGAAGGATTCTCGCCTGCTGCGGCACCATTGCTATTCTTGTTGTTGTAGAAAGCGTATGAAAGCATTTCGCCATCAAATGTAGGTGTACCATCAGCATTAACCGCAGTATTGAACACGCCATCACCATCAAGGTCTACGTAGAGGTAGGGGTGCATGTAAGCATTCTTGTTCGGTGTGTAGTCAATATTAGTGGTAATAACATCTCCTCTCTTAACGTAGATGCTGCGGTTTGTGAAGTCTTGATATACCAACTTCTTATTCGTGGGCAGAATCTTTTGTGCGTTAGGGTGAGTAGTGGTGTTGAACGAAAGGCTATTCAAAGAGCGTTCTTTTCCGGGTTCACGATCAATGAGCAAGCTCTTGTCAAAGTTGAGTGCATACTTTTCAGTGCTTTCCCCTTTGATTGAAACGAAAGTCGGAGTAATGCGCACGTCACCATCAATGTATTCAGCAGGAATTGTGAGCGTGTTATCCTTAACCATATAGGCAGGAAGTATAACATCGGTGTACTGCGGAGTTTCGTTTACGAGAGAGTCCTTTTCAAGGTTGTAGCCGTGGCGCAAGAAAATTTTACCTACCTTAAAGCCATCACCTGGTTTGAACTTAACAGTGTAATCCTTACCGAATGCAATTTCGTGCTTTTCAAAATTCTTACCATCAGTTGTGAGCATTTCACCGTTAGTACCTTCGGTGTGTTCACCACGCCAAATGTTCACCTTTTCGCCGTGTACGTTGAGGCGCGTATCAATGATAGCACCGCTATTGTGTATAATGGTGTTGCCATTGCTTGTGTTACCAGCAGGGTCAATGCAGTCCCAGTCCACCTTGTAACGTAAACGATAGAAGCCAGGCTTCAAATCTGAAGGAATGGTGAAGTTGGGTAAGCTGGTTGTATTTCCTTGTCCTGTACCTTCTCCCTTACTATTCTTTCCTTGATAGTTTGAGAAAGTCATCACGTCGCTCTTGTCAGCGGGAGTTCCTTGCTCATTGAGTGCATAGTCGAACTTACCGTTGTTGTCGCGGTCAAGGTAAACGTAAGCGTTCATCCAACCACCTTGGTAATTAACCGACGTGGTAATTTCGTCTCCAGCTTTGGCCTTCAATGAAGAAGCTAACAAGTCTTGGAACACCAACTTGTTGCTCTGTTGGTTAGTTGACAGACTTTGTTGGCCATCGCTGCTCTTGAAGTTAACACCGCTTGTGTAGCGACCGTTTTGCTCCTTTGTCGCAGTCTTGTCATAGCTGGTGGGGTAAACACCATACTGAATGCTGGGCATAGAAGTATTGTTTACTTCAATGTCGTCAACGTAAACAGCAAAGTCTTGGTCAAGATCGTGTGTTGACTGCAAATCAGGAATAATCAAGAAGCTGTGGATGTTAACGCCAGGAGCAGAGCTGATGGCAAATACAGCATCACACCATTTGTTCGCTTTTACGCTCGAAATGCAGTTGGCTTCCACCTGTACAACGTCCTTTGATTGGTCAGCGCGGTCGGCACGTTTACCTAAGGCAAAGAGCATAATGTTTCCCGTTTTGGGAGTGTAGATCTTTACATGCACATACTGTGTTTTGGGAGTAAGTGCAAGGGGTTCTGCTAATTCAACGCGAGCGCCAAAAGTGCTACTACCAAAGCGTGAACGCTGAAAGGCAAGCACCTTGTCTGATTTATTACCATTTCCAGTAATTTCGTCAACCACCTTGAAAGGGTTGTCGATTACTTTGATATTGCCATTGAGTTTACCTGTGCGGAAAGGAGAGTTTTCCCATGTATCGAACACACTCACCGAGGCTCCTTTTGTAGCATCGGTCTCAAAGTCGATTACGCTCTGTGCGCTAGCTGCTAAAGGCATAGTGAGCGCAGCAAATGCTATATATTGTTTAAGTTTCATTGTAAATCGTCGAAGATTAAGATTAGAAGATAGAAAGGGTGTGGAGCGTAGGACAAGCACGGCTGTCAGTAATCTTAATGCGTACATACTTAGCCTTAGTGCCAGCGTCGTAGCTGTTTTCAACATCTCCATTCAGAGGAATAATACGTTTGTAACCCACTGTAGTAGTTTGAACGTTGCTTGCCTTTCTTGTCCAAGTGTTACCGTCGGTGCTGGTTTCGATAGTGAAGCCCTTAATGCGCTGACCTAACTGAATGTACTCTTGCATCATAACGTAGTGAAGCGTCTTTTCTTGAGGCAAAGTGACGGTGATTGTGATGTCCGATTTTTTGCCATCGGGAGCAGCCCAATAAGTGTCGATGTTGCCATCAATCATGTTGTCTGCCTTGTACGTCTTAGTAGCACCATCGGTACGTGTAGCAGTGGCTTCAATCTTTACACCAGCTTCGCGTGCAAAGTCATTGCCTAGACGATCCTTGAGCATTTGGCCCAATTCTTTAAGGTTCTTAACGTCAGCATCGGGCAAAACACCAGCTTTGTTCGGTGGGAAGTTCAAAATTAGCGTAGCATTACGTCCTACCGTCTTAAGGTAGGTACTGAACATCTTTGCTGCCGTATTGCAAGTCTCTCCGTCATGGTAGAACCAACCTTTACTTGTAGCTTTCGCATCGCTTTCGCCGGGGAACCATTTCCAAGCATTTTCGTTACCGCTTGTGCCATCACCCATTGACCAGCAAGTTTCTCCTGCCCAGCCAGCTTCGTTACCAATCCAACGTGCTTCGCCACCTACACCCCAAAGGATGATGTTGGGACACATTTGGTGAATTTTGTCGCGAAGATTAGGAATGTCATAATAGCGGTTGGCATTGTCAATGGTACGATAGCCAGTTTTCTTAACGACATTGCCATTCTGGTCAGTTTCTTCAGGGTTGTTGTAGTCACCACCGTAGTAGCCAGCGTGGTCACCACCCGTAGCACCGTCAAACCACATTTCAAATTGGTCAGCACCATATTTTGCAATTTCTTCGCACTGGGGGAGGAACACCTTCTTTGCGTAGTCATCTGTATAGAATCCGTCTTCTTTATTTTTAAGACCCCACCACTTGCTGCTAAGGTCCCAAGGAGAGATGTAGAAACCATACTTCAAACCAAGTTCTTGGGCAGCTTTTGCAAAGTCGCGAGGAATGTTCGTGTCTTTACCAAATTGGTTACCAGCATTCTTTACGCTGTGTTCAGTTGTTGCGGTAGGCCAAAGGCAGAAACCATCGTGGTGCTTAACAACTGCAATACCGCCCTTCATGCCACCAGCTTTAATAGCTTCGAGCCATTGTTTGGGATTGGGTGCTTGTGTGGGAGCAAACTTGCTTTCAGCTTCAGCACCGCTACCCCATTCCTCGTTGGTATAAGTGTTCATACCATAGTGGAAGAAGGCATAAAATTCAGTTTGGTTCCATTTCAGTTGGCGTGCTGAAGGAACAGGGAAAACAGGACGCGGTTCGTTTTCCGACATATCGGGAGTTGTAGCGTCCAACGTGAGTTCGGGTGCTTGTGCTTTAACAGTAGTGGGAATACCCGCTGCTAAGCAAAGAGCCGAGAGCATGATGGTAATCTTTTTCATAAAAGATAGATTAAGATTTGTTAAGTCTTCCTTGTCTTTAGGACAAGGTGGAAGAACTTAAAGGTATGTAGAAAAATATTATGTTTGTCGATAAAAGAGTTTACCGATATAAAAGGTACAAGGTTACAATTAAGCAGGATAGTTCAAATTATCTTGCGTAGCGCAGTTCAGCGTTTCGGTGAGATACTTGTGAGCTTCGTAGCGAGCCATGGGTAGGTCTTGCAATAAATAGTTACCGCAATCGCGTTCAGTAGCTCCAGGTATTTCGCCTTCGTAATTAGCAATAAAGGCAAAGGTTTCCTGCATGAGTGGCAACACATCGTTGCTTGTAAGGTCGCCCTTCACGATGAGATAGTTGCCCGTTAAGCAGCCCATGGGGCCCCAGTAAACGATGCGTTCTTTCCATTCATCGTGGTTGCGCAAAAAAGTTGCAGCCAAATGTTCAATGGTGTGAATAGCCCCTTGGTGCAAAGCAGGCTCGCGGTTGGGCAACTTCATGCGAACGTCGAAAGTAGTTACCACCTCGTTGCCCACTTGGTCCTTACGGCTCACAAAGATGCCGCGGTGTAAGCGAGTGTGGTCGATGGTAAAGCTGGGTATTTTTTTCATAACCTAAAGTGTAGTATGAAGAGCTTGTTATTTGCAAACAGCTTGGAGCAAGGCTTGTGTTACGCCAAATGAGCGGTCGGCCATTGTGCCCCAAAAGTTTTGGTATTGGTCAAAGTGATTGTCGGTTCCTGGGGTGTCGCTAATAATGCGGAAACTCAAGAAGGGAACCTTGTAGATGTAGCAAACTTGCGCCAAAGCACCGCTTTCCATGTCGACAGCGAGACCATCGGTAAAACGATTCTTGATCGTTTGTAACTGTGTACGATTGGTGATGAATTGATCACCACTGCAAATAAGGCCACCATGCAATTTCGTGTGTTCTGGAGGTGTCACCGTCATTGCTGCATCAAATAGCGCCTTGTCGGCTTCATAATAGAGGGGGAGACCTTGTACTTGACCTAAAGCAGATTCGGGCCCACAGTCAACGTCGTGATAAGCTACGCGCTGGCCTGCTACTACGTCCATTACGTTTAGACAAGTGTCAATGCCGCCAGCTACGCCCGTGTTGATAAGCGCTTCGGGCTTGAATCGTTTAATTAACTCTACTGCACCAATGGCTGCATTCACCTTACCAATGCCGCTCTCCATGAGTACCAAATGGTGGTCATTGAGTGTTCCTTCAACAAAGGTGAAGTGGGCATCTTGAGTGGTATGTACATTATTAAGCAGCGCAACGAGCTGTTCGTGCTCTTTGTGCATAGCGTTTATTATGGCGATGGTCATGGATTTTATTTAAAGCAATGATTTGTGCGAACAAAGGTAAAGTAATATTTCGTATTACACAACTCGTTGTTCATTTTAATGAGTTGTGAAAGGTTAATTTTTTAATTTTGTTACATATATGCAGGTGTGGAGGAATGGTAAACTGCAGTTTATTAAACCAGTTTTGTGGAAATTAAATAAAAAAAGGTTACTCAACACATAGTGTTGAATAACCTTTGAAGTGAGCCTCTTGTCGGATTCGAACCAACGACCCCGAGATTACAAATCACGTGCTC
>ERZ1032078.633-NODE-633-length-13873-cov-8.123824_pt1 | contig 13873 bp, 9 predicted proteins | sample MGYA00517101_ERZ1032078 | MGnify/ENA primary metagenome ERZ1032078 (study PRJEB33719, sample SAMN04261301) | wastewater metagenome | biome: rural village; feature: human; material: feces | host: Homo sapiens | place: El Salvador | collected 2013-01-14 ... | reverse complement strand
ATTAAAGTAAGAAATCTCGAAAAAGGCTTGCTCAATTAGAGTAAAACAGGGCGTTCTGCTTTTATCTATCCGTACACCCAGGGCGGTGCCCTGGGCTATGTGCTTACTGGGCTTTCAGCCCGTATAATTTAAAACTCGTATAAACGCCATAGCCTCCTACAGTTAGATTATTTTCAAAACCGTTGTGTCACTCTGGCTTTCGGATGAACCTGTTTTTATTTGTCGGCTTCACCCTTGCCTCTGCCATCGGCATCAGAACGGATAGCCAATGGCGAAGTGCAGACTCTGCGAATCCTTAAAGCTGTTCATGTTGTAGAATCCGCTCTTGTAGGGCACATGGATGCCGATACCCCAGTCGAGACGCAGAACGAAGAACTCCAAGTCGTAGCGTATGCCCACACCTGTGCCCAATGCCATGTCCTTCAGCAGGTTCTTCATCTGCAACTTCGACCCTTCACGATAGCCGTCGTTGCGCAATGCCCATACGTTGCCGGCATCTACGAAGAGCGCTCCGTACAGATTGCCGAACAGACGCGGACGATACTCCACGTTGGCCTGAAACTTTATGTCGCCCGTCTGGTCCATATACGACAGTCGCGACTGATTGGTGTAGTAGCGGCCCGGACCTATGCTGCGCACGTTGAAGGCGCGTATGCTGTTGGCACCGCCCACATAGAACTGCTCACTGTATGGAGCTGCGCTGGCATTGCCGTACGACCATATCACGCCGGCATTCACATGACCAACCAATTGGCTGTGGTCGGTCACCTGCCACGTCTTGCGATAGTCGGTCTCTATCTTCAAGAACTGTGCGTAGGGGTTCTTGAACATCGTCTTTCCCTTCTTGTTCCACTTCTCGCCGCTTGCCAAATAGCCAAGCGAAAGCAGGTTGGAAGCCTCGCTCACCGACAACTGCCAGTATATAGGGTTGCGGAAGTTGGAGCGCGACTGATATGTAAACGTGTAGCGCATCTTAGGCACAAACTGGTCGGCCATTGATATTAGCAGATACGGACTTTGACTTACTATCTCCTTGAAAGCCTCGGTCTGCTTCTGCATGTATTCGTATTGCAGTATGAGGGGCGAGAACTGGTGCACCCTATTGGGCGCGGGCTGGATGGTATATGTCAGTTCGCCCGACACGATGTGGCGCTTGAAGTAGCCCGAACGGTTGAGCACGTCGCTCGAAGCCTTGATAAGCGTGTTCGATACTGTGTTGTTGGGCTTCACCTTTTGTCCGCTCAACCAACGCTTGGCGCGTACACGCTCCATCAAACGGTCTACAAACATCAGTCGTGGCATCTCAAGCGACACGTCGGCACCGTACTCATACGAGTTGAACTTGGAACTTGTACCGTCGGCACGGTGTCCGGTCTGCCACTCGTACGAACCCTTCAGATTGACCGACAGCTTCTCGCCGCCACGGAAAGCGTTGCGTCTAACTACACTCATGACCGCTCCCGGACCCACACGGCCCGTCGTCTTGCCCACCACATTTGCCTCGATAGAGAAGTCGTAAGGCTTGTCGAAGACACAGTTGAGCGTGAGGTCGAGCGTATCGCAGGCTGCCGAGGTGTCGCGCGGGGCGAATCCGAGGTCAACACGAGAGAAAAGTCCCTTCGAAGTGAGCGTGTTGACCGACTGCTGGTAGGTGTTATAGCTGTATAATTGGCCCGGTCGCATCTTCAAGTCGCGCGCTATCACACCTGCACGGATAGGCGTGCGCTTGCCCGTATATACTATTGTGTAGTCGCGAAAAGTCACGGAGTCGGTGAGCTGTTGCATCACGTTGCGCCGCATTTGAAGATTTATGTGGCCGATATACCACTTCCGGCCTATCTGCGAGGGCAGACTGTCGGCATACTGTAGCTTCACCTGCGCCTTGTTCTGCGCCGCCAGGGTGTCAGCCAGATATGTAGCGTAGCCCGGTTGATAGTAGAAGTAGCCGTTGTTGCGCAATAGGGTCGACACACGTGTGCGCTCGGCGTCGAGCGTCGACACGTCGAAGGGGTCGCCCTTGTGCACCAACGATTCTGCCGATGTGGAATCGATGAGATGCTGAGCCTCAACGGGGAAGTTCACGTAAGTCAATGTGTCGATGGTGGTAAGGTCGCCGAGGTTGACGTTATAGCCTATCTTGGCTTTCTTGGGGTTTGACTTTGTGATGATGTCGTAGTTGACATACGAGCCGAAATAGCCGCGTGCACGCAGCAGTTCGCGTGCCACCTGCGACCGCAGACGCGGATTTACGTTGCTCATGAGCACAGGTGCCTTGCCGAAAGTCTTGCGTATCCATCTGCCCAGACCCTCGTCGCTGGTGTGAAAGGCATTGTATATCCACAAACGGTAAGGGAATGGCGAGCGATAGTACGAACTGCCGAGTATAGCTCCGTTCGGTTCGGTGGCAAGAGCCGCCTCCACCTCTTCCTGAGTGGTGCTGAAGTGGTCGCTTGCCTTATAGTTTTCGTATTTTATTTTGCGCTGTCCGGTGTACAATTGGTCGCCTTCGGGCACGCTTGCAGTCTCCGAACACGATGCCAGTAGCATTATGCCGAGCACGCCCATCACGCCCTTCCACAGGCGTGAGAGTGTCAGTATGCTGTTGTTTCCTATTGCGTTCATATCTTTATATACGGCTTTTATGTTCATTTCTTCTGTCGTGTAGTGTCGTTGAGCAGTTCCGTCTGGTCGGCCTGTTTGGGTTTTCTGAAACGGAATATTTCCTTAAGGCTGTCCATCTTCTTGCGCCATAAGAAACCTCCTCCAAACTGTTCGACATAGCCTTCGAGCCAGTCGTAAGAGTCGCGGTCGTAGAACAGCTTCAGATACTTGTTGGAGTTGGGCGAGAGTCGATACTCAAACGTCACGTTGTCGAAGAACGTTTCGTTCTGGTTTTCTATCTCGGCACCACTCGAAACCTTTCCGCCTATGACGATACGAAGGCGGTTGTTCCAGAATCGCTTTGAGAATTTGAACGAGTAGTCGGTATGTACCTGACCCGTACCGAGCGTGGTGTTGTCCATACCAAACGAAAGGTCGAGCGTGCGAAGGGCATTGCCGCTGATGGCATTTATCTGCGAATTGAGGAACGCACTTAGCGCATTGTTCATCGAGAACGAGTTGGTGTTGCCGTCGGCGAGGTACATGCCTGTTGTAAGCATGGTCACTGCCAGCTTGCCACGATTCTCTACCGACTGCGTCATGAGTTCGTTGTGCATCTGCTGGTCGTCGGGTGCGTCGATAGTAAACTGCAATCCCATGTCCTTAAGCGTCTTGGTTATCACCACGCCACACTCGAATGTCACGCTGCGACCGGCTCCGCCGTCACTCGTTACGGTAGTCTTGTTCTCCTCGGTAGCCGTGATGTTGAGTCGCGGATTCATCGGGTCGCCCGAGAATTCGGCATAGCTTCCGTCCTTGATGGTGAACGTCTTGAGCGGAATTACGGGCAATGAGTACTTCATTTCGCCCGAACCTATGGTGTAACGGCCGTACAGACTCAGTCCGTCGCTTGCTGTATAGAGCATGCGCAGGTTGCCTCCGCCTATGAGGTCTACATAGTTGGAGTGGTCGGCATTTAGTGCGCACAGCACATGTGTGCCGTCGTCGATATTGACAGTGAGGTCCATGTTGAGTCCGTTGATGGGCGGACGTGTCACCGTTACGGCATCGGGGTCGCGGAAGTTGACAAACTTGACGAGTCCGTCGAGCTGGTTGTCGGTGCTGAGTGGCGAATCGCGCAATACGTATGTAACGTCGCTCGAACCCAACACGTCCAGTCGGCCACGCACACGCAGCGCATCGAGCGGACCTTCAGCCAGTCCGAGGAAGTTGACCCAAGCCTTGCCGTAAGCCTCCGAGCGTGCAGTCTCCTTCGAATCGATAAGCAGATAGTTGTCGGCACGCATCCTTACGTTGAGCGACATGTTGGCTGCGTCGGCAAAGTCGACATATCCTCGCAGCGTAAGCGGGTTGCCGTTGCGTGCAAAGAGCTGGAAGTTCTCGAGCGAAAGTCGGCTGTCGGTGACGGTAATCGGGTCGTCACACATACGCATCTCGATGCCATAAGGTTCGCTTACGACATAGGCTGAGTCGAAATACACCTCGCCGTCGACATCAGGACGACTGAGCGAACCGTGCACTTTCACCTCACCCTGTGCATAACCCTTGAATCCTATGATGCGGTCGGGGACGAATCCGTTGAGCAGAAGCAACGGTGTACGCGACATGTTGAGGTCGGCATCGAGCGTGCCTTCGCCTTCGGTGTTGTACGATCCCGTAAGTGAGCACACCTCATAGTTGTCCATCGACAGCGTTCCGTCTACATAATGCTCGCGCATATTGCCCTTCGGCATATACACAAACTCGCTCGACAGATTGCCTATCGGGCAACCCTCGTATGTCATCTTGTCAATGCTCACCGACGACGAAACCGACATGTCGCCCTCATGTTGCGATATGTAGTGGAAGTCGCCGTTGAGAATGCCCGATATATTAGGCGCATAAGGCACTACGGCGAGCACCTTCTGCAGGTCGAAACGTGTCAGTCCGATGGTCACGTCCTGCAATGCTTCGGTGCTGTCGTTGGTATATACGCGTACAGCCATGCCGTCATCGGCACGCAAAGCCATGTCGGCAGAGAGCCGCTTATCGTTGGCAAAGAACACATAGTTGTTCTTGTTGACCTTGAATTGCTTGTATCCTAACACGGGGTCGATGCCTCCCAGCGACACACGCACGCCATTATGCTCCATCTGTGCACGCAATCCGAGGGCGATGCCGAGACGTTCGCGGGCGTCGAATATACGTGTTCCGAAATACAGCGACTGCTCGTGGAAGGCTCCACGGAAGCGCGCGTCGAAGACAAACTGCTTGTTGTAGCGGTTGTTGCGCACTTGTCCTTCAAAGTCGGTCTTCACCGAATCCGACTTGAATGCAAGCCGAATGGTGTCGAGCTGTACGCCCGATGCCACGAGAGAGTCAAGGCTCAGCTTGCCATTGATGCCCTTCGAGGGCGACGTAGACATATCTATATATGCGTTGTGGAAGTCGTAACCGAAGTGGCGCAGGGTACGTGCGAAGATGTTTTCACGTCCGGCGTCGAAGTAAAGGGTTACATCGGGCAGACGTTCGCGCAATCGCAACTGGTCGATATATCTCTCCTTCGACTGCCGCATTGCCTCATCGTTGACATTCTGAAGCTGCTTCAGTATGTGCTCTATCGTACCGCTGCCGTTCAGACGCAGCGCAAAGTCGCCGCAAGTGACTGCCGCATGTGTAGAATCGCGGCGTGTGAATATGTCGAGCGAGATTCTTTCGGGTGTGTATGTTTTCAAACTGTCGCGTACAATGATGTTGCCAATCACTCCACGGGCTGTGTGATTGACCTTAAGATCGCTCGCCAGGTCGACATCAGCGCGCAGTGAGGCTGTAAGCGGACGTTTGCTCACGCCCATACGCATAAAGTCGGCATTGATGAGGTCGCACGCCAGCTGTGCATCCATGCGTTTGCCGTTCATGAGTGCATTCAGATTGATAGTGCCCTGCAGCAATGGTGTATGGCTGTCGAGCAATGCATGGCCCACACCGTTGTGTACATTGGCTGTGAGCTTCATGTTCGACAGGTCGTAACCGGCATATCTGAACTCGTCGACACTACCCTCTGCATCGAGCGAAGTGTGTGGCGACAGCATGTCGGTGCCTACTCCGTGAGCCTTCAGACTGCCCGTAAAAGGTCCTGCTGCGAGTCCCGGCACGAAGTGGGAAAGGTGCAGACTCTTAGCCGAGAGAGTGGCGTTGTAAGCCATGCGACGCATGTCGACCGATGCTTTTCCGCCCACATGTCCGCCACCTTCACTCACATTGAAGTCGGCAGCATAACGCTGTCCGTCGGCATGCACATTGGCATTAAGCCCAATGCCGTACGGTATGTTGAACGATGCAGCCACCGAGCGTGGCAGCAAAGTCTTGATGAAGTCGAGATTGTATGTACGTCCCTCTGCCTTTATGTCGGCATGCAGACGGTCGGGTGATGTAATGTTACGTGCCTTGCCGCTCGCCTTGAGTGCGAAGGCGGTGGGATAAGTCAGCGAAAGTTCGTTGATGCTGAGTCGGCGCATATTGCCGTTGATGTCGGCATTGACGGTTATGGGGGTTGCAGGCATACTGCGCAGCAGCTCCTTGGGCAAGAATCCAAGCAGCGGCACGAAATCTGTCTTTACCACATAACCCTTGATGTTGACATCCATAACGCCTGGATTGTTTTCGGCAAATGTCGAAAGGTCCATATTGACCTTTGCCGTGAGCATTGACCGAGGTGTGCGCAGTCGCATGTCGGGCAACCACACATGTGTAGAATCAAGCAAGAGATAGGTTGAGAATTCGTTTATTTGCAGTCCGCTCTTCTCCTTCAGCGCACATTCCTTGAGCCTCAGCCTTACACCGGCGTCGCTATAGTGCAGCGAATCGACGTGCATGGCTATGGCGGATAGCGCTATATGGTTATAGTCGAGTCCCGGCTGCGACTGTGTGTAGCGCATGTCGTAGTCGAGCGAACCCTCGCGCCAGTCGAGCGAGCCGACACGATAGGTTCCTGCGAACAGATTGAAGTTGCCATTGCGTGCCTCCAGCCTGCCAATACCTGCTGCAATGCGCATCGAATCGCCCGGCATGTGCACCGTAGCCTTTGTGTCGGCTATGTCAAGGCGGTCGAGTGAGATGTTCCAGTGCGACGGTGTGCTTGTAGTATCTTCCGGAACGGTGTCGCTAAGTGCCACATCCAGACGTGCGCCCTTCAATTCGGCACGGTCGATGTGTACTGTCTCGTCATTAAGATTGATGCTGCGGCTGCGCAGCGAGAGCAGTCCGATGCGTCCCTTGACACGTGCCGAGGGTACGAAACGGGCTGTATTGAGTTTGGTATCTGCCAATTCGAGGCGGTCGACCACTACATTGCCATGAAACAACGGGCGCAGACGCACGCTCGCCGTAAGCTGTCGGGCGTCGGCAATAGTATCGGTTATGTTGCGGAGGGAGTCGTTGGGTTGTGTAGCCAAGAATCCGTTGACGGTCAGGTCTAACGGAAAGCGCAGGCGCACACGGTCAACCCGTACTGTCATACCGGTCGACTCAGAAGCGTATGAAGCCACTTGCCTTACTGCCCAGTTCTGCACTGGCGGCACATAAAGCAGCACTGCCATCAGAATCAGGATTAAGATTGGCGTGGCAACAACTGCCGCCACGCCAATGAGCGATTTCTTTACAACTGGCTTCATATCGGGCTTATTTATTAGTTATTGAACTTTCGCAAGTTCAGAAGTTATAGAATTAAAAGAAGTTATAGAACTTAAAGCCGTATGTCTTATAGCTGAATATTCAGCAAAAAGAGTAATGGCTATAAATTCTAGCGACCGTAGGGCGCGCTAACTTCTTTAACTTCTGAATTCTCAGAACTTGCTAAAGTTCAGTTAGTTATTCAAGTTTCGCAGGCGAAAGTAGTTAAGAAGTTATAGAGTTTACTGCATAGCATTGGCGCTGAGGTCGTGCCACAGTCGGTCGTCAGGCACATCGGCGTAAGCCACGATGTTCTCCTTCGACACGGGATGGACAAATTCCACTCGGCGCGACAGCAATGATATGCTGCCGTCGGGATTGCTGCGCGGCGCTCCATATTTAAGGTCGCCCTTGATGGGGCATCCCATGTGTGCGAGCTGGCAGCGTATCTGATGGTGGCGTCCGGTGAGAAGCGTCACCTCAATGAGCATATAGTTGTCTGCCACGGCACGCACCTTGTATTTCAGCACTGCCTTCTTGGCTCCCGGCACCTCACGTTCGTGTGCGTAGCTCTTATTCTGTCGCTCGTTGCGTGTGAGCCAGTCGGTGAGTGTTCCTTCCGTAGCTATGTCGCGACGCTTCACTACAGCCCAATAGGTCTTGTGTACGTCGCCCGTGCGGAACATGTCGTTGAGTCGCGACAGCGCCTTCGATGTCTTGGCAAACACCACGAGTCCGCTTACGGGGCGGTCAAGCCGGTGCACCACACCGAGGAATACATTGCCCGGCTTGTTGTACTTCTGCTTGATATATTCCTTCACCGTATCTGACAAAGGCTTGTCGCCGGTCTTGTCGCCCTGCACGATTTCGCCACTACACTTGTTGACTATTATAATGTGATTGTCCTCGTAGACTACCTTCATAAGTCAGTATAAGAATTAAAATAGGAGGATACGGTTACCGCCATACCCTCCTACCATATTATTAATGTATAATCAGTCTGATTACATATTCATGCCACCGTCAATCTGGATGACCTGACCGCTGACATATGAAGACATGTCAGAAGCGAGGAACAGACATACATTGGCGATGTCCTCGGTCTGACCGCCACGACGAAGAGGAATCTTCTTCATCCAGTCCTTGCGTATCTCCTCAGGCAGCTGTGCTGTCATAGCTGTCTCGATGAATCCCGGAGCTACAGCGTTGGCACGTACTCCCTTAGGTCCGAGCTCCTGAGCGATAGACTTGGCGAGGGCAATCATACCAGCCTTAGAGGCAGCATAGTTGCACTGTCCGGCGTTGCCGTGTACACCAACTACCGAAGCCATGTTGATGATAGAGCCGCTACGCTGGCGCAACATGATAGGCGAGCAAGCGTGGATGAAGTTGAAAGCCGACTTAAGGTTGACGTTCAGTACAGCGTCCCACTGTGCCTCAGACATACGCAGCATGAGTCCGTCCTTGGTAATACCGGCGTTGTTGACGAGAATGTCGATAGAACCGAAGTCAGCGTGAATCTGCTTAACAGTCTTCTCGGTCTCCTCAAAATCGGCGGCGTTGCCAGCATAAGCGCGGCATGTAACGCCGAGAGCTTCAATCTCCTTGCGTGTTGCCTCAAGACCTGCTGCCATATCGTCGTTGAGAACGAGGTCGGTGAATGCGATGTTAGCGCCTTCAGAGGCGAATTTCATAGCGACAGCCTTTCCGATGCCGCGGGCTGCTCCAGTGACGAGGGCAGTCTTACCTGTAAGTAATCCCATTTCGTTAATTAATTAATTGTTATTTTGTAATTATTAATTCGTTCACCTTATATATATATAATGCCTGCACACGGACACTATACATTATTGATGCGTTTGCCCAGTGCTCCGTACACCACCTTTGCAACAAGCGGCTTGCTGGTCTCTTCGGTCATTCCGTGTCCCAGTCGGCCGTATATGAACGGCACCTCAAGTCCCTTTATACAATAATGTGTGATGTCTGCCACGAGGTCGACGTCTTCGATATCAAACTCACCGTCTGCCTTTCCTTCGGCATATACCTTGCGGAAGAGTTCTATCTCGTCTTCGTCAAACTTCTTGCGCACCTTCTCCACCATCCAGATGTTGCGGAAGAACTCTGCACGCAGGTTGCCGTTGCGCACCACCGTCTCCCTGATCATGCTCAGGTGTGTGTAAATCAGCTCTATAATCTTGTCCTGCGGGCGCATCTTCATGCCTGCCACCTCGTCGAGCTTGTCCGAGAGACGCTCCAATTCCGACTCTATCACAGCCGAATACACGTCTTCCTTGCGGTTGAAGTAGGTGTATAGCGTGCGGCGACCCTTGCCCGATGCCACAGCAATGTCGTTCATTGTAGTGTTGGCAATGCCGTTCTTGGCAAACAGCTGGCGTGCCACATCAACGAGTTTTTGGCGAGTCTTGGATATTGACATAACGTTTCCTTTACCTTTCTATTATTTTGCACATCAATTTATGTATGTGCAAAATTACAGCAATAATTCGATACAAGCAAATAAAACGCCTGCATTTTGTCTTTTGTTAACAGAGAAAAAGCAAAAGACTAAAGGAAAAATAGAGCAACAATGGGGAAAAACAAAGGAATACAGGAGGCTGTTTGCCCGTAGGGGCGTTATGCCTACACCTTATTTAATCGCAAGCGAAAGTAGTTAAGAAGTTAAGGAGTTGTCGCGCCCTACGGTCGCTAAGGAGTTAAGCCATTACTGAATTCTCTGAACTTGCGAATGTTCAGCACCTTATTATATATATGCCTATGAATTTCGATATTATTCCTCTGAATTTCGATATTATTCTTCTGATTTTGAGGCAAAATGCCCGTGCTTTTCAAAAAGGACTCCTTTTGGCTTGCAAAAGGGTTCGTTTTACGCTGCAAAAGGAGTCCTTTTACACAGCAAAAGGACTACATTTGGAGGGCAAAAGGAGTCCTTTTGAAAAGGCGGGGGAAAATTGCCTTAATGCCTAAGACGACATTTTATCATACACAGCCAATCCCTTCACTGTAAGAAGATACTTCTGGCGGGGGTGGCGGGGGGAAGAGGGATATTTCATTGTTACGAATCCGTCACTAATAGCTGGCGTAAGAGAATATTCAAGGAAGTTGGGACGGTTTTTCAGTCCAACAGCCTCCATCATTTCCTTTACACTCTTTTCCTCTGTACCAATCGCAAGAATCAATCGCTTAACATTTTCAGTTAGGCCCGCCTTCAAATTATTCGTACTTGTACTGGTGCTTGTATGGGTACTTGTATGGGTACTTGTATGGGTATTATCGGTATCGTTATACCCAATAAGCATATATCGGTTTTTCAACTCATGTTGCTCACCTAACATCAAATTACGGAAAAACTTAACAAGAAAGGACTTGTTTGGCTCTACACCTTTTGATGGATTACGATAGTTAGCACGCACAAGAGCATTGCGGAAGTACCATGAGTTTTCGGCAAACAAATCGTTGTTTGCCCGAAAACCAATCGACCGCAGATATTTGATAACAAACACAGCTGTAGTTCGTGTATTGCCTTCACGAAACGGATGATTCTGCCATAGTAACGTTACGAAATCAACAATGTGATTGATAATTTCATCTGTTGTCAATCCTTTATAACAGAAGTCTTTTTCCTGTTGAATGTCATATCTCAATGCCATCATAATGTCTGCTGCACGGCCATAAACAACAGTATCGCCTTGCAACACCCATTCCTTTTTGCTAATATCATACGGACGGATTTCTCCAGCATGTTTGAATACACCATCAAACAAATGTCTGTGAATATTCAGAAACTCTAAAGCTGTAAATGAAAAGGACTGTTCACTCAACAATTTGGCGATGTTAGCAGCCACACGGTCGGCCTCCTCCTTCTCTGCATCGTCATTATCATGTGTCGTCTTATTGACATAATATGACTTCAACTGCTGTCGCACATCATCAATGGTAATGTCGCCCTCAATATGCTTGACAGCAGCTTCTTTCAGATAATCAGACACCTTCAGTCCATCCACATCTTGCAGACCAATAGCCGTGCGCCATAAAGAAGCCCTCTCACGTTTATGCGGCTCAGCCAAACGCTCGTATGCTTCAAAGTCGATGTATAGTTGTTTGTTATTATTAGTCATTCTCGTAAATCATTAGATTTTCCACATTACAAACAAAAAGCAGTCACACAATTGAAGAATTGGCTTGACATATGATTTGCTATTATTTGTCATTTCTCATACCCCTCATAATAATAGCTCTGCTCAATCCCCTTGAATATCACCTCACGATTCTCCGTATCTGAAGTGAGGTTCTGCGAGAGCAGATAGCGCAGTTCGAGGTCGTTGATTGGTGAGCGTTCCATTGCCGAGAGGTACTGGTCTTTGTCCACATACTGCCAATTGACCACTTTGCCAAGTGCACGTTTCAGCATCATGTCGAGCCAAATGCGCGTAGAGCGCCCGTTGCCTTCCATGAAAGGATGGCACACATTCATCTCTACATACTTCTCTATGATATGCTCAAATGTGTCTTCCGGCATTTTCTCTACAGCAGCGAGTGCAGCTTCAAGATAGAGCGAATTGGCAAAACGGGAACCGCCCTTGGCTATATTCTTGTCACGAACGACACCGGCAAATGGGTATAGATCGTTGAACAAATAGCGGTGTATCTGCTGAAGCCCCATAGCTGTACCTACAGGCATCTGGTCGATATCACCCGACTCAAAGAGGCGGTGAGCATTCACTAACGAACGTTCGTCTATTTCCTTCGTAGTCATAATTACATTATCTTATTTGTTTCTGCATCTACAAAGATAAAAACAATCTTTGACAATCACGAATGATTATGAGGATTGTTTGTATTGGCAAGCTAAAAATTCTCCGTTCCGTGTCACGGAATGTGCGTTCCAAGTCTTTGAACGGCCGTTCAGTGACACGGAACGTACATTCAAAGACACGGAACGGAGATTTAATGGCGTTGCAGAAACATTTGCAAGGCGTTGCAGAAACAATTGCATGGCGTTGCGAGAACATTTGCAAGGGAAATAAATAAAAGGTGCAAATGCGTTTATTCGGATTTTTGTTGTAACTTTGTAGAAGACTAAAACAAACAATCCATTATGAAATCATTGAGAGAACTTTTCCGTATAGGCAAGGGACCGTCAAGCAGTCACACTATGGGACCGCAGAAGGCGGCTAAGATATTTGCAAGTCATAACATGCACGCTGCCTCGTTTGAGGTGACGCTCTACGGCAGTCTGGCTGCTACCGGACGCGGACACATGACCGATGTGGCTATCGACGAGGTGTTGCGCCCAATCGCTCCGTTGCGTATTGAGTGGCAACCGCAAGTGTTTCTGCCCTTCCATCCCAATGGTATGAAGTTTGTGGCATTTGACAATGCCGGCAACCAGACTGACGAATGGATTTGCTACAGCGTAGGCGGCGGCGCATTGTCGGAAGGCGAGAAGGGACGTTGGCTTACCGGACTGCGCGAAGTGTACAAGCTGAATACGCTGCGCGAGATTCAGGACTGGTGCGAAAGCAACGGCCGTGGATATTGGGAGTATGTCAATGAGAGCGAGGAAGAGGATATATGGGACTATCTGATGGATGTATGGCAGGCCATGAAGGAGAGCGTTGAGCGTGGCATCGACCACGAGGGTGCGCTTCCCGGTCCGCTCAATCTGCCGCGCAAGGGCCCTATCTATTATGTCAAGGCAAGCGGATACAAGCAGTCGTTGCAGTCGCGTGCGCTGGTTTATGCCTACGCTCTTTCGGTAAGTGAGGAGAATGCTTCGGGCGGTATCATCGTTACAGCGCCTACTTGCGGTTCGTGCGGCGTATTGCCTGCTGTGCTCTATCATCTCTCTAAGGGTCATAACTTCAGCGACACACGCATTCTGCACGCTATGGCTACAGCCGGAATCTTCGGCAATGTGGTGAAGCAGAACGCTTCTATATCAGGTGCTGATGTCGGTTGCCAGGGCGAGGTTGGCGTAGCTTGTGCTATGGCTTCGGCTGCTGCATGCCAGTTGTTTGGCGGAAGTCCGTCACAGATAGAGTATGCTGCCGAAATGGGACTGGAGCATCACTTGGGTATGACGTGCGACCCTGTGTGCGGACTGGTTCAGATTCCATGTATTGAGCGCAACGCCTTCGCTGCCACACGTGCTCTCGACGCCAATCTCTATGCTTCGTTCTCTGACGGAACCCACTCGGTTTCGTTCGACCGCGTAGTGAAGGTGATGAAGCAGACGGGCCACGACTTGCCGTCATTGTATAAGGAAACAAGTACTGGCGGATTGGCAAGAGCCTACGAGCAGCACATGAAAGAAAAGAAATAAAGACTTTGGGGGATTCGGAGTTCCAGTAAAAAACCTTAGTATCATGGCATGATACAATCATTTCAAGGCATGATACGGTCGTATCAAAGGCATGCAACATTTCTTTATATCGTGATACTGACACAAGAAGAATGCTATCTGTAGGAGGGTATAGCATCCCTGCTATACCCACTCAATCAACAGTAAATGAAGGCTGAGTGGAGGGTGTGTCAAAACTCAATTATACGGGCTGAAAGCCCAATAAGCACATAGCCCAAG
>ERZ1032078.630-NODE-630-length-13910-cov-11.056153_pt1 | contig 13910 bp, 15 predicted proteins | sample MGYA00517101_ERZ1032078 | MGnify/ENA primary metagenome ERZ1032078 (study PRJEB33719, sample SAMN04261301) | wastewater metagenome | biome: rural village; feature: human; material: feces | host: Homo sapiens | place: El Salvador | collected 2013-01-14 ... | reverse complement strand
TTTCCAAATGTACTTACCTTGCGCCACGGCAGTAGGGAATGTACTGCTCCAACCGTGTGCGGGTGCGCTCGTCCCATTATCACTAACGGCCCATTTGTAGGTCGTTTGGCTCTGTGGCCCCCATTTGATCGTGACATTGTTCCCTATTGTAACGTTACCTTTGCCGTTGTATTTGATAGCCCCTTGTCCGAGTTCGAACGAGCCGTCAGGGTTGAGGCTGTAGTGAGTGGTCTGGCCGTCGGGTGAGAGAGAGATGATTTGTCCATTCTTGGCGTAAAGGCCAAAGCCGCCTGTGGGAAGGTAGCCACCAAGGCGACAAGCGAGACAACCGACAAAGCTCTTGGTGGTGATACCCGTGAGTAAGTCGATAGCAGGTTGGCCCGTGCCGTTGGCGTGAATGTAAATGGCGCTTTGGCGTGTGGGGTCGGTAGCGTTGCCGTATTGTACCAACTCGTCGCCTACTTCGGGGAGCACCATTAGCCCCGCAATGGTGGGGTTACTATTGTCGGCAAGGAGTAATGACGTGCCGTCGTCGGCCGTGATGAGGGCGGTACGGTCGTCTGTTACGAGTTGGGCTACTTGTGCGGTGACTTCTTGCGCGTGGTCGTACGCGTCGACTTCTCCTGCATGAGGCTCGACAATGGCGGCATCGAACTCCGATCGATTAATGGCCAACACATTGTCGTGGCCGCCTGCTGTGCTGCCTATGAAGCTAACTCGGACCCAATAGCCGCGAGCACCGTTCGTTGTCCAACGTTGGCAACGTATGAAGTCGTTCGCTTGAAAGCCTCCGTAGCCGTGCGTGTCGTCCCCCTCTAATACTAAGTAATAATTTGTAGCGTCCCCGTCCACGCTCTTCACGCGGCCGCATGCTTGACTGATACCCAGTGCGCCACAAATGGCACGTATCTTTTCGATGACGAGTTCAAAGGCCGTGAGTTTTCCGCGAATGCGGAGGTTGTCTGCCTCCACGTAAGTTTTACCGTCCGCGGCCGTCTGTGCTGCCCACCCGCTCCCCGCGAAGCCATTGCTCACGAAGTCGGGACTTTGTGCTGAGGATTCGAAGTTAGTAGCCTTGCGGAAGGTGACGCTTCCCTCGGCCGTGTCGTCGTGTTGGCGGCTTAAGTAACGCTCGTCAGCCGTACCCCATTGCGTAAGGTCGTCGGCCGTGGCGGCATGAGCGGCTTCGGCTGCATGATCGGCTTCGGTGGCGTGGTCGGCGTTGTCAGCATTCGTGGCGTGGTCGGCCGTGGTGGCGTGGTCGGCTGAGGCAGCCTCATCGGCAAATCCTGCCTTCACCTTGGTACGGACGGTTTCGCCCGTGTCGGTGTCGGTACTATCCAGATAGAGGTAGCCGTCGGCAGGAGTCGTGTCCAGTCGATTCAGCGTGTCGATATTGGGGTGCATGTGAGCATCGGCCGAGGGAGTACTGCCTCCGCTGCTTATGGAAGCCCCACCGCCACCGCTGCTTGTGGCTGAGGCCTCAGCGTTATTGCCTTTGCGCGCTCTGCGTGGCGTGGCTGCAACGTATCGTGTTGTAACTTTATAGTCCATAGCCTTAGTTGTAGTTATTTAATGATTTCTTTGTTCCATTCCTCTGGTTCGAGCCTTACAAATTTAATATTACTCGTGCCGTCGTAGGCGCTGAGCACCTCACTTTTCATCATAAAGAGGTCCTCACTCGGCATAGCGCGGTCGGTGAAGAGCTGTAGCGGTGAGAGCGGAGTAATGGCTTCACCCTCAAGCGTAGGCACGCGGTGTCCATACTGGCTAAAGAGGAGTCCTAACAAGTCGTACTCAATCAGCCAAGGCGCAGACGTGTTGGTGCGACGCAGGAAACATCGTTGAGGAATTCCAAATATAGGGTTAACGCCCAGTGACGACTTAGCTTTGTACGCCCCTCGTGCTGTTACCCCAATGTTGCTTCCATAAGAAGTGCCGCAAATGGTGTCAATCTTTATCTCATCCTTTGCGCTCGCGTTTATCCATGCGCTGTATTCAGCATCAGTCTTTTCCACCGCTTCGGTGATGAGGCCTTGTACGACCTCCAACTTTGGAAACTTGTAAAGCCACCACCTTTGCGCCCAATTCATTCGTTTACCACGATTAGAGGTCTGCGTGCTAATACACACGTCGCGCAGTCCGTTAGGATCGGGCAACGACCTGTCGAGTTGGCACGTCTGAGGATTGGTAATGGGGTATTCCTTCCCCTTTCCGTCCCTATCGTCGAAGATGATGCACCCTGTATAAATGGTCAACTCTAAGTAACCTGCTTCATAAGGTAAGGGTATTATTTCGCCCTCCGTGGGGTATTGGTCGGCTGAAATAGGATATGCCGAGTTGAAGAAGTGCGTGCGGTTCTTTGACCACCCTTGAATGCCGCTCTCCTCCTTTATGCTATCACTCTTTGAATTGGCATAGTACAGAAGGTAGGAGGGAGCATGCGTGAAGTAATTCGTATCGTCGTATTCAACCGGGACCCAACAAGCAGTGGCTATAGAGCCAGCCTCACTAGCACGGTATTGCAAAATGGCCTTGCCATTGCCGTCAAACAAGACGAGCGAGAAAGGAACGTAGCAGTAAGCCTCACGCACCTTACACCAATTAAAGTTGTCCTTTTCGTTCGTATAGTCCTCTGCATCGGCAAAGGGGTTGAGGCGAGGGTCTATCATCATCTCCATGGTAAGGTGAATGTAAGAGGTCAGCACCGCGTCAGATATTTGCTTTTGGGCAGCAGGGCAGTAGACACGGGGGAAACGCATCAATACCTCGTTCGACGTTCCCGATAGGTCGTTGAAGGCGCGCGTTATAACGCCCCCACTCGCCTCTTGATAACGGTAGCCTTTTTCTCCCGATAGGGGCGATTGTTCTCCATTGAGCGTAAGGTTATTGCGCGGGTGACAATCCGTTAAGGCCAACCACGCAAGGCCCTCACACGCTTCACCCCCTTTGCCTGTCTTTACCATTTTGAAGTAATGCGCATCTGCGTTCTTTTGCGCAAGGCCAGTGGCGGCACTATCAGAGGCAGAATGGAAGAACTTGCTTATCTCATACACTTTGACCTTTCCGTCCACCTTGTTATACATACTGTCCACCTCTGTCAGCTTGTCCTGCTCTATGGTTACACTGTTGTCGGATAGCAGCGTCCCTTCTGTGTAGGGCGAGAACTTAACGACGGCCGCTTGCGCCAACTTATCTACCGATAGCGTTTGCTCCGTAGCGTCCCATGTGATTTGCTCCACCTTAGGCGGGTCATTGCGCAGCGCATTTAGGTCGTACACCATGATCTTGCCCGCACGCTGCACGATACGCAAGGCAATCGGTTGCAGCACGCCGTCCAACACTTCATCAAGCGTTGAGGCTTCCCCGTCCTCATCGTAGAAGTTGGCGGCATCAACGTAGACGTCTGTAAGGTAACTACCGCTCCAACGGTAATCATCGGTGTTCACCTCTAACGACGTAAGCACCTCTACTGGCACTGCGCTGAGGCCCACCTGTTCAAGACAATAGTCAATGTAGTGGCGCACTGACTTAATTCCCCCCGCTTCGCCATACTTTAGGCGCTGCATGTGGCCGAAGTCAGTAAAGGTGAGTGTGACGGTGTAGTCCTTCTCCGATTGGTAAGGCTCTTCGTACGTTTCGCAGTCGAGGCCACCCACCCAAAAGAGCGCATCGTCAAGGTAGACGTGCGCCATTACATTGCCTGGACTGATTTGGAAGAGGTCCGTAAACGTGCGGTCAGCAGGACTTACAATGTTGATCGTGAGCGTTGCGCCACAAGTGGTTTCGTACTTTTCGCGCTCCTCCCATTCTAATTCAAGTGGCGTGTCGGCATCAAACGTGAGGCTACCGACGGAAGTGAAAGGCGCATTGGCCGCTTGCCATATTTCGACCCTCCACGTTTGGCCCTTGCAGTTAACAAAACTGCCAGAATATCTTTTGAAAAGCATTGTGTTTGTTATTTAGATGATTATGTATTTGCTTGCCAAGGCATCGAGCCTTGACAAGCAAATGCCGACGCGGGGACGCGTCGCCCCCAGGTTAGATAGAGTTTGCTAACATTTACAAAGGCGACAATTTGCACATTTGCACATTCTCACATTTGCACATTAACTCTATGCTCTTGAAGTAATTTTGTTTCGTTTATCGGTAATGAGTTGCAAGTCGCGTCCGCTGATGCGTCCACTCACATTCACGTCGACGCGCTGCGCACCAAAGCTGTTGCGTAAAGCCGCGAGGTTGAGGCTCGGCACCATGCTTGAAGGCGTTGCGTACTGCGGAGCTGAGGCCAAAGGCGCTTGCACCATGCGCCAGAGCTGCAACTGCTGGCGACGGTTGATAATCATCTCACCCGAGTTGACATTTGCCGTCAATCGGTCGCCCGAATAGCTGCCCCCTGGTATGATACCACCATGCGCGTAGCTGCCGCTCGTGGCCGACTTGATAGAAGCTATCATCGTCAGCAACGTAGCCAATCCCGTAGCGGCAAAGGCTATCCACCCGAAGGGCGTAAGCTTACTTGCATCTTTCGAAGCCTCAGCGTAACCCAACACCATTGTAGCAATGGCTTGTGCTATCGTACCCGCAATGTTGAGTACAGGCTCTTGCACCTGTGAGCCTAATTGCGCGATGCTGCTGCCCAACTGCTGAATGCTCTGTGCGCCCTCGCGCATCTTGCCCGTACCCTTTTCGACGCTTGTCGTGTCAAAGTCCACGGTGATAGGTTTCAATTTCAGCGATGCCAACACCTTGTTAATGTCGTCCACCTGTTGTTGTGCCTCCTCCTTACTGATGAGGCCAATGTCGTAGTCGTTCTTGACGCGTGAGGCCTTCGTCTGCGCGTTGGCATACGACTTGCGCTTATCGCTTACTGAGCCAGTCTGCGTGTACTGCGGTTCTACCTCCGCTTCAATCGTTAGTCGGCCGTTCGTGGCCTCATTGATTTGTGCCTGTAGCGCGTCCACCTTCGTCATGGCTGCCACTTTAGCCTCCACGGTCACGGCATTGTCGAAGTCCGTTTGAGCCGCGCGTAGTTGGTCCTGCAGAGCCTCCAACGCAGTTTTCACCTCTGGCGCGTCAGGCTTCTCAATTCCCACCTTCACGGCCAACTCCTTGCGCTCTCCCTCCAACCGTGTAGCCTCAGCCATCGCCTTCTTCGCTGCATCGAGGTTGTTAGTGCTTTGCGCCAGTTCCTTCTGCTTGCTAATCTCCTTGTCGTACCATTCAATGCTCTTCTCGTCGTAGGTGGGAGCGTTGTCTGTTGAGGGGGCGGGAGTAGGGGTATGAGTAGGCTTGTGAGTGGTCGTGGTGGCTTGCGAGGGTGGCGTGTAGGCTGGCCTTTCGATAGTTTCGGCATTACCCGTTAGCGCATTATGAAGCGCAGAAGTGTAGCCACGTCTGCCCGCCATAGCAAACACGGACTGCTTTCGTTCCGTAAGGTCGTTGACGCGTCCAAGGTTGTAGTCACGGTCCTTTTGCACGTTGTTCTGAAATCCCTTGGTGCGTGCGTTTGCGTTATCTATTTGTCTGTTCTCAGCTATCTGTTTCGCCGTGAGCGGTGTCCCGTCCACCTTATACGTGTCGGGGCGTGTGATGTTGATAGCACCCCCATGTCGTTGTTTGTTGCGCTCGTTGATATTGTTCTGATATTCGTCGATGCGCCCTTGGTCCTCATCTGCCTTTAGTTGGAACGTGATGATTTGCTTGTTTAAGTCCTTCACAATGTCGGCCGCAGCCTCAGCCCAAGCCAATTCGTCCAGCTTCTTAATATACTTATCAATCGCTTCCGCATTCTTCTCATATATCGAACCGTCCTTACGGATTTGTGCGTGATAGGAAGGAATGATACTTTGCAGTCGCTTAATCGCACTCATGCGCTCCGCGTATTCCGCATTGCTGTTGTGGATAATCTGCGTAAGTGCCGCGATGCGCGCTTTCTCGTCGGCATACTTGTCGGCCGCATTCTTCTGAATGCTATTCAGCGCCTCGCGGTTTCGCTCTGCCTGAGTAGTGGCACGTCGGTTCTCCTTTAGCGCATCAGTATTGTCTTCAATGGCTTCGGTCGACTTGTCGAAATAGCCTATCACTTTCTCAACCACAAAGCCCAAAGCCGCAATGGCGATGCCGACACCTGTCGAAGCCAACAAACCACGGATAGCTCCTTTTGCCACGTTGGCACTCACGCCCAAGGCTACTAAAGCACCGCTGAGCACACGTGTAGTTGTGGCGCACGCGATAGTGGAAACTTTCCAAACGGTTTGAGCTACGGCAAGTGCTTTAATCCTAACGGCTGCGGCAAAAGCCGCTATTTTAAACTTTCCGAGTGATAGCGTTATGGTTTGGAAGGCATTTAAAGCAAGTCCAATAGTAGCCACAAAATTAAGCGCTGGCTTTAAAAACTTAACGGCCGATGCAATGTAGTCAGTTAATCCGCCCCAACTGTTCTCCATCTTTTGAATAGTTGCGCTGCTTGTACTGTCCACCATTTTAAACGTTTCCTCCATCGTACCAGCACTGCCCTTCATAGCCTCAGCGTTTTCGGCAAATTTGTCCTTTTGCTGAGTTGTAAGTTGCCCAATGGCGCGTAGGCTTTCGGCTGATCCGAAGAGTTTTGCATACACCTCTTTCGACAACATGCCCGAACTTTGTGCATACCCCTTCACGCTCGCATCGAGTTGTGTGAGGAACTGACGGAAGCCGCCCGCGCTCTTAATGGCTGCTGCGTTAAACTCAATGCCCATTTGTTGTGCCATTTTCGTAGCTTCAGAAGAGGGCTTAACCAAGGCCGTAAATACGGCCGCCAACTGTGTGCTGACTTCGGCCGTTCCACCTGTAACGCCTGTAAGCGAGGCAAAGGTGGCCATAAGTTCGTCAACGCTCACGCCCAACGTAGCCGCATCACCCGACACACGAGGCAAGGCTTGCGCCATTTCTTCAAACGACGTTACACCATTCTTAGCCGTTAGCTGTATCTTGTCTTGAATGGCGGTAGCGTCTTTCCACGATAGGCCGTAGCTCTTTATTAACGTAGAAGTGACCTTAACGACTTCGCCCAAATCGGCCACACCGCCCACACTCGCTTTGGCCGAAGCTCGCAGGTAATCTATCCAGTTGTCTTCGGGTACGCCATTGCTGATAACTTGGTAAAGGCCGTTCGCAAGTTCGTCACGCGTGAGTGGAATCTCTTTCGACAAGTCGGTCACGCTATCTTTCAACGCTGCAAAGTCCTTGCCCCCTTTGCCCGCCATAGTGTTAGCTACTACCATTGATTTGGCAAAAGAGTTGCTATCGGCCGTGAGGCTTTGAAGTGCCGCACTAACACTATTAACTGCGCCTATTATTTGGTTGACGTTGGCAAAACATTTGCTGAATTTATTGGTGAAGGTGTTGCTAAAGTCTTCAACTTCTTTCTGTACGCCATTAAAAGAGGCTTTGAGTTCTTTTGCCGACGTCACTGCGCTCACTAACTGCTCCTTCCCGTCAATAGCGAGCCTAAGGTTGAATTTTATTTCTTTTGAAGCCATATATTTATGGAGTTTTACTTGGTTGGTATTTTATAAAGTCACACCTTTGCAAAGGACTAATACCTATTGCGATATGAAAAGCGAACAAAAACCGAAAGAGATCAAGATAAAGCTAAGTATCGATGTCGAAGACTCTAAAAAGAAGAAGTGGAATGAACTAACCTTGAAAGAAAAGGGCATTCAAATTTCTTGGTGTATCTTTAGCCTTTCACTTTTCGTTGGAGTATTGTTGTGTATCATTGTACCATTTACTGGAGTTGTTAATGCCTTGGTGATATATTCTGCATCGGCAATTTTTGTAGCTTTGCTAATTGCTGCCATATATTTGGCAATCTATGATGAAACCTTTGTAGAAAGACTACATACCCACGACAATACAGATTGGGATAGTTAATTTTTTGCGATGTTTCGAATACAGTCCGCCCTTGTTAAATTCGGGCTTGAGTTATTGATCCTTCAACCCCTTCATCAAGCTAACAAGCCGCTCACGCGCCTCGTCTTTACCGACTGGTGGCACGTGGGCGGCTTGCGTTGTTTGAGTCTGGTCGTTGTCCCAAGGCAATGGCAATAGCGTGTCGGGGGTGAGGCGGTTCTTTACGTGCGGTTGAATGGTGATGGTGGCGAGCATACGCATACGTTCCCACCCGTCGTGCATCTCCATTTCGTGGCTTGTAGCGTAGCTATCGGCCACGGCCGTCCACTCCTCAGGCGTAAGCCCTTGCCAGTCGCGCAGCGTAAGCCCCACCGCCCCCAGTGCAAAGCCTAATTGCTCGGTGATGCAGAAGGGCTTTTTTTTTCGCCTTCGGTCGTGGCCTCAGCCTCAGCCGCCTCCGCTTGCATAGCGGCCGTCCATTGGTTTAGCTCGTCGGGACTGATGAGGTCGGCAAACTCCTCCAGCGTGAAGTTAAACTCAATGCCGTCAGCCGCTGACGCTGATGCTGTGCAGCAGTAGAGGAACGTAAGCAAGTCGGTGAGGTCGTTCGTCATCTCAGTAGCCTCGCGCCCTGTTTCGCGCTTAAAGCGCAAGAATGCCCCCATTGTCTGGCGACAGGGGAAACCCATAATCTTCATTTCGCGTCGTGCGGTGGCTATTGTGCTGCCTTTCTTTTGTAGTGTCATAGTGGTGAGTGTATTTCTATTGTTATTCCTTTATTTGTCGGTTGGCTATGATCAAGATGAGAGCCACGGCCAGAAGGGCCAGTGCGGCCCACACGTTCCACGTACGGCCGCGCGTGTGTAGGTCGGTGCTAAGCGTCTTGACGGTGGATTGTAGTTGCGTGTTGGCCGTCTGGAGTCGTTCGGCCTCAGCTTGATAGTATATGCAGAGCCGCTGCAGACTATCGCAGCCGCCCTCGATGATGATAGAAGCGGGCCGTCCCTTCTCATCGCGCTTTAGGCTCGCCTTCAAGTGGGCGCGCCCACTCGCGGCCGTAAAGCTCGCCCCCTCTGGTAAGGAGAGGAGGGAGGAGTCGAGCCTCAGCTCAAGGCGTGTAGTGTCAGCCCTTATCGGTTGCGTCCAAAGAGCGGTTGTCGTCCGTTCGTGCTGTGTCACGCTGTCTGTAGTCAGTACGTCTTGACTTTGCGCGACTTGTCGCGTTGCCTTCGTCGTCGAGCGACAACTCGTCACTAACAGGACAGTTGCTGCTATGAGGGCAACGCTGAATAGCTTGAATGGCACGTGTAAGGCGGTTGAGCGCATAGCGTATGCGCTTATTCTCTTCGCCCAGTGCGTCCATTTTCTTTGTACTTCCATCTACTTTCTTTTGCGTTTCTAATAGTTCGCGGCTCACGTCTTCATACATGAGCTTATACGTGTCGTGTACGCTCTTGGCCGTATCGGCCTTACGTGCGCTGCGGTTGGCAAACCATGCTATGGCGGCACCAATGCCCCCCGAAGGTATTGCCCACTGGATTATTTGTAAGATAGTGTCCGCCATTCTTCCTTTCTTTCTTGTTGACGAGTTAACAGGTAAGTTTGTTGACGAGTTGACGAGTTGACGAGTTAACAGGTAAGTTTGTCTTGTGAGCTAACTTACTCGTCAACTTGTTAACTTGTTAACTTGTCAACTTGTTAACTCGTCAACGGGATAATCAACTTAAGAGTTTACTCCAATCTCGTTGAGCCACTTCTTTACGTCGAACGAAGGGCAAGCCTTACTGGGGTTCAATTGATTGTGGCCAACGATTTGGACCGTAGGGAAGCGGCGGTGGAAGTCCTTGACGTAGGCTTCGAGGGCGGTGCGTTGTGCAGCGGTGCGTGTGTCCTTCGGCCTCATCTGCTTATCGCAGCCGCCTGCGTAGACGATGTGGCGCGAGGTGGCGTTGTAGCCGCTTGCGCCATTGGTCACCTCCCAAGGGTCGACTATCAAGTCTTCATTATTCTTGACGAGCCTCTCTATGCGGCCGTCGAGGTGGATAAGGTCGGTATATCCTACCTGCTTCCAACCATGACCTCCTTTGCTCACGGGGTCGCAGTGCCAGTGGCGTATGTCGGCCGCTGTCACCTCACGGCCTTCAGGAGTGGCGGTGCAGTGGATTACGAGACGTTTTAGTTGCATAGCTAAGTAAATGTGCAAATGTGCAAATGTGCAAATGTGCGAATGATTAAATGATGTTTTAATTACTCAATGTGCAAATGCGGGGTTAATGTGCAAATGTGTGAATGTGCAAATGTGAGAATGATTGAATGATGCTTTAATTACTCAGCGTACAAAGGCGACCATTCGCACATTTGCACATTTGCACATTTGCACATTAAGCACAGGCTACTTGCTTGCAGCCTGCGCTGCAGCGGCATCCATACCAGGGAACTTAGTAGGCATGCCCGCGTTTTCGAGGTTAACGCTATACGTAGCGTCGTCCTGCGCTGGAGCGTCCTCTTCGATAGAGGTGATCACAAACTTTCCTTCGAGGTAGGGAATTTGCGTACCTGCCTTGCCGTCGCCACGTGGGAAGCACTTCACGTCAACGGCCTTTCCTACGCCCCAAGAGGCAGAAATCTCGGTGAAGCCGCTCTCCGTCTCGTCGTAGAAGCGGAGGCCGTCGGCACTAATTGTGATAGAAAGTCCTGTAACGCTCTTGTCCTTCCAAAGTCCTGCACCCGCGCCTTGCGTTGCTACAGGCTTCACGGCTCTCTCCTTTGTCTCAGAGTTGTACGTTACTTTGTGGCTTGAACAGTGACCTACGGCTTTGCCGTCTATTGAGAGCAAGAGGTCACTACCATTGATATAACCAGTGTTTGCCATAATGTGTTATGAGTTTAATGAGTTTATGAGTTTAATAGGTTTAATAAGTTTAATGGGTTTAATGAGTGGTTAATGTGCAAATGTGCAAATGTGCAAATGTGCAAATTGTCGCCTTTGTACGCTGAGTAATTAAGACATTATTCAATCATTTGCACATTTGCACATTCGCACATTTGCACATTGATTAAACTCCCTTCTTCGCCGCCTTATCGACGTTGCGCTCGAAGTCAGTCCAGAGGCGCTGCTCGATGCCAGCCGCTTCGGTCTGTTCGGTCATGGCGAGAAACTTATACGGAGACATACGCCCTGTGCTATGGCCTGAGCGGCTATAGTCGCGCCACTTCTTCTGAGCGAAGCGGCCTTGGCGATATTGCGCGTTGCCCTTGCGACGGCCCACGTTGCGCTGTTTCGTACCTTCCTCGGCAAATAGGAGTACAGGCTTCTGCTTGCCCTGGCGGTTGGTATGTATGCCCTTCTTCGCTCCGTGGGGCTTAACGCTCACCATAAAGCCTGTGCCGTAGCGCTTGGGGTAGACGCGAGCGTAGACGCCCTTGTCCACCCCCGTCTTGGCCGAGAGGCCCGAAGTGCGCACCCTCGTCTGTGCGGCCTTTTTCAAGCGATTGGCCTCGCGCCTCATCGAGGCGGCAATGGCCTTGCGCTGCTCCTTAGGCGAGAGGCTGGCGTAAAGCTTTGCCAATTCGCGCTGAAAGGTCTGCAGCGCTTTCTCGTTGTCGTTATCCATTAGCAACGGAGTTTAAAGGAGAGTGACTGCAAGTAAGCATCGTCCGTCCACGACTCAGTGGCATCGACTAAGTAAGACGAACGGACGGTTAGTCCTGCCGAGGTGGTAATGCTCACGTTGTCAAGCGCTTCGCGTACGGCCTCAGCCAAAGCCACAGAGCCATTGTAAGTAGCAGCATAACAGTCCACTACGATTGTGGCCGTATCGGCACTTTGAGCATTTTTGGCAACGGCCGTTTCGAGGGCCTCGCGATGATAGCAGACGTAAGGAAGCACGGCCTCATCTGTCACGACGGGAAATACTTTCGTCACTTTATCAGCTAACCTTTCGCTCAGCACCTCGTAGACGGCAGTGCCTGCGCTTAATACTGTTTTCATTACTTTAGGGGTTAGGGATTAGTGATTAGTGATTAGGTGTTAGGGATTAGTGATTAGTGGTTAGGGGTTAGGGATTAGTGATTAGTGGTTAGGGGTTAGGGATTAGTGATTAGTGGTTAGGGGTTGGGGTTAGGTTGGGATTAGGTTGGGGTTAGGGGGCTAAAAAGTTTGTTTTTGTGGGGAGCGAGGCATAAGGAGACCTTTTAACCCCCTAATCACTAATCACTAACACCTAATCACTAATCCCTAACACCTAACACCTAATCACTAATCCCTAACACCTAACACCTAATCTCATCACACGTTGACGCGCTGACAGAGGAGCGAAAGCATTCCCTTACTGCGGTTAGGCTCAATGGCCATAACGGTGTAGAGGTGTTCGCCCATGAGCTGCACGCGCCACCCCTCACCAATGGGGTGTACATCGCGTATGCGGAAGGTCACGGTGTAAGCGGCAAAGTGTTCGCCCACCTCTTCACTCCGATTGCCCGCCCACTTGACGCGCTCGGCCCAAATCGTTCGGGTCGGGGTGTAAGTGGTTTGCTCTTCGCCGTATTCGTTCGTAGTCTGAACGGGGCGAAAGAGTTGTAAGTGATATCTCATTCCTCCCGCACGCATAGTCTTCTGTATTGTTTGATGATAGATGAAGCGCCCCACGGGATTTCACTGTACTGCTGCGGAGCATCGTTTTCGCGGTGGTCGTAAGCCGAGCCTCCTACCAACAGGATAGCTTGCACCAAGGGGGCGGGCAGTGACCCACCGCCCATTAGCTTTAGCTCATCGAGTGTGCGGTTTGTAGCGCGCACCACTGAAGCCTCAGCTGCATCAAGGCATTGCTGTAGGTAGTCGTCATCGTCGCTAAAATCATCTGCGCGAACGTGTTTTTTAAATAGGGATAGGGCTACTTCTGACATAATATGAATGTGTGCTTAGTCTCTAAAGATTACTATTTCCATGACTTATCATTACAAACGTGGCTCTCTGTGCGCTCCGTTACCCATCACCGAGAAGTTGAAAACCCCTCACCGAGAAGTCAGAAACCCATCATCGAGAGGTAGAGAGCGCATCGCAGCGCGCGTCGCTACGACATTGCGTACTGTGCTTGCTCTTGCAGTTGCTTATTGAGCGTGCTTGAGGGGAGGAACGCAACGTGGAGCGAGCGAATGTTCTTCGCGCTTACGTCGTCTTTGCTTACCTCGCCCCCTTTTGAGCGCAATGTCGTGCGGAATGTGCCAAGCGAGCCGAGCTTTACCATACCGCCACTTTGTAACTTTTCGGCAATGGCCTCCTCAAAGGCACAAAGGGCCGTGAGTACGTCGGCATGGGTAAAGGTGGTGGACTCGCTTATGCGCTCGCAAAGTTTGTCGCGCGTGATAGTGCCACTATAGCTGATAGCGGGGAAGTAGCGCCACTTTTGGTCGCGTGAGTTCTTGATACTACGTGTTACTAATTTAATCATGATTGTAGAGCTTTATTGGTTTTTCTTCTTGTTGGCTTTATAGACATTCTTAAAATCGACGTTCTGGAGTAATAGCTTATTATTAATCCACGTCGAAGGCACGTAGCGCACGCGAGCTTTCTTGACGAGTGCTGAACTTACATCGTCTTTGATTTCGACGCCTACTGACTTCGCTGTAAGGCGAAACGCCCCCAATGAACCAAGGCGAACGGTGTAACCCGATAGTAACGCGTGGAGGATTTGACGCTCAAGCTCTTTCAGCACACCCATAGCGTCGGCACGCGTGAGGGTACACTTCGCGCTGATTTCAGCGGCCAAGAGTTCGAAGTCGGTAACGGCCGCAGGTAATGGCGCGGGGTAGAACATGTTCTCGCCAGTCTTAAAGTTTTTGCGAGCGAGGGGTTTGTATAGATAGGTCATGGTTAATGTGCAAATGTGAGAATGTGCAAATGTGCAAATGATTGAATGATGTTTTATAATCAATGTGCTTAATGTGCAAATGCTGAGTTAATGTGCAAATGTGCGAATGGTCGCCTTTGTACGCTGAGTAATTAAAACATCATT
>ERZ1032078.626-NODE-626-length-13949-cov-4.824529_pt1 | contig 13949 bp, 10 predicted proteins | sample MGYA00517101_ERZ1032078 | MGnify/ENA primary metagenome ERZ1032078 (study PRJEB33719, sample SAMN04261301) | wastewater metagenome | biome: rural village; feature: human; material: feces | host: Homo sapiens | place: El Salvador | collected 2013-01-14 ... | reverse complement strand
AGAGTAGGCATTTTTTTAGCACAGCGGAGTAATAGTTCTCGCCACGGAAATGCTCCATTTGAGCCTCGTTGCTGCCTACGGGTAATTCTTCGGAGATGAACCCGTCAAATTGGGGCAGCGTAGTGGCGCGGAAAGAGGATATATTGTGCTTGGTATACACTTTTATGGTCGCGATGACAGCCTCGCCTTTCCACAGGTGTTTTTTGGACATATTGACCGTAACGATGAGGTCGCTGGGTGATACCTTGCCTGCACGTGGTGCAGATGCTGCAGGCGCCGGCATCGAAGATGAGTTTGATTGGCTTTGCTGCGAGGTGCGGTCCGGTGGAAGTATGGTAAGCCTTTTGGCTTGGGTGCGCATATTGCCTACGCTGACAGCCGGAATGGTTACCGTGGAAGCTTTTTCGGCTTTATATAAATATGTGTATTGGCGCTGTATGGACGATTCGACGCGACCGTTAATTATTGTCGTACTTTGCATAGTCGAGACTCCGGGGCGCGAGGCGTTGAAGATCTTGCAATTAGGTATTTCGGGTGCGGTTCTGACTACGGCATCGCTATTGTTGACAGAGATTGTGACGCTGAAACGATTGCCTTGAATGACGGTGGCCGGAGCCTCAATCGAGACCGATTGTGCGGTCGCGATGAATGACGCTGCGGCCATTATCACAAGGGATGTGTAATATCTTAATGCGGACATAACGTGTACTCAATTGTTGGATATGCATTTACCAGGGCTTGTCTGTGGTGCGTCGGCCATAACCTTGGCGTTGTTCTTGGTTCTTGCGCGTTTTGTTTTCTTTGTTCTGTACGGCGTTGAGTATCTGTTGTGAGGACTGACTCGGTTTTTGTTGCTGCTGTTGTTGCTGCTGTTTGTTTTTATCTTTGTCTTTGTCCTTGTTGTTGCTGCCTCCGCCTTGACTTTCCGGCGGAAGTTTGAGCTGTGCTATGCGTAGGTTCTGCAATGCCTTGATATTGGATGGATTGCGTCTAAGTATGGCTTTATAGTTTGATATTGCTTGCTGATAGCTTTGGGTAGACACCTGCGAGAGAGAGTCAGCCAATTGGTTGGATGTGCTGCCCGCCGAAGGAGCACCCATTTGGATGTCTGCACGGCGTAACGAGTCGGCAAGGTCTTTGAGATAATCTCCTATAAAAACTGCATCGTTGCCCAGATTGTATATTGCTCTTTCGCTGATATTTGGGTCTGATGCTGTTTTACCCAAATTGGCGAGCGCCAGGCGTGCCTCGCGCAACTTTGATGTGTCGGCAGCAGTGGCGCCCATGATTGTCGCCATAGCCTTGTCGTATTTTGCTGCCTCGGAGTACGGGTTGGCCTTAAGTGCTTTATCGTAGTCTTTGATGGCATCGACATAGAGTTCTTTCTTGTATTTTTCGTTGCCGGCCTTAATCGCATTTCGCTCGGTCTTGTTGGACATGTCTGAAGAGCATGAGGCCATAATGGCCGCAGCAAGTGCCAGCATGGAGGTCAGCGAGATTATATGGGCGTATTTTATCAGAACCATGTGTTTCATTTTTTTTCCCTTCTATAGCCTTTCTTTTTGTTTAGTTCGGCAAAGAAGTGTATGTGTTTTAGCCATGAAGTTTTGCGTTCGAGCAGTAGTATGTCGCAGATTAATAGTGTGAGGGCCAACCATGCAAATAAAGGGAACTGTTCGGCGCTATTCTTGTACTTTACGGCTCCAAAGTCGGACTTTTGGAGGTTGTCTAGTTGTTGCACAAGTTTGTCCAACGCATCTGTATTGGAGCCGTTGACGTATAAGCCTTTTCCGGCCTTAGCTATTTCTTTGGCTGCATTTTCGTTGACGGCTGTGATGACTTCCTTGCCATCGTTGTCCGTGAGGTATCCGCTGCCAATAGGTATGCGAGCTCCCTTTGATGTTCCAACGCCGATTACATTGACTTGTATTCCACTGTCCACCACGGCTTTGGTGGCATCGATGGCATTTCCATCATGGTCTTCGGCATCGGTAAGCAGGATTATGCACTTCTTGACGTCTTTTTTATTGCTGAAGCATTTTTTGCTAAGGTTGATGGCCTCGCTTATGGATGTGCCTTGGTAGGGCATTAATGATGGGTCAAGGTCGTTGAGGATAAGTTTGGCAGAATAATAATCTGTGGTTAGAGGTAGTTTAACCTTCGCATCACCGGCAAAAACTACGAGACCGACTTTGTCATTTCCAAGACGATCAGTGAGTTTTTCCAAAAGTAGTTTGGCTCGTTTTAGTCGTGAAATGCTTTTGGGGTCGTCTGTGGAGGCGGCAAGCATTGAGCGCGAAGCGTCAAAAGCAATCATTACTTCGATGCCGCGTTTACTGTCAGTCTGTTCGGTTTCGCCAAAGCGTGGGCGAGCTAATATTATGACAACGGCTGCAAGTGCTATAAGTTGAAGGGTGATTTTTATTCCTGCCTTGTAATGGGAAGCGTCCGGCATCAAGGGTGCCAGTGTCGATGGATTGCCGAAGCGTGCAATCTTGCGTCGACGAGACAGCTTGGCAAGCCAGTATAAGAAGTATACTACCGGTAGCGATACCAGCAATATCAATAATATGGGATTGGCAAAGTCTAACATTGTCTATATGATATTCGAGGAGAATACGCTCCTTCGTCGTCAGTTTGATGAATTATGCATGTTAAGGCACTGTGCGGAATAGTGTGTATCTTAGGACAAGTTCGAGAGCCAGAAGTCCGAAAAGCAGCCAGCCCCACAGGGCGAAGTCGTCTTCGGTGTGACTGAATTGCCGGATGCTCATATGGGTTTTTTCCAAACGGTCGATTTCGTTAAAGATGTTCGATAGTGTCTTATTGTCTGTTGCACGGAAATACTTACCATTGGTATGTGTGGCTATAGATTGAAGCGTAGCCTCATCGATGACAACTTGCTGCATTTCGTATTGCATCCTGCCTAATGCATCGATACTTACAGGTGTGAGTGCGTGGCCGCGAGTTCCGACGGCTATTGGGTAAACTTTAATCTTGCGTTCTTGTGCTACGGATGCAGCATCCGAGGGCGTTACGACTCCGGTGTTGTTTGAGCCATCGGTGAGCAGAATCACGCTCTTACTTTTGGCTTTTCCATCAATGAGCCTAGATATTGAAGTAGCGAGACCGTCTCCAATGGCAGTGCCATCCTCGAGCATTTCGGGTTTGATGCCTTCGATATAATTAATTAGTGCCGAATGATCCATGGTTAAAGGAAGGCCGGTCAAGCTTTCGCCGGCAAACACAACCACGCCGATGTTGTCGTTGGGACGACCGGTAATGAACTTCTGAGCCATCTTCTTGGCTGCTTCCATTCGGTTGGGTTTGAGATCCTGGGCCAGCATACTGGAAGAAACGTCGAGAGCGATAACGATGTCAGTGCCTTCGGTGTCTGTTGTGCGCCAGCTGTCGCTCAATTGAGGACGTGCAAGGATGATAATCAGACAAGAGATTGCTCCGAGCCTCAGCACAAACAGTAGGTGTCGCAATCGGGCACGCCACGACGTTGGCATATTGGCGAAAGGTGCTGTGGTTGAAACGCCCATAGTAGGGCGAGCGTTTCGTGCCGTATATACGTATCTTGCAATAAGCAAGGCTAAGACAATGGGTATCAGCCAAAGTAAATGCGGATGAGCAAACTGCATGATGGTATTCTAGCTTTTTTGTTTTGTGTTCGTAGTCTTGGGCCTCTTGTTGTTCGCGACATGTTTGCCCTTGGAATTTTCGTCTGCTTCGGGCAAGGGACGTGTCGTGGACACAAAGTCGCTGACTGCATTGAACGAACGGATGTTTTCGGAAATATCCGGACGTTGGCGTGCAAATTTTACGAAGTCGGCCGTGCGAAGCACCGGTCCGAGAGCGTCTATGAAGAGCTTGAGTGTGTCCTCGGCAGACATAGCCTCGAGGATTTGTGTCGTGGTCATTTCGCGTGCATTGACGCCAAAGCGCCCGTCAATGTATTGTCGTAGGATGTCCGTGAGTTCGGTGTAATATTCTTTGTCATGTCCGCTTTCGGCGAGGTGGCGTGCCTTCAGATGTGTAAGGCGTTTAACGGCTAATTCGTAAGGCGGAATCACCTTCTTGTGTGGTAGTAGTGTCGGACCATTCTTCTTGTACAGGAAGAATATGACGGCACCGAGGGCGATGACAAGTAGTGCCAGCAGTGGCCAGTACCACCACTCTGGAATAAAGTCATACCATCTGCCAGGAACGGAGACGGTGCCTTCAAAGGGATTGATAAGCAGCGAGTCTTTCATTACCTTTGGCATGTCCGGTTCGAGAACCTTGAGTGTCACTATGTCCGAATCAATGGTGTCGGCACCATTGACAAACCTGAACGGCCCAATGCTTTGTGTGCCGGGCTCGAAAGGTTGAATAAGGTATGTATATACCACCTGAATACGGCCGTTACCCAAGTCTGTCGAGTCGATGGATGTTTCGCGAACTTCAACTTTATTGAGCGTGCATACGCCTTGATCGTCGCGTTGCACCTGATCCATCATCAGGCCGTAGTGTCCGTTTTTGAGTACTTCGACGCGGATGTTGGTGCGGTCGCCCATGGTCAGTGTGGTCGAGTCGATTTTTGCCGATATAGAGACGGGCGCGACTGCTTCGCCGGGCTGTTGGGCAAAAGCCCCCGATGCATAAAGCGCAAGGGCAAGGACTGTGGCAGTCTTTTGTGCCGACAGTTTGAGCGAAGTCTTTAATATATGTTTAATCATGTTGTGTACAATGTGTCGGACAATCGATTATTGGCCGTTAGCTTCGTCCGCGGTTTTTGAACAAGCCCATGAGCGCGCGAACATAGTCCTCGTCCGTGGCTACGGAAATGAAGTCCACGCGTGCCGAATGTAATGTCTCGGCCATGCGCTGCTGGTTGGTGTACCAGTGTTTGTCGTAGATTTGGCGCGCGTAGCGGCTGGAAGTATCCACCCAGCGGGTTTGCCCCGTTTCGAGATCGGCCAGGCGTATAAGGCCTACATCCGGCATCTGAGCATCACGTTTGTCGTATACTTGTATTGCCATGAGGTCATGGCGATTGCGAGCTATCTGCAAAGCCTGCTTATAGTCTGTGCTGTCTATGAAGTCCGAGATGAGGAAGGCTGTGCAAGCACGCTTGGACGCGTTGGCAAAATACTTTACAGCGCCCTCTATGTCGGTTTTGTTGTGCTTGGGACAAAAGTCTATGAGTTCGCGGATAATCAGTAGAATTTGTTTTTTGCCTTTTGCCGGTGGGATGTACTTTTCGATGCGGTCCGTGAAGAATATGGCGCCTATTTTGTCGTTGTTTTGTATGGCTGAAAATGCCAAAGTGGCAGCTATTTCGGCAATGATATCGCGCTTTTGCGAACCCACGGCGCCGAAAGCACCACTGCCCGACATGTCAATAAGCAACATTACGGTCAGCTCCCTTTCTTCCTGATAAACCTTTATGTAGGGCTTGTTGTGGCGTGCGGTGACGTTCCAATCGATATCTCGAATGTCATCGCCGTATTGGTACTCGCGCACTTCGCTGAACATCATGCCGCGTCCTTTGAAGGCCGAATGGTATTCGCCTGCAAAGATGTTTTGCGACAGTCCGCGAGTCTTGATTTCGATTCTGCGGACTTTTTTTAGAAGTTCTTTCGAGTCCATGATTCAGCGCATTGAGCGGTTGGTCTGTATGGGTTAGGGAACAAGAATCTTGTCAAGGATTTCGGTGATGATTTCGTCTGTGGAAATATTGTTGGCCTCTGCTTCGTAGGTTACTCCGATGCGGTGGCGAAGGATGTCGTGGCATACAGCGATGACATCTTCAGGTATTACATAGCCGCGCTGGTGTATGAATGCGTAGGCGCGTGCAGCGCGTGCCAGCGATATGGAAGCACGTGGCGATGCTCCGAAGGCGATGATATCTGTCAGGTCGTTAAGACCATATTCGGCCGGGGTGCGGGTAGCATATACGATATCCACGATGTAGCGTTCGATTTTTTCGTCTACGTATATTTGCTCGACCAGTTTTTGCGCATCAATAATTTCGGCGGGCTTGATGATGGGACGTATTTCGCGGCTCTCGTTGGCAATATTTTGGCGAATGATTATCCGTTCCTCTTCTTTTGAAGGATAGCTTATGACGACCTTCATCAGGAAGCGGTCAACCTGTGCCTCGGGCAATGGGTATGTGCCCTCTTGCTCGATGGGGTTTTGTGTGGCCATTACCAGAAATGGTTGGTCGAGGCGGAAAGTGCTGTCGCCGATGGTGACTTGACGCTCCTGCATAGCTTCAAGCAATGCGCTTTGTACCTTTGCCGGGGCGCGGTTTATTTCGTCGGCGAGGACGAAGTTGGCAAATACCGGGCCTTTTTTTACTTGAAATTGTTCGTTCTTGACGCTGTATACCATGGTGCCTATTACATCGGCCGGGAGCAGGTCTGGTGTAAATTGTATGCGGCTATATTTTGCATCAATAAGTTGGGACAATGTCTTAATGGCGAGTGTTTTGGCAAGGCCTGGCACACCTTCGAGCAATACGTGGCCATTGGAAAGTAAGGCGATGATGAGGGATTCGATAAGGTGCTTTTGCCCAACGATTGTTTGGTTCATTCCCTCGGTAATGAGGTTGATGAAATCGCTTTTGCCCGCAACCATGTCATTGAGTTCGCGGATATTTACGGTGTCGCTCATAAAAACTGGTATCTATAAGTTTTGTCTATATGTTCGATAATTGCAGTAGCCAAATCCGGTGTGGGGATTTGGCTACTACAAAATTACGTATAACGGCCTTTCTGCCGAGACGCAATGTGTTAAAAGTTTTTATCAAACGTTTAACTCATAAAAACCTTAACCTTTTTTAGGAGATTTGCGTCATAGTGTTACTAATATTCACATGCGAAATGCGATGTGAACGGTAGAACAAGGATGTCCGGCGCAAATGTCGGAGGTGATGCCGCAAAGGAATATATGCTCTATTCACGGAAGTATAGCCGCTTAACGCGTGAGGATACAGATGTGAGTACTTCATATGGGATTGTGTCCAAAGTCTCGGCCAAACGTTGTATGGGTGCGTGTTTGCCGAAAATTTCCACCGAGGATCCGATATGCGCCTTCGGGCAGTCTGTAATGTCAATCATGCAGAGGTCCATACAGATATTGCCGATGGTGGGGCAGGGTATTCCTTCGACCACAAATGAAGCGTGACCGCATCCGAGGTGTCGATTTACACCATCGGCATAGCCTATAGGTATGGTTGCGATAATGCTGTCGCGTGTGGTAACACCGCGACGGCCGTAGCCTATGGTCGCACCGGCTCGGTATCTGTGCATGGCGATGATGGACGTACTCAGCGTTGCCACGGTTTTTAGCGTTGATTGATCGGCATCTCCCGGTAGCGGTGAAATCCCGTACATGCCTATACCGAGGCGCACCAAATCATACGCATAGCGTGTGCGACCGTAGCGGACTATACCTGCAGTGTTGAGTATATGGCGCCGTATTTCTTTGCCGTAGGGGACGCTGTCACGCAAATAACTGCTAAGGCGGTCGAATGTGTCAAGTTGGAGCATTGTGTAGTCGTTCATGTCCGGGCAGTCGGCTGTGGCTAAGTGCGAAAAAGTCGTGGCAATGTGCAGATGTGGACACTGCGAAAGCATTGAGGCAAATGAGCTAATTTCGTCTTCGTTTTTTAGTCCGAGGCGATGCATGCCCGAGTCTATTTTGACGTGTATCGGATAGTGGGAAAGACCGGCTGCTGCAACTTCGCGCTCTATATTGGACATGATGTCGTTATCCAGGTCTATAAGTGTGGGCTCCAGTCGGTAAGCGACAATGGCGTGCGGATTGAGACACCACGGGTCGAGTACGATAATGGGCATGGTGACCCCGGCGCGTCTTAGGCGGACGCCCTCGTCCACGACTGCAACGGCCAGATGGCTGAGGCCACAGGATTGGAGCGTACGAGCGACTTCGATGTCTCCGCATCCGTATGCATCGGCCTTGATCATGGCAATCATACCGACACCTTTGGTCAAAAACGAGCGATAATGACGCACATTATGGACAAGCGCTTCAAGGTCGATGTTCAGGTGCGTGATGTGGCGTAGCGAACACAATCGGTCGCGTATCAGTCTGCCTTGTTCCTTGTCCGATATGTTTACGTACAGCATTGTTCGTTGCATGTCACGAGCATTGAGCGTAATATGGCGTTCGAATGCATCGTTGTCCGCAAAACGGGATATTTCCACACCCGAGGCCGCCACATCGGACCAGTACTCCGGGCTGCCGCCGATGACGTATGCTTTGGTGACGCCTGCCGCCTTGAGTACCTTGGTTGCCGAGGCATGCCCCCATGCATCGGCCACCGGGGCGCTGACGCATACTCGTAAGTCATGTTCCTGTGAAATGCGGCGACGCACATAGTCAAGGGCAGTGGCAATTCCATCCATGTCCCCGGTGTAATAGTCCAGTGCAAGGGCGCTGTTGCCGCTCATGTCCGTTATGTCTATGCGCCCGGATATGTCGTATTGCCCGATTTCGGCAGAACTAAAGCGTATTTCCTTGTCAAATATGGCGGCTACTTGGACGCATATATCCCATATGTCGGTACATGGATGCAAGCCCTTTTCGGGATACATATCTTTGAGTACCGCGGCTATCAAGGGGTACGAATTGTTATAGAATATGTCCGTAGCCGAGGCAAAGAGCCGCGCCTTTTCGCGGCATTTGCTTTCTATGGAGTCGAAGCCTTCGCTATGTTCTTCGGTGATGGCTGTGAATATGCCGATGGTAGGGCGTATGAAGTCCGCAAGTATTTCCATCTCACCTTTGTAGGAGATGCCGGCCTCGATGATTGCAGCATCGGCACCTGCTGCGAGCCATAGCGATTCGGGTACACCGATGCTTGAGTTCCAACTGCGTGGGCTGCGAGCACAATGTTCTCGGATGTGGCAATTGTTAAGCAGTTCCTTGGTAAATGTTTTGCCTATGCTGCCTGTGATTCCTATTACCGGCCCAAGGAATGTGTTGCGAAGGGCTTTTGCGCTGTCCCACAGTGCTTGGCGTACATCGTTTACAGTGATAAACGCAGCGTCAGGGTATGCGGCATGGTCTGTTATGCCTTTTTCAATTAAGAATACGCGTACCCCCTTGGCGTACATGTCCCGGATGTAGCGGTGTCCATCGCCTTGGGGTGTGCACAATGCCGCAAATACCGTGTGGCGCGGGTCGGTCAGCAGTGCACGGCTGTCGGTGATGACCGTGCGTAGCGGCAAATGCGCAGACGTGACATTGCCGGATATGGTAAGCGCGTGTACTGCCGCCGAGAGTGATTGTATGTCAAAATATGGGTTCTTTTCCATGTATAGGCTATTATTCGATGATGGTACAATGCAAAGCCTTGAGACTTTCGGCTCGGTACTGCATCGCCCGTTGTCGTGTGTCTTTGTCGAAGTATGTATTGGAAAAAAAATCGTAGATGATGTCTATTGCCATTGAAGACGGATGTTTGAGATCTCGGTCATAGAAACGGTAATCGCGCAATTGGTCACAAACAATTTCGTAAGCCGGGAAATACTCGGCGGACGGACATTCGGTGATGATGCGCTCGGTGGCAAGGTGGAGTACGGCCTTGCTTAGATTATTTCCATGAAGGCCGTCTGCAAGATGCCGCACCGGACTGACGGTGAGTATGACATGTTTGCTTCGGCATAGTTCCTTCCATGTCTCGACAATAGCATCAATGTCAAGTCGAGTGCGTTCAAAGGAGCTTTGCGGAATCTTGTGACAGTTGCCGACAATGTAGCCGCCTGTTTTATAGGTGTATACCCATGCTGTGCCGAAGGTTATTATCCATGTCGAATCAGAGGCAAGTCGTTTGCCCAGCGCCTTAATGTCGCCATTGAGTCGCTCAAGAAGTGCATTTGCATCTGTGTCCGAGTATCGAGTGTTCAGATATAAACAGCGCCATCGTCCGTCATGGAATACCAAGTCATCGTGTGTGAAGTCCTTCGATGCAAGAGCGCGATGCATAATAGTGGCAATAGAGACCGGATTGAAGAGCACGCCAAGTGGATTGGCTTGCACATCAAAGCCGTCTCGTCTTAAGCATTCGCCGATGTTGTCTGTAAAGCAAGAGCCGAGCATGGTAATGCGGTCGTTGTGGCTGATGCCGCATACTCCGCGAATGGGTTCGACAGGTGTGTATAGGCGAATGTCTGACATTTATGCTGCTGAGGTCGACTTAAAACATTCGATAATCGATGGAAAGTACTTGGAACTCGGTGCGGCGATTGATTTGGTCTGCCGCTTCGCGATCTTCTTCCTTTTCCAGCGCGTTTATAAAGTCTTCGGATAGTACATCGCCCTCTTTGAATTGGGGATATTCTTTTGCTATGCGCTTTGTGACGGTTTTCGGGCGAGACTTGCCATAGCCTTGACTTTGCAGCCTGTCAGGAGATATGCCCACGCTGATAAGGTAATCGATGACCGAGCGGGCACGGCGTGATGATAGGTCGAGATTGTATTTTTCGGAACCATGTCTGTCGGTGTGCGAGGCCATTTCTATGGTTACGTTGGGGTTGTCGCGTAGTACTTGGGCTAATTCGTCCAAGGCTTTCTTTGACTCGGGACGCAGTGAGGCTCGGTCAAAGTCGTAGAAAATGTTTTCGACAACGACCGGCTTGGTTATGGAAGACAATACGAAATCAACGCCGTAGTCGGCATCTTCTTCGGTATACTCGCTTGTGAATTCTTGGCGTGCATTCAAATACCCTTTGGCGCCCGCCATCATGACGTATGACACGCCGCGATCTAGGGGGAAAGAGAACGACCCGTCATTGCGGGCTACCTGTTTTTGGTTGCTTCCGTCATTGCCGACAATTCGGATTACGGCGTTTGGTACCGGTTCGTCATCTTTGTCAATTACCCAGCCTGAAATGGTAATTTTCAGCTCGGGCAATTCGAACGAATATATGTGGTCGTATCCGCGAGCGTCGCCGCGGTTGCTGCTGTAAAAGCCGCTCTCGCCTTTGCCGAAAGTGATGCCGAAGTCATCGCCGGCGCTGTTGAGCGGACGCCCCATATTTGTCACGTTCCAGCCGCCGGAGGGTGTCATCTCGGCACGAAAAATGTCGAGACCGCCAAATCCGGGGTGTCCGTCAGATGCGAAATATAGCACCGAGTCGGTGCGCATGTAAGGAAACATTTCATCACCTGGAGTGTTGATCCACTCTCCGAGGTTTTCGAGTGATCCGGCGCGTTCCTTAATGTTGACGCGCCAAATATCCTTGCCGCCGCTACCGCCCGGCATATCGCTGGCGAAATACAGCCAATTGCCGTCAGGGGATACGGCCGGGTGTCCGTAAGATGATAGGGTGTCTGCTGTAATCTCATATTTGACCGGCGCGCTCCATTTGGCATCGCTGCGTTGCGATGTGTATATTTCCACTCCGGTGTTTGCCGATGGTTCGCGACGAGCCTTAGTCAGGTACATTGTTTGTCCGTCAGGCGAAAAAGACACTATGCCTTCGTCCAGTTCGGAGTTTAGCTCGCCTTCGACGGGTTCGGGCCTATTCCATTCGCCGCGTTCGTTCCTTGTTGCGACAAAGATATCTCCGTTCTTCATACCGGTGATTTCGCTGCGTTTGTTCCCGGATGCTTTTTCGTTTGTAGACGTAAAGTACAATCGGTCCAATTCGGGGCTATCGTACATCGGGGCGTAGTCGCTGCGGCGCGAGTTAAAGAGTTTGGCCGCTTTGACCACGTATCGCGTTTGCAGAGCTTTGCTTTGCCCTATTCTGGCTCCTGCGAGGCCGTCTGAAGCAAGTTTGTCTCCGGGTTTCCATTGGAGGTAAGTCTCATAAGCTGTTACAGCCTGGGCATATTTGCCGTCAGCGTGCAATTCGCGTGCCAATTGCAGATACACGGTTGAGTCTTCCCATCCATAACGTATGGCGTTTTGGAAGGCAGCAGCAGCGCGCGCGTTTTGGCGTAGGTGACTATGGCACAATCCCAACTGATAGGCGACTTCGCCACGCTGTTTGCGTTCCTCTTTTTTCGTGAGCTTGTTGTATATCTTGCGATAAGTCTTTGCGGCATCGAAATATTCGCCACGGTCATATTGAGCCTTGGCGTCGGAAAGTTTTGGCCCGCCGCAGGCGGTCAGGACAAAGGTGCCTGCAAGTATGGCGACGTATGTCGCTGTCCGGAGCATAATATTCATGAAGTTATCTTATTACGTACGTAATAGATTAACGTATTGTAGCGGTTTCATATTGTACACCATTCTAAACAAAAGGCGCAGAGGGTGGTGTTGTGTGTCACATCACGCCGGTTTCGCCCAGGTGCTGCTGCCAATGCCAGGCGTTGAGCATTGTCTGCTCCAAAGGCGTTTCGGCTTTCCAGCCCAGAATCGTATTTGCTTTGGACGGGTCGGCCCATACCTGAATTATGTCGCCTTCGCGTCTTGGGGCAATGGCGTAGGGAACCTTGACACCGGTGGCTTTCTCGAAAGTGTTGATAAGTTCGAGTACCGAGACGCCATGACCCGTGCCAAGATTGAAGACCTCGACATTCTCGTCCATACCATTGTTTACGATACGTTTTACGGCAGTGACGTGCGCACGGGCAAGGTCGTTGATGTCGATAAAATCGCGGATGCATGAGCCGTCAGGGGTGGGATAGTCATCTCCGAAGACGCTCAGCCGCTTGCGTATGCCTATCGCTGTCTGTGTCAAATAGGGAATGAGATTTTGGGGTACTCCGTTGGGCAGTTCGCCGATAAGGGCGGATGGATGGGCTCCTACGGGGTTGAAATAACGCAAAAGTATTGCGTTGAAGCCGGTACCGGCGGCCACAGTGTCGCGTATGATGTCTTCGCTGATTTGCTTTGTGTTGCCGTAAGGCGAAGTCGCCGGTTTAACGGGCGACATCTCCGTTACGGGATTTGTGTCCGGCTCGCCGTATACGGTGCACGACGATGAGAAGACGATGCCGCGGCACTCAGGGGCGCCGTTGATACATTCCAGAAGATTGAGCAGCGAAACGATGTTGTTTCGGTAATATAGTAGTGGTTTGTGTACGGACTCGTTGACGGCTTTGCTTGCTGCAAAATCGATTACGCCGGCGATGGCGGGATGCGATGCAAAGATTGAACGCATTGCATCGAGGTCGGCGCAGTCGGCCTTGATGAACTCGGGACGTTTGCCGGTTATAGCATCAATACCGTCCAAGACACCGAGGTTGCTGTTGGAGAGATTATCGACTATGAGAGCCTCGTATCCGGCATTAATAAGTTCGACCACGGTGTGTGATCCGATGTAGCCCATGCCTCCGGCTACGAGTATAAGCGGCTTGGTCATAAAAGTGAATGTTTTATATAGGTGGGATTCTGTCTATAAATGTTTTGACTTCATATTTTCAGAAGGCGGAAGTTGTCGTTGCTTTATAGTTTTGTTGCATTAAGAAGCAACTCTTTTTATAATGTCTAATCAAATGTAGCATTTAGTGTCTTCTTTACTAGAATTGTGCACGCAACAAAATATACCATTCTGAGCAAAAACATCGTCTGAAATCGCTGTTTCGACATCCGAGTGACAAATACAGTGATGACTTGACTGCCATTGCTGATGCAAAGGTAGCAATTATTTCGGAAACGTCAATCTACATATTCAGATAAGAAAATATTGCGTCTATTCATCACTCTCTTTCTTAGGGCCTGGCGCTGCTTCGACCGCTGCGGTCTTGATGCCGGTCACCTTTGCCGTATCGAAAAAAGACGTATGAATGTCACGTTTGACACTGTCGCCAAAATCTGCGAAGCGCTCGGCTTGCGTCTTGAAGCGGTGTCGGGTTCTGAAACGAAATAACTACGAAAGCGACCGCGTCTGCTCTACATGGCGCGGTCGCTTTTTTGTTCTCTCGATGCTCGCAGTCTGCGGTCGTTAATCTTCGGGCAAGTCGTGCAGCACGTCCAG
>ERZ1032078.623-NODE-623-length-13985-cov-8.649821_pt1 | contig 13985 bp, 6 predicted proteins | sample MGYA00517101_ERZ1032078 | MGnify/ENA primary metagenome ERZ1032078 (study PRJEB33719, sample SAMN04261301) | wastewater metagenome | biome: rural village; feature: human; material: feces | host: Homo sapiens | place: El Salvador | collected 2013-01-14 ... | reverse complement strand
ACGGAGTCTCCGTCATAGCTGTGCTTGACAGGCGCAGAGCAAAGAAATCAGGTGTGTTCCCAGTCAAGATTGAGGTTGTTTACAACCGTATCCAAAAGTACTACCCAACAGGAGTCGATCTCCCTGCCTCAGAGTGGAAACGGATATCCTACTCTAAGCGCATGCCCGATTGCCACGCTGACATCATCGCGAAATTCAATCAGATAAGCGCCGAAGTTGAAGCTTTACTTGAGAAAGGTGCGTTTTCATTTGAGACTTTGGAGGCCAGATTAGGTAAACCCGTTGACAAGACGTTAAACGCAGCGCTCGAGTCAATGATGGACAAATTTCAAGCTGAGGGGAGGATAAACTCCTACTATCGCTGCCGTACGACTCTGAAAAATGTAGAACGGTTCGCCGGTAAGGAAATCTTGTTCAGTAAGTTGTCTGTTTCATGGTTTAACGCTTTCGAGAGTTTCCTCAAGAAGGAGAACAAGGCGATGACCACAATCTGCATCTACATGAAAACCCTCCGTTGTGTTATGAACGATGCCGCGGCCGCTGGCTTGGTCAAGGAATCAATGTTTCCGTTCGGCCGTGGCAAGTACATAATTCCCAAAGGCAGTTCCAGAAGCCTCGCCCTCTCGTACGATCATATTCGTAAAATAGTCGCCTACAAAGGCACCGCGTCCAGGGAGCGCTACCGCGACCTATGGCTCTTCTCCTACCTTTGCAACGGCATCAATTTCCGCGACATGCTATTCCTTAAATATAAGAATATAATAGACGGTGAGATTTGTTTCCTTCGCTCCAAGACTGCTCGTGCCTATGGCGGATCAAAGATTATCCGTGCCGTGATCACTCCTGAGATGATGGACATTCTCCGCCGCTGGGGCAATCCATACGACGGCAATCCCGAAACCCTCCTGTTTGACTATGCCGAAGGTGCCACTGACATGCTTTCCATCTCCAACACCGTCCGTAAAGTCATCAGCATGTGCAACAACGCCTTGAAGAAAATAGCCGAGGAGTTGGGAATACCACCGTTCACAACCTATTCGGCCAGACACAGTTTCGCCACAGTTCTCCTTCGTCAGGGCGTGGATCTCACATTTATCTCGGAATCTCTCGGCCACTCCAGTCTCTTGGTCACCGAGCACTATCTTGGCGGTTCAGACCGTCTGGACAGAATGCGCAACGCCCGTCTCCTGACCAATTTCTAGAATATCTCATTCTTGCCTCGCTGAGCCAAACAAGTCTAACCCTTACATAAACATAATGATTGAGGCCGTTGGCTTCTCCGCCACCGGCCTCTTTTTTTTGCAGTCGCTCGTTGATTGGAATGCCGAGAACCACCATTCCCTTGTTTGGTAGTCTGCCGCGTTTTGTTCCAGACAACCTGTTATTATACTAAGATATTCCAGACTCCATTACGCTTCGCGCCGTCTCTCTGGATTATCCCTTTGCTTTTAAGGCTTGACAGGATGCGCTCGGCTTGTCTGGGTTTCAGTCCTATCTTATCCGATAATTTGACCGCCGTGATCCGCCTGTCTGCCCTTATGAACCCTAACGCTTGAATCTCACTCTCGCTGAGGTTGTACTCAGCACCGATTTCATAGAGAGATTTCCCTTGGTGCTCCATGAGAGTGTCAAGTATCTCTTGAAGCATAAAATCAATGAATGGCTGGCAGTCCCCCTTTGACGAACTTTGGGATATTGCCTGATAATAGTCATGCTGGTGCGAATAGACCATATTCTCAACCGGAAGGTGTTCGAATATCGGGTTTATCTTCCCGAGAATGAGTGATTGCCATAGTCTCCCAGTCCTGCCGTTGCCGTCCGAGAATGGGTGGATGAATTCAAACTCATAATGGAATACACAACTTCGTATAAGTAGATGATCGGACGATGACCGCAGCCACTCGAACAAATCATCCATCAAATCCTTTACCCTTTCAGCCGGCGGTGCGATGTGTATGATATTCGTTCCATCAAAGACTCCCACACCATTTTTCCTGAATATTCCGGCATCATCAAGCAGGCCGCACATCATTGTATAATGAGCCTTTAGAAGATCCTCTATCGAAAATGGGTTGAGTGTGTTGTATAATTCGTATGATTTGAGAGCGTTCTTTACTTCAAGAATCTGCCTTTGCGGGGCGATTACTGTTTTCCCCTCCAGGATAGCTGTCACATCGCCTTCCGAAAGAGTATTGCCTTCAATCGCCAATGAAGAATGCACCGTCTTCACGCGATTCGCTTTTCGCAACCTTAACGAATCACTTTGCTCCATTCGTATCGAATAGCGCTCTATTTGTGCGGAGATCTCCGCTATGAGATTGATGGCTTTTGCGGAGACTGTGAAAGGTGGAGTGTACATTTGTTCCCGTGTTATTCCGTCATTTATTCCGTCATTTATTCCGTCATCCACTTCATCGGTCATGGCGTCCGTTATGATAGACGTCTATTTATCAGTCGGTCTCTGGCTACTGCACCGCACAGAGCCTACCGAAGTGTTGAAGAGCCTGACACCTCCAAAGGTAGTGAATAATTCCGTCATTTCCGCATGCAAAGTGCATGTCGGAGGCGGGTTTTGCTTATGAATATGTCCGTTCCGGAAGCTTGTGACGTGGATTCCCGTGAGAAATGGGATGTCACTCCTAGTAATAAATGTTTTTTGAGCTTTTTTTTGCGATTTCTTGACGAAAAAACTTGTTTATGAAAAATTAAACCCATATATTTGTCGTTGTGTTATGGAGTACCACCTTGGTGGGTGCCGTAAAACATATTTATTACTAGGAGGAACAATGAGAGCAAAATAGGGCAAAGATTGCCCGCTTATTTAAAAAAGACCATAAACAATAAAGTTATTTTATTCTTTTATTTTTTTTTGTTATGAACAAAAAGTTGATCAATTCTTTCCTGCTTGGAGCCACATTGGTTCTGTCTGCGGGTGCTTTTGTGTCCTGTCAGGACTATAAAAGCGACATCAACGACCTTACCGATCGCGTGAGTGCGGTCGAGAAGGTGTCTAAGGAATTGCAGGCCCTTATTCAGAAGGGATCTGTGATCACTAATGTGGAGTCCACCGCAACGGGTGTCAGAGTGACATTGAGCGATGGCAGCACATTCGATCTCACCAATGGTACCAATGGCAAGGATGGTAAAAACGGTGCCGATGGCAAGGATGGCAAGCCGGGAAGTGTGGTAACAATCGGTTCGGATGGTTACTGGTACATTGATGGTGTCAAGACCGAGTACAAAGCTCAGGGCAAAGACGGCAAAGATGGCAAAGACGGTGTTGACGGCAAGGACGGTAAAGATGGTGCCGACGGCAAGGATGGCAAAGACGGTGTTGACGGTAAGGATGGCAAGGATGCCACAGGCATCTACTACTATCCTGGCACCGAGGGCGCTGAGAACGGTTTCTGGGTAAAGGTTACCGTTGTCGGTGGCAATGAGACCAAGGAAGTGACCACATTGAGGTGGGCTCCAAAGGAGGAAGACCGCATTGGCGTTGTCTGGACTGACGGCCAGCTTAAGCTGACTAACGTAAAAGGATATGAGGGTACTCTTGTGATTGACCTTAACGCCGATCTCAAGGCTCTGGTCTTTACGCCTGAGATGGTCCTCGACGGCCAGAACGCGATGGAGTACATCTATATTCCTTACCAGCCTGTGACTGTGGGCGGCAAGGCGGAAAATGTAAAGCACGCTCATATGCGTCACACCGCTGACGGTTGGAAGGATGTCGAGAACACCTACACTGTAGGTGCTACGACAAGCCATAGTGGGGTTGCCTACCTTAACCCTACCTATGACAAGCTTTACAGCCTTGACCCTTCAAATGCGATTGTGTCTGAATACACACAGAAAAACCTTGGGACAGTGTCTCAGGATCCTGATTTCGTGAAGACAAGAGCCGCAAGCGTTCCTAACTACGCTTCAAATCCAGCCGCGGCCGCCCCTAAGGCTACATTCCTTGATGTGAAGGACGGTATTATGCACGTCGGCATCACAATGAAAGGTCAGTTGGTAAAGACTCAGGAAGAGGCCAATCCTTATCAGGCATTCTCATTCTACAATCACAAAGCTGACAAGAGCAAGATCACTGATCTCGCCGTCACCGCTCCTTTGGGAGAGGGCAAAGAGACAATCACCTCAACGTGGGCTTCTGTCTATGCTTCTCAGATGGTGTTCGAGAGCCTTTCATACACAGACTTCGCAAAGCAGTACACCTATGTTGACCCGGAGCACAATTACACCTCTTGGTCTAATGTGAACGGCAAGTTCGTTCAGAAGATCAACGAAAAGGGTAGGCTTCTTGGTGAAGGTACTGATGCTCACAAGACTCCTGTAGAGGGTGGTATGCATCTTTATCATAGTGTACACGACGCAGCGCAGATGGTAGCGACCCTTGAGCTTGCGTACGACAGCGAGACTGGTCTCAACCTTAACAAGCTTGTTGACGCTGACGTTATCTACAACTCTTGCCGCTCTTGGAACGATAACAACATCAAGACCCGCACCGAGGCTCAGCTTAAGGAGCTTGGTATGAAGTTCAATTTTGTTCAGGTTCCGTTCGCTGTAGGTGAGAATGGCACCGAGCAGACCCAGAACCATAGCATTCTCGACAAGAGGGCTGATGGCACTTACATCGTTGCCTGTGGCGTCAAGTCCAACAGTGACACCAATCCTGTGGCTTGCGAGCCGGATCCAAGCAAGGTGGGTAAGAACGCTCCGAAGTCTATCGTCGGCAGGACTCCGCTCATCCGAGTTGAACTTAAGGACACTGTCAACAACAAGATCGTCGAGGAAGGTTACATCAAGTTCATCATCGTTGAGCCAGAGAGACCTATCATCACAAAGACATTCGATCTTGGTTACTTCTACTACAAGTGCACCGATCAGTTCCAGACCGCTACTTGGCACGCCATTGAGCAGAAGGTTCTTGACGAGGGTGTTGATATGGGCAAGGAGACATTCAACCTGCTCTATGAGGCTGTGAAACTCCCTACTGATTCTGACGATCCTAATAGCCCTGAGAGCGAGTTCGCTCAGTGGGAGCCGACCGGAAAGACGGACATCTATGGCCAGCCGACTTTCAAGCTCACCAACAAGCCTGTAGGTAAGATCTATGAGCTCAAGGATCCTGATCACGAGACTACAAACGTAATCAGAATTGACCTGACCCGCAATGACTTCATTAACTGTGTTACCGATAAGACTTACCCTGTCGTAGAGGAACTCAGGTACATCAAGTTCATCCCGAGAAAGGGTCTGGGCAACACCAACTTCAACCGTGAGCCTGTATATCTCCCTGTAAAGGTTACCTTCGCTTATCCTAAGGCTGTGATGGCCAACAAGATTCCTAAGTACTGGTACGCTGACAACAGCTTCAACCCTGCCAACGATGTTCTTGCCAAGGATCAGCTTAGAAACATCCACGGTAATGTCGAGGCTCCAGGCAACGAGGTTGACATCAAGGAGGCGAACTGCGACTTCAATGTTTACCTTGACGAGCGCTTCGCAAAGACCACCATCGGACATTCATTTGGCAACAACTGGTCATCTGATTTCGTATTCGGTGTAAATGACAACGCTCCTACTATCTCAATACAGCCTGATGCGTTCACTCCATCAATGGCTTGGAATGTTCCGGCTAACTTCCCTACATTCAAACAGAGTGAGCTTCGCTATGTCTATTACTTCACCCTTGCCAACAATGGTAAGAGCGTCAAGGGCGCGAGCGGTAAGACATATAAGCTTTCTGTTGCCAATACAGTTGCCAACACTAAGATCGCTGAGAAAGAAGCAGCAGTCGTTTCTCTCTACACTGACAATGTCAAGTACGAGTACAAGAACACTGTCCTGAAGGCTGGCAATGACACGATCGCAAAGATTGAGTACTTAGCTAAGGGTACTGAGTTCGGTGAGGAAGCCTCACGTGATTACGAGGCAAGGCTCGTGATTCCAAGCAACTCTGAGGCTGCGAAGGATCTGATCAACCTCCCTGAGGGCAAGAAGTCTTTGTCTATCAATGATGCTGAATCAGTTGCCAAGTTCTTCAAGGAGACATTTGATGTCAACCTCGGCGTGGCTGTATTCAATAAGTGCGGTGCTTATATGCCGCTGAAGGACAACACCTTCAATGTTGAGCTCCTGAAGCCGGTTTATGTTGAGGCTAAGGGTCCTGCTGTATTCACAGACGCTGTTGATAACGGAACAACGATTTCCCTCTTCGACCTTGTCGAGTTCTATGATTGGAGATCTATCGGTACCGCAAGTGACTATGTCTTCAGAACTCATAGGGCGACTGACCTCTACAAGTACTACAATGTGGATCTCATCACTGTTAATCCAGAAGAAATCAAGACTGACCTTTCAGGTGAGTTCAAGACTCTCAAGGAGTACAGTAACGGTGTTGAGTTCCAGGTTCTTGACGGAACAATGACCCGTATTGACAATGGTCACGTTGTCCCTGCCGGCCATACTTCCAAGCCAAAGAATGACGCTTACAACTACGATTTCCTGAGGTATAAGAACAATACCGCAACTGTTGTCAGCTTCAAGGTTCAGATTCCTGTCAGAATCCACCACAAGTGGAGCCAGAAAGACCTTGTTGTTTGGGTTGAAGGTACTGTTAACAGGACTGAAGGCAATTAGTTCATAATTGATTAATCTATCGATTTCCCCGGTTTGCGAAAACGAGCCGGGGATTTTTTCTTCAATGAACTTGACCATCATATTAATAATACACTGAAGTGCTGATGATGAGAAAGATAGTTTTGATTTGTTTGTTTGTGATCCTCGGTGTGTCCGGAATATCCACCTCGACAGCTGCCGCGCATCCTGAAGACCGGCAGGATATTCATTCAAGAGATTTCCGCCCGGAGTGGTTTGTCCAGGTTCTTGGTGGAGCGGCATATTCGTTGGGAGAGGCTGACTTTGTACGCCTTCTTTCACCCGCGGCTCAAGCCTCGGCCGGCTGCCACTTCAGTCGCTTGTTTGGCGCAAGGGTAGCTTTCAGTGGTTGGCAGGCCAGGAACCTGTACAACTATCCTCGTTTCGACTACTCCTGGAACTATGTGCGGTCCAGTGCGGAGATTGTCTTGGATGTTACGTCTGCGCTCGCCGGCTGGCGCGAGGGTCGCCTTGTCAGCCTGAATCTCTTTGCCGGAGGTGGGGCAGCGGTCGGCTTCAGGAACTTGGATGCCAACCGTGCCCGCAGAAACAATCCGGATTTCCACGGTTTGGAAAAATTATGGACAGGGACTAAGTTTTTCTGGGCGGGGAGGGGAGGCCTTGAGCTTGACCTGCGTCTTGCCCGCAGTCTGTCCATTTGCCTGGAGGCGGACGCTGGAATATTCCCGGATGACTTCAATTCAAAGGTTGGTAAGGATGACGGCTTCGACTGGCAGTTTAATTGTCTTGTCGGATTAAAATTCGCCCTTGGAAGATGAAAGGCGGAAATTCTGGGTCTTCGTTCAAGTCCAACTGATGGAGAATATGCTGATTATTCAGGCTTGTCTCATAAGAAATGTTAAATATTAATGGATACTATGTCAATTAATCTACAATGAATACGATGAAGAAATATTTCAAGGTGTGCGCTATGCTTGCCGCCACGGCGCTCCTCGCTCTGTCATCGCTGATGTCGTGCTCGGACTATCAGGATGAGATCAACAATCTCGGAAAACTATACGAGGAACACGAGCAACGCCTCAAGAAACTGGAGGATCTGACCGAAAATTTCGGTAAACAGCTCCAGAGTCTGGCCTCTTTGGTCAATGCTCTGGAAGGAGGTGACTATATCAAGTCTGTCGTGCCGATTGAGAATGGTTACACAATTTATTTCAACAAACAGGAACCGATAACAATCACCAATGGCAAAGATGGCCGGAATGGACTTGACGGAATGACTCCGGACATCTCGATCAGGCTGGATTCTGACGGATGCTACTATTGGACGCTGAATGGCGAGTGGCTTTTGTCCGGAGGACAGAAAGTCCGTGCCAACGGGAAGGATGGAGCAAAAGGCGAAGACGGTGAGAAAGGCGACAAAGGTGATAAAGGAGATAAAGGAGACAAAGGTGATTCCGGCAGTGCGAGCGGGGCTCCGATGCTTCGCATCAATTCCTCCACGAATGAATGGGAGGTCTCCGCGGACGGCGGCAAGACTTGGACTACCACGGGAACCAAAGCGACAGGGCCGCAAGGAGAGAAGGGAGATAAAGGCGATACGGGAGACAAAGGAGATAAGGGTGACAAGGGCGATAAAGGTGATAAGGGCGACAAGGGCGATGCCGGCAGTTCCGGTGGCTCCGGCTTGTTCTCCGGCGTTAAACTCTCGGATGACGGAAAGACCTTGATACTCACAATGTCAGATGGCACAGTCTATAATATTCCTATTGCCGTGAATGAACCAGAGCCGGAAGAAAAGTACGTCTGGGTGGGAGGTAACTTGGTTGACTCCAACAATGCGTCCAGTGTCGGAGGTGTTTGGCTTAAGAAGGGAAAGGTCTCGTATGACTTTGAGTCGAAAGTCCTTACGCTTCAAGGAGTGGAGATCGAGACTACCCTTGACAACGTCGGCATCAAATCGGAGGTGGACGGCTTGACAGTCAATGTCATCGGAACCTGCTCGATCAAATCCTCATCTTCTGCCATCAACGCGCTTGCTGACATAAGGATAACCGGCAGTGGAACTCTTAGTCTGGTGGGGACAGTCGGGATAATGTTGCAGCCGGCATCATCGGTCACAATATCGGATGCTGATGTCAGAGTGAAAGGCAAATGGGGAATCACCAGCCCTCAGGGAGGCGATGGCTACCTGAGGGTCGAGGGAACGAGGACATATCTTGCCGTGGAAGGCACTTCCGGCTCTATCGCCGAGATTGAAGGTTTAGGATTGGACGGATGTAAGATCACCGTGCCTGAGAATGCGGTCTTCGACGATTATTATGGTTCTGTCGTTGTGGATGGTGAGGTCGTGAAGTCGCTTGTGGAGATCAAGAGTGTGTATGATCTTTCCATTGGGGGCGAGAAAGTTTCCGCTGACAATGCCGCCAGTGTCACAGGAGCGTGGCTGAGAGGAGGCGGTGTCTCCTATGATGTGGCTTCCAATACCCTTACGCTGACCAATGCCGAGATTGTCTCCTCCACGACCGGAATCGTGTCTTCCATTGAGAATCTCAAAATCCGCGTGAGCGGTAAATGTGACATCAGCTCGGCCGGCTCCGCAATAGAGTCAGCCGGTTCTTTGAATATTCTTGGAGCGGGAACCCTGAACCTGAACAGTGATTCCGGCAGCGGAGTGGCTCTCGCCGAGAATGGATCAAGACTCGCAATCAGCGGCTGCAAGGTAAACGCAGTCGGCGCCAAAGGTCTGTCTGGCCTCGCTGACGGCCTGTCTTATCTCTCGGTGACCGGTGCGGACACGGAAGTCACGGCCTCTGGTGCGCTGGGGGCGGTGGTGAATTTTGACGCATTGACTCTTGACGGCTGCGTCATCTCCGTTCCGGAGGGTGCGAAGTTCGATGCCGCCAACCGTGGAGTAGTCCAGAACGGCGGCATTGTCACATCGAAGGTCGTGATAGGAAAAGAGTCCACATACGATCTTTGGATAGGCGGTGTAAGGGTAACCGCAGAGAATTCCGCCAACATAACCGGAGCCTGGCACGGAGGTGGTTCGGTTTCCTACAGCGCGGCCAGCAACCTGCTGACTTTGAACAATGCGACAATCAGGCTGACCGACGAGTCCACAATCGGGTTGGATTCTCGTATTGATGGACTGAAGATCCACGTCAGCGGCACGTGCACCGTGGTCTCAAAGGCTCCGGCGATGTCCGTGTCCGGATCTGTCACGATAATCGGTGGCGGTGTGCTGAATCTGGAAAGTGAGGGATGCGGTTTGTCCTTGACCGCCAAGAACTCAAGGTTTAATGTCGCCAAGGCTACAGTCAATGCCAAAGGTAAGTGGGGTATTGTCGGCGGAAAGGCCTACAATGCTTATCTGGAGCTATCCGATGTCGATGGAGTCCTGTCGGCGGAAGGCTCCGAAGGTTCAATAGTGGACATCGCAGGAATATCTCTGCCAGATGGCTGTGCCATCACGTCTCCTGAAGGGGTGGTTTTCGATGCCGCTAAGAAAACGATGGTGACGAACTCTGGTGAGATTGTCAAGGAGAGAGTTAGGATCGGCAAAAAGTAAAAGCCGGAATCTCTTGCAAGTCAAGCCATTTCATCTTGATCCGTTTAACGGTCGGATGAAGTGGCTTTATCCGTTATCCCTCCTTCTGTGACCACGCCTCTTACCCTAAGGATTGTTTGGTAGGAACTAGAGGAAACGGACACAGAGATGGATTTGTCAAAGTTCCCTGTCCCTATACGATTGGAAAATAACACCTTGATCTCGCCGCTCTCTCCCGGTTTTATTGGCTTTTCCGACCACTCCACCTGCGTGCAGGCGCAAGATACGATCACTTTTTGTATGACAATAGCCGCGTTGGAGTTGTTCCTATACTTGAATATGCAGGTTTGTGGACCGTCGCTTTCGGAAATCTTGCCGAAGTCGTGCACCTTGTTCTCGAACGTCAGCGTTTTTGCCACCACCACACTTTGACCTTGCGCTGTCGCGGTGGGATTGATTCCAACCGGCCGCGTTTGTGCCGCCAGCAGCAGAACTCCAGACAGAAGATATTCAATAACAGTTGTTGCTCTCATCTTTTAAGGTTATTTGCCCGGTCTCTTTCCGGCTATAGCTTCCTTTGATCGCCGCTGAGACTGCCGATGCGGTTGTGTCATTGGGGCACAGAAACTGACGTTCCACCGCCAAATACGTATGCAAAACGTATGTCGGCGGCAAAACCCTACCTATTAATATGTCTGTTCGGAATGCCTGCACAAGTGCATCTGGAAGAAAAAGCGGTGTCACTCGTAGTAATAAATATGTTTTTAGGCGCCCATTCGTAGGCACATAATAACACAACGACAAATATATGAGTTTAATTTTTCATAAGCAAGATTTTTTAGTCAGAAAATGAGAAAAAAGAGGGTGGAATCCATTTATTACTACGAGTAACATGTTTAACTTTTTTATTAACTAATTATCCTTTATGAAACAATTTTTCAGATTGGTTTCGATGTTGGCCATTGCTGGGCTGACATTTGCGTACACCAGCTGTACTGATTATTCAGAGGATATCGACAAGACCAACAATCGCGTCGATAATCTGGAGACCAAGTTGGCTGATGTAGAGAAACAGGTAGCGTCTAACAAGACCGCTATTGAGGATCTTCAGAAGGCTAAGGCTGAGGCTGAGGCAGCCATCAAGGCCCTTCAGGAGACCGTTGCCACACTTGAGACTAAGGAGGATCACAAGAAGGACATTGATGCTCTTCAGTCTACTATCGATGGCCTTAAGAAAGACGTCCAGGCTATTGACACCAGAGTCAAGGCAATCGAGGACAAACTTCCTTCTTACGCCACTCTTGAGTATGTTAACGCCACATTTGCTACCAAGAAAGAGATGGCTGCCGCTAACGAGGAGATCGGTAAACTCGACGCTCGCCTTAAGATCGCTGAAGGTCAGCTTAAGACTCTCTCTGACAAGTATGATTCAGACCTTAAGATCTCTGAGATCATCACCAAGATCGACACCGCTCAGAAGGCTGCCGAGGCTGCCCAGAAGACCGCTTCCGAGGCTCTTGGTAAGGTTGACGCTCTTGTAGAGGCTCTTGGTGTCTATGCTACCAAGGGTGCTCTTGAGGCTAAGATCACGGCTCTTGAGAAGGCTGACAAAGATGCCGCCGCCGAGATTGAGAATCTTAAGAAGACAAAACTTAACATCTCTGACTTTGACAAGTACTTCGATGAGGCTATCGAGAAGGCTTGCAAGGAAGGCGGTGAGGTTTACGAGACCGTTTACAAGCCACTTGAGCAGAAGATCTCTGATGTTGACGCAAGGCTCACTACTGTAGCCAACGCTCTCAACGCCAGAATCAGCAAGCTTTGGGGTGTGTTCAACACTGAACTGAGAAGCCTTGTCTTCGTTCCTGGTCTTTATGTTGATGGTATCGAGGCTGTTGAGTATTGCTATGGTGACTTTGGTGCCGTTAAGTTTGTAGAGAATGAGTATGAGGGTACAACTGACGCTCAGAAGCCATTCGTTCTTGGTGGTGCTTGGGACTATGCGAATGAGAAGGCTGTTCGCGTGAACCCGGCTGTGCCTGTAGAGTATGAGATGAACCCTTCAAGCGCTGTTGTCACCGCTGACAACGCTCTTAAGGTTGTCGTTAGGGAGGCTGAGTCTGTTTCAACCAGATCCGCTGCCGATCTCTATGAGGCTACTCTGGCAGAGACCAAGAATGGCAACCTGTTTGTCAACCTTACATCAAACAAGGTCGCAGACGAGAGCAAGCCGGATATTAAGAATGAGAAGGAAAATATCACCATTTTCGCCCTTCAGGCCAATGTGAAGATTTCCGCTGGTGAGGACACAACTGTAACTTCAGATTATGCCCGCATCTATGAGTCCAGATTGATGATTGACGCTATCTCTTATAATAGTGTAGATTATGGAACAAAGGCGAATGCTTGCGAATATGGGCTTCCAACAAACCATCTGTTCACTACCGCTCCTGATGCTGTCGCAAACAAAGCTGAACTGAAAGTTGATTACAAAGGTTCTCTTGATATTAAGAAACTTCTTGAGACCCACTACTTTATCTACTCTATCACCTCAAAGAATACTCACGAGGGTCACGTTTATGAGACTGACTATCCTGAGAATGACTACGGCCTTTCTTATAAGTTCTCTCTCGTAGATTACTATGTTGATGGTGATGAGGCTTCTGAGAGCAGCTTCGCTGCTATTGATGAGAACACCGGTGTCATCACTCCTGGTGTTAATGGTGAGGTTACCCCTTCTGCCATCGACAGGCAGCCATTGGTTCGTGTGACTGTTGTTACCAAGGCTGGCGATGTTGTCGCTGTTGGTTACATCAAGGTTCAGATCGCTCCTAAGGATTACATCAAGTCTGACGGATTTAACTGGACTGTTGCCGCTAACGATTGCGAGAACTCTACTGTTGAGACCAAGGCTGACGAAATGACCAAGATCTATGTCACTGTTGACGCTGACGAGGTTGCCTTCGACAAGGTTTACGCTCTCCAGACAGAGGAGTCTAAGGCTGTTCAGTACAGCTTCGCTGACACCAAGTTCACAGAGGCTGCCGAGGCGATCGGTGTTGTTACCGAAAAGGTATCCAACGATGGAGTATCTACTCTTGAGTGGGTTCTCACTCCTGCCGACAAGTCCGCCATCTACAAGAAGGAAGGCCATACCGCTACAATTTGGGTAAGATACGTCTTCATCAGACACAATGGCGAGGAAGTTGAGGATGAGTTCGAGGGTGTTTACGTTCCTCTTAAGGTTACCGTCACCAAGAACGCTGCCGGTACTGTTGGTGTCAAGCTTGCCAACTATTGGTTCGACAATCAGACCAAGGCTATCCTTAACGTTAAAGTTCCTAATATGGAACCAGGTAAGCCAGTTCCTTCTACTTGGGTAACTCCTATCAATCAGGTATGGGAAGGCAACAATCCTAAATTCACTGTAGCTGGTAAGACTGTAACAAATCCTGTTTACAAGTATTACTTCGCTCCTGTTCAGCCTAAGGTAGGAAATGTTCAGTTGACAGTTGACTCTAAGGAGGTAGTTGATCTCTATGATGGCAAAGTCACAATTACTGATAATGCTCAGCTTTCTGTGAATGAGGTTGCGCTTTCAGCTGATTATGAGGCAGGTGTTTACACTAACACTGAACTTAAGGCTAATGGTGTTGTAATCGCTACGATTAATCAGGAGACCGGTGAGGTTACTTATGAGAACAACGAGACAGCTAAGGCACTTCTTAACTACTCTCCATCTGTTCCTAAGTCAGCGGCTGAACTCTATGCTAACATAGGCGTTGTTCTTAAGGCTGCTGATGGCGATTGCAAC
>ERZ1032078.622-NODE-622-length-13986-cov-6.037829_pt1 | contig 13986 bp, 10 predicted proteins | sample MGYA00517101_ERZ1032078 | MGnify/ENA primary metagenome ERZ1032078 (study PRJEB33719, sample SAMN04261301) | wastewater metagenome | biome: rural village; feature: human; material: feces | host: Homo sapiens | place: El Salvador | collected 2013-01-14 ... | reverse complement strand
CGAAAGTTCAGCCCATTGTAATCAACTATACTTTGTCTGAATCTTACAAAAACAAGTTATCGGTAAAAACTATAGATGGTTGAAGAAAATGTTAAGGACAATAATAACATTGTGACATAATAGTTATGGCAAAGAAATTTGAAATACGAAACAGTACGGTGGAGTTCCTGACTTTCGTGGCAGAAGGTAAGGAACAAGGCATTCATGTGCTATATAAAGATGAAACGGTGTGGACTACCCAAAAGGCGATGGCTGGGCTTTTTGACTGCTCGACAGACAATATTGGATTGCATCTGAAAAACATATTCAAGAGCGGAGAACTTGCGGAAGATTCAGTTACCGAGAAAAACTCGGCAACTGCCGCAGATGGTAAGATTTTGAGCATTTGTTAGCATATTACATGATGCAGGAAAGGTTTCTGCTGAATTTGCCAAGAGCTTTGCAGAGTCGGAGTTTGAGAAACATCGTGTGATACAGGACAAATTCTCTTTGACACATTTAGACTCAAAAAAAGGCGATTGCCTTACGACAACCGCCCTGCTATTTAGAACGAAAGATTTCATTGATTATTGCACGAGCGGTAAACGGGGTTCGAACCCGCGACCCCCAGCTTGGGAAGCTAGTGCTCTACCAACTGAGCTATTACCGCAACAGTTTGATTGATTTATCAAGAAAGTGTGGAGCCGATACCCGGACTCGAACCGGGGACCCACGCATTACGAATGCGTTGCTCTACCAACTGAGCCATATCGGCTTGCTCACATTTTCTGAATGCGGTGCAAAGGTAAGGCTTTTTTTTTATTATGCCAAACTTTTGCACCGTTAAATGTGATTAGAACTTATAGCCTACAGTAAACAGAAGCTGATTGCGCTTGTTGCTTACCTTTACGGCGTCGCATACATTGTCAAACTTAGGCTCTGAATTGTCTACATAACTCATGAATGGATAGAAGTCGCCATTGGTCTGGCTGTACTGATAGGCAAGGTCGAACGAGAATTTGCCGTAGTTGTAGCCTACACCTGCTGTGAAACGATGGGTGTCCTTCCAGTTGGTATAATCGGTTGTCGAAGCGTAGTATGTGCCATACGACTCCAGACTTCCGTCCTTAAATCCGTTCTTGTTGTACATAGCCGACTGGTAGTTGTAGCCAAGACGAACGGCAAAATTCTTCTCGGGCTTGAACTCCATACCGAGTTTCACGGTATGTACGCCCTTGAGCGAGTTCTTGATGTTCTGCTTCATAGCCTCATCGCGCGAACTTGTCTCATAGTAGTTACCCCAATAGTCAACCTCTCCCCCATCGTTGACACGTATGTCGTTGGTGGTATAGTCAGCATATTCGTATGTGGCACCGAGTGCAAGATAGTTGCCTACGGTATGGCCGAGGCTCACACCGAAACGCCAAGGAGTGTAGAACTTGAAGTCGTACGACTCGCTTGACTTGCCACGTTCGGTTGAACCATAAGCCTTATCGGTATTATTGTTGAGCACGGTATAGTTGCGAGTGGTGAGATCGTACCATGTAGGCGTGTGAACATACAATCCGATACGGAACGGCGACTCTTCAGCCGGACGGAATATCAAGCCCGCCTTAACGTCGAAACCAGTACCCGTTATCTTGCGCTCGTCGTTCATTGCTACGTCGCCTATGGCTTTACCACCGTCAACAAGACTCTCTGAATACAATGATGAGCTGTTGTAGTGAACGTCGTATATTCCTACTGTGAATCCCCAGTAGAAGCGGTCGTTTGAGTTGCCGCTAACGTTGAAGTCATACTGACCGATATATCCTGTTGTAGAACGTCCGAAGTCATAACCGGTAGCGTTGTAGTAGACGGGGAGTCCGGTAGTCTGATTGACTATTACGCCCTTATCGGTAAGCGTTGCGTTGTTGGGGTCATTGGGATTGTTGGCATCATAGTGATTGAACAGCACATTGCTATACAGATAGTCAGCCTGGCTGTATGCGCCCGAGTTGCTTACCAATCCGTTGTTCTTGTCTTGCAATGTATACACACCATTAGCATTCTTCATTGCCGACAGCTTATTCTGCGAAGCATTGTTAAGACGGCCTGCTGCTGTGAGTATCTGATCGAAGTTCTTGCTCTTGGTGTAGTTGAAGCCGAAGTTGAGCATCGAATGTCTGCCCGAACGCATTGAATAGACAAAGCCAGCCTGATCAAAACTCATGTTTGTCTTGTTGGCATTGCCAAACGACTTGGCATCCTGCTGACTGTTGAAGCCAAACGAGCCTGCCACCATGCTGCGACGGAACATACCGATGCCGGCAGGGTTGGTGCCGATAGTTGATAGATCTGCACCAAGCGCCTCCATAGCTCCACCCATACCTACATATCGTGCAGTTCCGTTAAGGTCTTTCGTAGCAAGCTGGGCATTGTCGTATGTCTCCTGTGCGCTGACAGCGGTGCCAAGCATCGCTGCTGTCATTATAGAAAGTATCTTTTTCATATCTTACTAATCAATAAACATTACATTATATATATATGTATATAGCCAAACCTTTAAGTATTGGCACCATTATCGGCGACTGCCAAATCCGCCACGGCTTCCGCCCATTGAGCCACCGCCTCTTGTGCCTCCGCCGAACGAACCTCCGCCAAACGAACCTCTGTTAGTGCCAAAGCTTGAACCGCCCCCGAATGTTCCGCGATTGCTACCGAAGTTGCCTTGGTTCTCAAACATCGGACGCTGTGTCTGCTGCTGATAGTCGTTATATGTATTGCGGTCGTTGCGTGTACCATTATTTGAACGACGACTGCCGAAACTACCGCGACGATTGCCACTGTTCATGTCGTAGTCACGACCGTAGCTGTTGCGATTAGACACGCCATAGCGTCTGCCATTTGAAATCAAACCGCCTGCCGAGTGGTTGCGTGTACCAGTTGGACCACCTGCTATATAACGTACACCTGGGCGATACCATCCGCCCCAACCCCAATAGGGCGATGACCATCCATAGTAGCCATAGTGCCAAGGATTGTACCAGCCACCATACCAACCAGAGTAGTAGGGACCATACCATCCAGAGTAGTAAGGACCATACCATGGGTCGTACCAAGGATCGTACCATCCATAATATGAACGCCAATAGGGACGTCCCCAATAGCTGCCGTAGAACCACGGATCGTAGAATCCGTCAAAACGGCTCATACGACGCGACCACATGAAGTCGCTGTCCATATCGTCGTCATAGTAGCGTTCCGAACCGGGATATATTGTTATGGTAGAATCCAGATCGGCCTTGCCATACGTTCCGTCTCCCTCACGAAACTCTATGATGTCGTTGCCCAACGAGTCGGTACCAATCTTCTGATAGTAGCTCTTCAGTTTGCCACGACGATTATACTCGTCAATGTCACGATTGCTGCCACAATAGTAGGTAGGACGACCGACTTCCTTTTTTTCATTATTATACGTGATGTCTGTTTTCGCCCTCTTCTTGGGAGTGAAATAGACATCATCCTGAGCATCCATACAGAGCGGCATGGCTCCAAGGATAAGCGAAAGCAATAAAAAACGTGTATCCATAATCTCTTACATTTAAGTATCTTATCTATAATTAGAATGCCAAAACCAGCAAATTATTGCATGGCTGTAAAGCAATTCTATTTTAGATACTGCAAAATTAATGCTTCTTTTTTTAGGTTGGAGAGGGAAAACCCTAAAACGATATAGGTTTTACCCTAATTTTTAGTTTTTTTAATGACACGAAAATACGAATACGTTTTCATCTGCCAACGATAACGTATTCATCGGGTTATGATAACGTATTCATCTGCCAACGATAACGTATTCATTATTCCGCTATCAAAATGTTAATAATGACCTGTAAGATACATTTAATTATGGGTAATCACTCTATTTTCCGGGTGAGGCAAACCAATTGGCTGCCGAGCAATTTTTTACAACCTCGCGAGGAAGTAATTGCAACCTCGCGAGGAAACTTTATTTCTTGTCTACTCTAATCATCTGCAACAGCTCTTCTGCCTTGCGTGCTCCCAAGACGGTCTTGAGCACATTGCCCTTGGCATCGAGAACGAGCATGGTAGGATAAGCACTGATGTTGTAGCGCTTGGCAAGCTGAACGCCTTCGCCTTTCTCCATATCCATCTTGAGATTTACGAAATGCTCGTTGAAGTAGCCGCCCACCTGCGGCAGCGTGAACACTTCCTTTGCCATGTGACGGCAGGGAACACACCAGTCGGTATAGCAATCCATAAACACAAGTTTGCCAGTCTTGGCTGCTTGAGCCAGAGCCTGATCGAAGGTAAGGTCGGCAAACTCTACGCCGCCAGTGTTCTCCATACTGCGAATGAGGTCTTCAAGTCGGCGTGCATGTGTGCCTTGATATTGCTTCTGCTCTTCGCGCAGGAATGCCAGCACCTGATTCTTTGTCTGCTCGTCAGCGTCAATCTTGTTGAGCGACATGTCTACATATATCTTCGATGCGCCCAATGCCTTGCCTTGTGTCCTGAGATAATCCAACATTTCGGAATACTTCTTGGCACCACGCAACTGAGCCACCTTATATAAAGAATATGAGTCGCAGCTATCAGGCAATTCAGCCTTCTGCATCTCGTTGAACAGCTGTGCCATGTCCATTGCATCGTAGTCCTTGTGGGCTGTGGCATAAGACAGAACGTCCCAATAGAACAAGCCCTCCATAAACATATTGACCTTGTCAGCGCCAACATTCTTGACGAAATCGGCCTTGTGCTCTACCAGATATTTGTAGTTGTCGCTCTTGCGGTCGGGAATCCATGAGGTGAACACCTTCCAGTTTTCTGCCTTAGCATATTCCTTTGGCTTAAGCATAGCCATATACTCCTTGCCTACTGCCTTAAACTGGTCGGTCTTGTGTGCCAGGTTAAGGGCTTCAAGATAGTTGGCAAGTGTCTTCTTGTCGCGCTTGCCACTCTGATAGAGTTTCTCTGTACCCACCAACGAAGTCTTGGGACTAAGAGCACGGGCTACGGCATACTGGAAATCGGGCAGACGCATACCGCCTACAATGCGAAGCACAACATTGCCGTCGGAGTCGAGCACCAGATAATGGGCAAATGACTTAACCTCATATTTCTTGGCTATCGACTCGTTCTCGCGCTTAGACAAATCCATGAACAGGCAAACGAAGTTCTTGTCCATATAGTCGCAGAACTCCTTGTTGGAGAATACCTCCTTGTTCATGCCGTGACAAGGTATTGCCCAGTCGGCAAAACAGTTGAAGAATATTGGTTTGCCCGTCTTGCGCGACTGAGCGAAAGCATCCTCCAACGTATATACATACTTCATCTTGACATCGGCTTTGACTACGTCGCCATACATGCTCTCCCCTTGCTGGGCAAAGGAAGAGACTGTACAAAGCATGAGCATAAGCATCATGCCTAACCATTTACATTTCATTATTAGTATTTTTAAGAGTTTCTTTTATTTTACATCCTTTACACAACGTACACTATACAGCACGTCACGATAACCTGTGGTGACGGGACTTGTTCCGCGCCATACCTTGTCGGTGTACTTTGCCGACATGCGTATGATGGCTATGTCTGCTCCATCGGTATTCTTCTCTGACGTTGAAGTCCAGTAATACCAGCTGTCGTCCTTGTTGACATAGTTGTACTCCTTGGTCTTGATGACGTAGATGTTTCCACCTGCACGCTTGGCATTGAATCTACTCTGACCGTCCTCGCTCAACAATGTGGCCAAACCGCTTCCACGCCATGCTTCATTGCGTAATGACTCAGATGCATTCAAGCCCAAGGCCTGTTCGAGCTTAAGCCAGTCTTCATCCGAAGGCAATCGCCATCCTTCGGGAACTGCCTGCTTGGCTCCGTCAAACGAATAGAGGAAACCATACTTGGCTACATATCCGCCATTCTCCTTCTCGACAGCCTTGAAGTGCGTTTCGGCTATAATGATAGGGTCTCTCACCTTGTCAAGCTCGGCTGTCAATGCCTCGTAATAATCTGGATAGTAGGTAAGATATTCATCGACATCCGCTTGGGTATAACCGTAATCGAACATCATAATCATGCTCATAATCATCTGTGTACCCGTAACTCGTTTGTTGCCATACTGAGGCCATCCGTTATATTTAGGGTCGTTGGCAACCTCGGTAGCTATGCGCTTATAGGTTTCGTCATCGACAGTAGCATTAGAAGCATCCACCTGTTCTTCATCCCAAGTGTAGCATCCTGCTATAGAGTTACCGGGAATTTGATAGCGCAGGTTCTCAGCCATCCATATCTGATTGCCTATCTGCACGCAATGGTAGGTATTGTTGTCGCGCGGGTCGGTGAAATCCTCTGCAGGCTTAACTACAGAGCTGTCAAAGCTGACACCATCCACATCGTTGTCGCTGCACGAGATGCACAAGCCAACCAGTGATAATAAAGATATTATTAATCGTTTCATTGTCTATTCGTTTAAAGTTCAAGTCCCAATTCGTTCACCATGAAATCCTTGAGCAACTCATATTTCTCCATAACCAGCGCACAGCGACCATACCGTTCGTTGAACTTTTCGTCGCCAAGCGTGAGGATTGCCTGCACAAAGTAGTTGCGGTCTTCCTCGGCATCCGCAGGACTGAAACTACCGGTATTCTTGTTGCCTCGTATGAATCCGTAGTTGCCTATCTCCTGCACAATGGTAGAACGTACAGACTCGGCTTCAGCTTTGTCTTCTACCATATCACGTGAAAGAACCAGGTCGACAAAGTCATACTTGTAAGCCTGTGTGGTTCCCTCTTCTGCATTGTATGGCAAGCCATAATAGAGATTGTTGGTCGAGATGAAGGTACTCTTCTTGCTCCATTCAAGACAAGTGGAGCAACCGCCCAACTCTTCCCATGTACGATAATAGTACTTCGAAGACACAGCCTCGAACATAGTACACAAGTCCTTGTTGGCTTTCACCTTCTGTGCCACCATGTCGTATATCACGTCGCGCGCCGTAGTCTTTATGTCGTCGTCGCTAAGATTTGAGACATTGTAGAACACCAATGTGCGGAATCCCGATATGTATTGCTTCTCAGCCAAGCTGCTGCTTTCGGGCTTTGAGGTGAGATTGTTTGCCACCATTATGCTGAACGGACGCATACGCTTGCTGCACATCTCCAGAAACTTGCGCACAAAACGCAAGGCATCCATCTTCGACTCGTCGGTCTTCAGATAGTCGTATACGTACTGCACACTATTGCTGTATGAGTCGAAATCCCAGTTAAGGTCTACTGTTTCGTATTGCATAACGGGTTTGCCATACAGGTCGGTGCCTATCTGACGCTTCGCTATAGTGTCGTTGAACAACACCGGTACATTATATTCCTTAAATATCTGATAACGCTCATGCTGAACGGGGTCGTTTGGATTGTCTGTAATCTCAAACTCATTGGTCAGGTCTACTCCATCACCCGAGATTTTATCTTCGGAGCAAGCAGTCAACATCAGAACTGATATCAGTAATAACCATAATTTCTTCATATCTTACTTCTCCTTAATTATTTGAGTCCATATCAAGTTCTTCTCTTTCTTCACGCTCGTTGTCAGGCATCGGCACTTTGTCGGCAGACAGCACTTCACGCGGAATACCGAATGTCCAAGCCTTCTCATCGGCTGTTAACTTATAAAGATGGGCACGCACAAATACACCATTGTCGGTATATTCGTTGAAGACATGCAGTACATCAGTCTTAATAGGATATTTCTCACGAACCGCATAACGACGCAAGTCAAACCAACGCTGTCCCTCAAAACAAAGTTCCTTACGACGCTCGTCAGCTATCTCACGTGCCAGTTCTTCGCCTGTATAATTCTGCTCTACATAACCTTCAATACGCTGCAAGCGCAACTGATTGAGAGCGCTGCAAGCCTGCGACTCTTTTCCGTTCTGCATGGCACATGCCTCGGCATAATTGAGATAAGCCTCCGACTTGCGCATTGCAAGAGCGTCAGACACATCGTTGAGTTTCACCTCACGCTGATATTTCTGCAGATTGATGCTGTCCGACTGAGAATTGACATTGAAGTAGCTGTTCTTTCTTACGTCGTCATCGCTATACATATTATATAATTGGCGTGTGACGCAATACTCCGAAGGATTGCCAAACACCGAGGCCACCAGACTTGCACGGCTGTTTGGCGTAAGGCGGTTGCCACCCTGCGAGAATATTATCTCAGGATTTGACGCTGTAAGAACGGGAGTACCCGAAGTGTGACTGGCAAGACTGAGCAGACGGAACTGACCGTTGTCCATAACGTTCTTTGCCTTCTTCTCTGCCTCTTCCCAATTCTGCATATACAGATAGACACGGCTCAACAGCAAGTCGGCAGCCTGCCAGCTGGCACGATGCAGTATGCCCTTTGTCTTCTGCGGACTCTCTGTGAGGAGGGTTTCTGCCATAAGCAAATCGGAAACCACCTGATCGTAAACCTGTTTCACCGTAGCACGCGAGAACTGTGTGGCAGCATCCTTGTCGTATTCTACGTAAGGAGTAAGCTTCAACGGCACACAAAGGTCAGTCTCGCAAGTGGCTGGGGTGTAAGGCTTGCCGTAGAGATTAGCCAGGATAAAGTAGAACTGGGCACGAAGGAAGTAAACCTCGCCTTTCACGCGAGTGTAATCAGACTGGTCCTTTTCTGAAGTATGGGGCACGCCTTCTATCTCGTCCAAAATGATATTAGCCAGATTGATGCGATGATAAAGGTCGTTCCATGTTCCGTCGTCGGATGAGTAGCTGTCGTGCTGCAGATTATAGCGCACGTCCTGCTGCCATGCGAAATAGCCGAACATACCGTTTACTACATAAGTATAGGCAGAGTAACTGCCCAGACGTTCTGAAGAGTTGATACCAACTGTGTTGATGTCGTCGTCGAGCATATTGAAGAAGCCACATGTAGAGCTGCTCATACCGTAAGAAGTCTCCGTGCTCTTCATATAGGTCTCGCCTATCAGCACTTCCTCCAAATCGGAAACGGTCTTAGGCACAACCATATCTTGTGAATACTCATCAAGAAAGTCGCCACAGCTTGAGACTGAAACCAACAATCCCAAAGCCATTAATATTTTAGATATCTTCATTTCTGATAACTTGAATGTTAGAATGTGAACGAAAGCTTCATGACATATGTCGGACGTGTTGACAGCACTACGTCTGACGAGAAGCCCGACTGACTCGGATCCTGACCATCAAGCTTCTTTGAGCAGATGGTGAAGACATTGGTTGTAGAGAAGTCGATAGTCACATTGTTAAACGGAGTTTTACGCAACTGGGCACGAGTGAGCTGGTAGCGCAATGAAAGTTGCGACATACGCAGATAATCACCTGATACTGTTCGCAGGTCGGAGAGGTCGTACATGTCCCAATAGTTGGTGGCAAATGCCTTGAAACCTTGCACATCTGCCGACAGAGAATTGCTCCAATGAGTCTTGTAGGTCTGATAAAGAGGGTCTGACGGACTCAGCAACGCAGGATAATTGGTGCGCAGTTCGTCGCCAGGAGTCTTCCATCGGTTGAGCAAATCCTTATTGACATTGTTCTCCGACGATATTCCGTTGATGATATCCGAATACAGAGCCATCTTTCTTATCTTCGAACCCAAGCTGTATGTGAAGCTTGTTGTAAGGCTGAGCTGCTTCCAGCGGAGTGTGCTGTACAAAGCTCCCGTGAACTTCGGACTACGTGTACCGCTCTTCACCATCACCATCTTGGCAATCTCTTCCAATGATTTTCCTTCCAACAGATGACGACGGTCGGAATAATCGTCAAACATAGGCATACCGTTGGTGGGGTCAAGGCCAAGGAACTTGTACGAATAGAATGTTCCTATTGACTCGCCGCCTACAATGGCTGTTCCGTTGAGATAGTCGGAAATGGTGTATTCGTTGATGATGTCACTCTTCACCTGGTTCTTAACGAACGAATAGTTGGTAGAGAGATACCACGACCAGTCCTTGGTCTTGATAGGATAGCCCATCAACGAAACGCTGAAACCGTAGTTCTTGATGTCGCCACCGTTCATTACATACGAACTCACACCGTTCACCTTCGATACGGGCACAGTGGTGAAGGCGTCGTGCGTCAACTTGTAATATCCATCGATATTGATTGACAAGCGACTGTCGAAGAACGAAGCGTCAATACCGCCATTAAACTGGTCGGTCTGCTCCCAACGCAAATGTGGATTTGGGAAAGCATAGACGGTAGAGGTATTGGCTCCCCAATAAGAGTCGAAACTGCCCTGTTTGATAAGCAGGTTAGGTGTCTGTCCGTCAACCATGTTACCCGTCTTACCATAAGACACACGCATACGCAGTTCGTTAACCTTGTCTACCTTCGATAGGAACACTTCCTTGGCGTTGAACATACCTGATACCGACCATACCGGCAAGAGCTTCTCATTGCTTCGGCTGCCAAACTGATTGGAAGCGTCGAAACGTCCGTTGGCATTGAGCGTGAAATAGCTGCCATAACTATAGGTCATGGTAAGATAACCGCTCAACTTGTTGGTACGTGTGGCGGTGAGTGTACGATGGTTTTCGGCAAGCCAACTTGCATAAAGAGGATATGATGCCACCTCTTCGGCTGTCATCGACTCAACGAACTTCATTCCGCGGTCCTTGAAATAGCCACGCATATTCTCGCTGAAACCGTTGTTGCGATAGGTGTTCACCTCATAACCGAAGTTGGCGCTGACAAGATGTTTTGTGCCGAATGTCTGGTGATAGTTGGCCTGCAAACGAGCTGTAAAGTTCTCGGTGATGCTGTTCTTATAATTCAATATACCTCCATAAGGCAGCTCACACATTCCGCCTGAACCAGGAACCGGAGTGGCGTCATACTCGCCGTTCTTCAATGTGGCTACATAGTTGGTCTTCTCGCCAAACCATGTCTGATTGGTGCTTGAGCTGCGCTGGAATGAAGCTGCACCGTTTATCTCCAAAAGGTTCTTGTATCGCCAAACCAAATCGAGGGCGGCAAGGAGTGAATTGGAATCGTAATTCTGCTGCGAATTCTCCATCTCATTAAGTATATTGTAATTATACTTATAGTACTCATTGGTCTTCTTGCCCAAACTGTAGGCATGCTTCTGATAGTAATACAGCGAACCGTCGTCATTATAACATGGCAATGCACGTGTGGTGTTGTAGGCGTACTTCAACGGAGATATTTCAGAAGGCAGATAGTCCTTCTTCTGAACATTGGCGTTCAAGCGCACACTTGCACGGAAATTATTAGTCAGATTCGACTGGATATTCATGGCTGCCGTATAGCGCTTGCTGTTCTGGGTCTTCACTACTGCGTCCTCATCGGTATAACCCAATGAAGCGTAATAACGATAACGGTCGCCACCACCCGACAGACTGAGCGAGTGGGTCTGTGTCAGCGCATCATGGCTAAGCACCTTAAACCAATCGGTATTGACCTGTTCGCTCTGACGAACTTGGTCGACAAATTCATTATAGTTGATGTTTCCCGCAACATAATTATAATATGCACCTTCATATCCTACCATAGTCATGTTTGAGGGGAAGGCGTAGTGCATGTCTACCAAGTCCTTACCGAACTGAACACGCTCTTCTGAATTCATCAGATTGATGTTGTTGTCGGTGTAACGAGGGCGACGCACCAGCTTGAACTGGGTAGAATATGTGATGCGGGGAGGACCTGACTGTCCCTTCTTTGTCGTTACGACAATAACGCCATTGGCGGCACGTGTACCGTAAAGGGCTGTTGCGGCAGCATCCTTCAATACGTCCACACGCTCAATATCCTCAGGGTTGATGCCCGAAATGGCATTACCAATATAATTGACATAGTCGGGGTCGTTGAGCTGTTCAGTAGAAACGTCTACCGGATCGGTCAGCTGTACACCATCCAACACCCACAACGGCTCTCTGTTACCGATAAGCGTAGAAGTTCCTCTCACACGCATACGGGCTGTAGTACCTACCTCACCTGAGTTCTGAGTGAATACCATGTCGGGCACACGACCCTCCAAAGCGTCTGTAAGCGATGTCATACCCGGCATAAGGATGTCGTCCATCTTGAGCGAAGTCACAGCACTTGTGTTCTTACGGGCATCGATATTGCCGTAACCTGTCACCACAACCTCGCCCAACTGACGACTGTCGTCTTCCAGAACCACATACAACTTGCGTCCCTTCCACTGCAACTCCTGCTTCTTCATTCCAAGATACGAAACCACAAGCTTCACGTTCTTAGAACCGACAGGCATCTTGAAGTCGCCATTAACGTCGGTGTGAGTACCCTTGGTAGTGCCCTTTACAACCACAGAAACGCCAGTGAGGGGTTCCCCATTGACGTCTGTTACCTTACCAAAAACTACATTTTCATTGTTTCTTGCCGCTGCTGGATCCTGCTTCTTCTCCACCACTATGGTGTCGGGTGCCCATATTGCGAAAGCATGACTTTCGCAACAAGGGGATAAAGCTGCCAACAACGGCAAGACGTTCTTTACTCTGATTATCATAAATAAATGTTTATCGATATATCGCAAGAAAAATTAATTACTTGGCTATATATTTCTTTCCGGTCTTCACGACTAAGCCCTTGTACGACTTGCCTACACGCAGTCCAGACATATTGTATATTGTAGCATCGCTGTTAGATTTCTGACGCGTCACAGAAGTTATGCCATTGGCTATCTCATAGAAGCCGAGCAAGGTTAGCTGGGGTTTGCCTTCATCATTAACAGAATCAAAGATTGCCTTAACGTCATATTTATTTCCATCGTTAGCCTTTGTTGCTACATCATTTGAATTACATGTAGGAGCTGTAACCACATTGCCATCCTCATCAGTCAAGTCATACACTGGTTGGTTATTCTCCTTACGACTTGTTATTGTGACACTCTTCAAAGCGATAAGGTCCTCAATATGCTTCTTTGCAAGCACTTCAGGGATTGTTGTCACAACCGGCTCGGCTTCCTCGCTGCTTTCAGTAAGAGTAAGGTCAGAAATCTTTGTGTTATTATTCGCAACTAATGTACAATCACCAAAGTTCTTTACGAAATTCACCAGGATTGTACCGTTAACTACATATTTTTTCAAATTTGCTATACCTGTCTTTCCAGAGAACACACCGTCAAAACGCACAGCATACTCGCCCTCACGTACATATATGTAATATCCCAAAAAGTCATATACAACCTTTGCATTAGTCAACTTAAGAGCAACATTGCTAAGATCGGTTGTAAGTTCATTCAGCTGTGCGATAGTCTTAATCTGATAGCAAACGAATTCCTTAGAAACCATTACACTCTCCTTGCCATTCTTCACAGCAATAGCCTTTATGGTTGTTGTCTCTGTAACCTCGACATTAACCGATGATGTTCCATTATTTAAAGAAGAAGTTGTTGGAACACTTCCATCAGTTGTATAATAAACTACACTACCCTCAGCACCCTTGATTGTAACCAGTCCTTTACCTACAAAAGGAGTTACAGCATCAAACGTAGGAGCTGCAACAGTATTAGGATCGGCAGCGCCATAGGTTATATCAATAGAAGTAAGTTTGATAGGAGTTCCCTCATTTAAAGCTTCAAACTTAGTGGTATTACCCCCCCCAAGTAAAAGTATTATCGGTTGCCTTAGGTATACTTGTTCCATTAACCTTTATAGTTGCACCTTGTTTAACATGAAGCACAACCTTAGTAATGGTCAATCCAGATGTTTCTTCAATGGTAAGAACATTGCCCTTCTTTATTTGGATATAGTCCGAAGACGCTGCATTACCCAAACTTGTTGCAGTTCCCTTTGAACAAGTAATCTTGAAGTTCCCAATCACTCCTGAATACTTCTTATCAGTTTCAGTAGTCCAAGTAGTTGAACTGCTATTGGTGTTGATAGTTACGTTCGTTGCGAACAACGAACTAAACGACATGGCAAGAACTGCCATAAAGACAAAGCGTAAAATTTTATTCATAATTCTCTAATTATTTATT
>ERZ1032078.621-NODE-621-length-13989-cov-15.956222_pt1 | contig 13989 bp, 5 predicted proteins | sample MGYA00517101_ERZ1032078 | MGnify/ENA primary metagenome ERZ1032078 (study PRJEB33719, sample SAMN04261301) | wastewater metagenome | biome: rural village; feature: human; material: feces | host: Homo sapiens | place: El Salvador | collected 2013-01-14 ... | reverse complement strand
ATCATTACAGTCTGACTTGGTGCTGCGGAGGCCGGAGACCTCCGCTACGGTTAATAACATCCGTTCAATCCGCTGTTAAATCTCCCAAGCAGAAGGAATCCGTTGTTATTTGTTTGGTGCACTGTTTGCTTGGTCGGTGCACTTGAGACAAGTGCACCCCCTTGAAGGCAGCCACCGAATCCGCAACTAACCTTCAGGGGGTGCAGCTGTCTCAGCTGCACCAACCAAGCAGATGGCATTGCTTGCTTTGTTGGTGCACTGTTTGCTTGGTCGGTGCACTTGAGACAAGTGCACCCCCTTTAAGGCAACCACCGAATCCGTTGTTATTTCTGCGCAGTCTTTTTATCCGTAGTGGATGTGAACTCCCACCGCCACCGTACGCAATCTGATCGGGCTGCGGACGCAATCTGATCGGGCGGCGGACGGAATCCGATCGGGCGGCGGACGGAATCCGATCGGGTGGCGGACGGAATCCGATTGGACGGCGTACGCAACAGGAAAGAGTTTCAAATTATCAAAAACGGCAAATATAGGGCGAAAATCTGTAAGAAATCGGCGTTTTGATAGAAAATGGCTATTTTTTGTAAGAAATATCCTACTCTTTTTGCAGATTTTTAGCTTACTTTGCAGCAGAAACTAAACACAATATTGTTCTGGTGCTACACATATATATAATGTATGCGCAGAGCGGTGGAGTGTTAGCCTGTTAAACCTAAAAGAGTATTCACGCTAAAAGAGAATGGATATGACAACAAACGACGGTAGCTCAACCAAAGATACAAACATAACCAACACAACAGGACTAATTCAGACTGGCACCAATGTCCGTCCCTCAACCAACACTTTTAAAACTAAGACAACGAACAACGAAACTAAGACAGAGAACAACAAGACAAAGACAGAGAACAACGAAACAACGACAGAACGAAACATCGAAACAAAGACAGAACCAACAACTGAAACCTCAACCGACCAGAACAAGACAGCTAAACCAGAACACGACACGAAAGCTACCCAGTCGTACATAACGATGGACTTCGATCCGCCCACCACGATGAAGGAGGAGCAGGATCTGCTCTCGGCTATGTACGCCAGCGCCTGCGTACCCAACACCATGCGTATGTCGTACGACATGGTGGAGGATATGCTGACCGACCACATCGACCTCATGGAGGGCGATGACCTCGAAATATGCAATAAGGACACCGAGCTGATTAGCATATAGCCGCGAAAACTGAACCTGCATATCGCGCAAAAACCAGATTAGCATATAACAAGAAACAATATATAACAATGAAAAGAGTAAAGAAGAAGTATCAAACCCCTGTGATCCACTCGATTGAGTTGGGTCCGATCAGTCCCGTCACCGCATCGCCGGGTGGTGGTGTTACTATCCCCGGTGGCGGCGATGCCAGCAGTGGCGGAAAACCTCCAATGCAGAGTCCATCGCGCAACCTTTGGGAGAGCGGCTTTCAGACCGATGACGACGACGAGACGGCGTACGAATACGGTTGGTAAGCGCCGCTCTTCACCGTCGGGCAACTTCAACCGACACCGTCTGGCAACGACCAACAGTAGAACTAAACCCAAACCCATTAGCAAATCAAAAAAACAGAACAGAATATGAAGAAAAGAATTTTCATGCTTGCGGTCTTGATATTGTCAGGGCTGCAATTTGCCGTGGCTGCAATAGACGAACAGCTGCGAGCGCTCATCACCGCCTCTGATGGTATCGAGGTGACGGAAGTGACTAACGACGAGGCGCACCCGTGGAAGGTGGAGAACGGTATGGCGTCTACCACACACGGCAAGACGACCACAAGCGTAACAGCCACTATTACGATCAAGTTCAGAGCAAAGGGATACATTTCGTTTCGTTATTCCAGCACCTTCGACCCTTGGACTACCGATGACTATAAAATAGTGAAGTTGGATGATGTTACTTATGCAAACAACTATGATAAGTATACAACTCCTGCCACTTTCACTCACTATATATCTCTTGAAGAAGGCGAGCATGTTCTTACATTCTCTCATTGGCACAGAAATACCACAAGCGGCAATTATTCTCAGGTTCTTTCCATTGGCAATATCCGCCTCGAAACTATAGAGAGTATGTATAAGACAATCCACCTCTCTGCTCCTGGTACGCTTGGTGTAGAGGCGTTGTCGCATGTCAACACTTTGCCCGAGATGCGTGCTCTGCGTCTCTCTGGCAAGATGAATGCTGCCGACTGGAATGATATCAGCAAGATGACTGGACTCATGGCTATAGATATGACAAATGTCGACATTGAAACAATTCCTGCCAGTGCGTTTACTAATACTGCGATACGCTTTGTCGACTTACCGACCAAGCTCAAGACAATCGGCGACAATGCTTTCGACAATCGTTATCTTACCGGTCCGCTTGTGTTGCCGGAAGGATTAGACAGCATAGGTAAAGAAGCGTTTCAGAAGAACTATATAACAGAGGTGACTATACCGGAAAGTGTAAGAGGTATCGGACAGGCTGCTTTCTTTGATAATCAATATTTGCAGAGCGCTACATTGAATAACAACATGGAGACAATTGTTCGGTCATTATTCAATAACTGTAAAAAACTTGCTGTTGTGCATGGCGGCAAGAATGTGAAAAATATTTTTTATCGTGCTTTTTGGGGTTGCGATTCGTTGAGAAGTATTAAGGATGTTGTTCCTGTCACCATAGATAGGGAGGCATTCTATAATTGTCAGAAATTGGATAGTATAAACTTTTCGCGTATCAAATCGATCGGTTATGACTGTTTCAACAATTGTATTTCTCTGAAAGAAGCCGACTTGTCAACTCTTACTTCTATTGACAACAGAAGTTTTATTGGTTGTACGGGTCTTAAGAAAGTGACGCTTGGAAACGACATTACGACTATAAAAAGTGATGCTTTCTATAACTGCCATGCTCTTGAGGAGGTGGTTCTTGGTTCTTCTATCAACAGCTTGGAAACAGATTGTTTCAAGAGCGACCAAAACAAATTGAAGCGTGTGTATATCACTGCGCCCGCTCCTCCTGCCGTAGGTAGCACACCGTTCTATTCTCCTACAAGCGTAACGCTTTACGTTCCCGAATATGCCATGGTGAGCTACAAGCTCGACAACTACTGGAGCAAGTTCACCAAGGTGGAGCCGAATCCGAATACACCCGACAAGGTAAACATCTACAAGAAGCTGGAGCTTACCAGCAATGCACGCATACCGAACTCGCCGGATATCTTTATCGGCAAAGGAGGAGCGCTTATTGTAAATGGTGACAATCCGCAGACATTCGGCAAATACACCCAGTATATGACGATAGCAGATAATACTTCCTCTTCGCTTATCAACCGTTGCAAGCAGATGACATCTTCTTCTTCGCAGTTCAATTTCTACATAGGCGCCACCTCTGGCTCTGGCTATTGGTATTATTTGTGTATGCCGTTCGATGTGAAGCGCAGCGACATCATTCTGCCTAAGGGCACAAGCATCGCTGTGCGCTATTACGACTCTGAGTCGCGTGCTACAAACGGCGCAAGCGGCAACTGGAAAGACGTGCCAGCCGACTCTGTGCTGCACATGGGCAAGGCTTATATCTTCCGTTCAAACAGTTCGGGCAATGTAGGTTTCCCCGCTACCGAGGAGACACATAACGCCATCTTCCGCAGCGAAGCTGTAAGCGCACCGCTCGTTCAGTATCCTGCCGTGGAGAGCGCAAACGCAGGATGGAACTTCGTGGGCAACCCATATCCTTGCTTCTACGACATCTACTATATGGATTTCGCAGCACCTATAACAGCATGGGATGTTGACAACCGCACATACAAGGCATATAGCGCTGCCGACGACAATTTCGTGCTCTCACCGCTGCAGGCATTCTTCGTTCAGAAGCCCGAACTGGTAGACGCCATCACGTTCCAGCCGGCGGGCAGACAGATCAACAAGACCATCGACCACTCGGCTTTGGCTATGCGCCGCGCAGCACGCAGCAAGCAGGTGCAGCGCAAGCTGGTAGACGTGGCGCTGACATGCGCCGACCGCACCGACCGCACACGCGTCGTAGTGAACGCCAACGCTTCTGACGACTTCTGCGCAGACAACGACGCTGTGAAGATGATGGCATACGAGGGCACACCGCAGATATACACCATCGCCGGTGCCGACCAGCTGGCTGTGAACGAGGGCGCTCATCGCGACGGTAGCGTGGCATTAGGCATGTATCTGCCTGCCGACGACGCATACACCATCGCCGTAGACCGCGACGAACTGGGAGCCAAGTTGCTCGACTACGGTGTGGAGGTGGAGATGCCGTACACCTTCAGCGCCGCTGAGGGATACATGGACGACCGCTTCACACTCACCTTCGAGGCACCCACTACGGGCATCAACACCGTAGCTACTGACGCCGACGCCGACAACGCCATCTACACTATCGACGGACGACGCGTGAACAGCACCGCTCAGAAGGGCATCTATATTCAGAATCATAAGAAAATAGTAAAGTAAAGCTACTATGATCAAGTCAAGATATATACTGACTCTCCTCGCCATGCTGCTAAGCATGGTGGCGAGAGGACAGGACTTCAACCCCGACAGCCCTCCCGAACCGGGAGCACGCTACAAGCTGACGGTGAAAGCTCAGCCCGCAGAGGCTGCCACCGTGAGCGGAGGCGGACTGTATGCTGTGAACGCCAATGTGAACGTGAAGGCTGTAGCCCGAAACGCCAACTGGCGCTTCAAGAACTGGACCGACGCTGAGGGCAAGGTGGTGAGCACGAGCAGTACGTTCACTCACCGCAAGCTGAACAGCGCCGAGACACTCACCGCCAACTACGAGTATCAGAAGACAAGCCGCCTCACCATAGCCTACGACCCGTCGTCGATAAAGACGAGCGAGGTGAAGGAGTATGCCGTGGGCGTAACCTACTCTTATACGGCGTCTACTTATAGCGACTATACGTTCGTCAACTGGACAACAAGCGACGGAAAGGTTATCTCTACTAATCGTGCGGTAAGCTATACCGTTACGGAGAACGACGAGACCATCACCGCCCACTACCGCTTCACGCCGGGCAGTCCGGCTGAGCCTAACGAGACGAAACCGAAGCATAAGGTCTATTTCAGATGTGACCCCGCAGGTTTGGCAGGGTTCTATCAGAGCAACGGCTTCTCGGTGTCTGAGGGCAGCACGTTCAGCGTGACGGTTTACGACGCAAGCAACTATGAGTTCAAGGGCTGGACGCGCGAAGGCAGTTCCGAAATAATCGGACAGTATCGCACGTTCAGCGGAACGATGGGCAAAGAAGATGTGCATCTCGTGGCACATTTCGAGTTTAAGCCGTCGTCGCCCAGCGAGCCGTCTACCGACAGCAAGCAGCGACACAGCCTCTACGCCACAACTACGTCGATGTATCGCGGCGAGACAACGCTCCTGCCTATATACATGCAGAACACGGGCAACGTGAAGACGCTCAGCTTCAAGCTGCATCTGCCGAAGAATCTGACGGTGGATGTCGCCAATATACAGAAGACGCTGCGCACCGAAGCCTACACCGTTCAGGCGGCGCAGGAGGACAGCGTGCTGAGCGTGAGCCTTGAGGGCGGAACGCAGATTGTGGAACACGACGGAGTAGTGGTGCGCATACCGGTGAGCGCGCAGGAAGCGCTGAAGGACAGCGTGTACACGGTGAAGTTCAGCGACATCAGCGGCACAACCACTGCCGACGCCGCCATCAACTTCACCAGCCGTTCGGGACGTCTCGTGGTGAGCACGCCCGAGGAAGGCGATCTGCAGGCGAAGTTCTCTGTAGAGACATACATGAACCGCGCTCAGTTCACCAATCTTAGCAGCGAAAACGCAAAGACATTCGAATGGAATTTCGGTGACGGCGCTACAAGCACCGAGCGCAACCCTATGCACAGCTACGCCGAAGCCGGCACATACACCGTGCGTCTCACGGCGCGTGGCATAGTGAAGACCGTCACAGCCGAACAGCAGATAATCATCAACCCTGCCAACACATGGTCGGCGAGCGGCGACTACCGACTCGACCCCACTGTGAACAGTGCACGTGCGTTCAAGTCGATGCACGAGATGCTCTCTCTACTGTCGCAGTGTACGCCCGACGGCACCATCAACGTAAAGACCGGAGGCAAGGAGGCGTTCGACGCCAATCTCCAGTCGGCAGACTCGCTGGCACTGCTCAGCACGCTGACAGAGAAGCTGGGCAAGGCGGGCGTCGTGATGGCGTTCAAGAACGAAGCGCAGAACCCCGTTACGCTGCAGTTCAACACTGCCGCTAACAGCGCGGATATGCAGAAGGTGACAGACTTCTTCCGCCATATCTCGCTCGAAAACGTGGTGGTAACGCTCAACGGAGCCGCGATAAACATCGGCGAGATAGACCGCTTCTCGGCACAGACCATCTGTTCGGGCGCAAGTACGCAGCCAGAAGCGTTCGCCGCTATAAGCAGCAGCGAGGCTGTGCTGGTGAAGTGGACGGCAAGTGTGGCTGAAGGCTGCACCGTACGCGGCTATCAGCTCACCGGCTCCGGCAATCTGCCTGCCATGACGCTCACGAACGAAGGCAGCAAGACCGATCTCGTTACGTATCACGTAAGCGTAGAGCTTAATGGTGTTGCCATGTACACATATATATATAAGGTGTATGTGAAGCCGTTGCTGAAGAGTCTCGCGCTCAGTTCGCCGTCCGACAACGCCGTGCTCGAATACGGACAGGTTACGCTCAGCTGCAGCAATCTCGGACAGGCTGCTGTAGGCTATACGTTCCACTATCGCCGCACCGATGCTGAGGCAGAGAGTGCAGAAGAGTGGAAGGAAGTGAAGACGACATCGCCCTCAACAGCGTTCGTGCCCGTAGAAGGCGCGTCGTACGAGTGGTATGCTACGGCGCATGGCGAGTGCAACGAGACTGTCGAAAGCGCACACCGCACGTTCAGCATACGCAAACGCTCAGACCTTACGGTGGTGTCGGTGACGGTGCCGGCGGAGGTGAAGGCAAACACTACGTTCCAGATCACGGCTGTTGTGCGCAACATCGGTAAGGGCGCGACACGTAACAGCGCTTGGACTGACGTGCTCTATGAAAATAGACCCAATGGAGCGGTTCTGGTTGGACAGCAAGCTCATCACGGCGTGTTGCAGCCAGGAGAGGAGTACACTGTTACTTTCAATGTAACGAGTCCCGACGCATCTACAGACGGAATAAGCTATTTCGTGAAGACAGATATTTGGAACGAGGAGACTGAGTCTGACGAGAGCAACAACATAAAGGTTTCAGACCCAATCTCTATCATCAAACGCTACATTGATGCCGCCGACTACGAGGCTCTGAAAGTGCTTTATCAGGCAACCAACGGCGGCGCATGGACCAACAAGACATGGCGCATTGGCAGCAATGCCGTAACGTCTACCGGTTGGCCCGGCGTCACATTCGACGAAGAGGGTCACGTACTGGCTATCGATCTTCAGAACAACAACCTTCGAGGCACGCTGCCTACAGAGGGAATGGAGATGAAGAGTCTGCGTACGCTCAATCTGAGCGGAAACAGTTTGAGTGGCGATGTTGCTGCGTTCTGCAAACTCCTGCCTGTGCTTGAGACGCTCAATCTTGGCTACAATCTGTTTACAGAACTTAGCGGCGTTCTGCCTGCCCACATCACCTCGCTCAATCTGCAGAATCAGCGCGAAGGCTACAGTCTCTCTACCTTCACGCTGCAGGAGTGGGCTATGGGTGACAAGCATGCCGACATACAGCTCGGAACGCTCATCGCTTACGACCATAAGAACCAGAACTTCGAGGCTCACCCGACGCTCCGCATCTATACTACCGCCAACAACAGTTATGTAGGCGAGATGAGATACACAGACGGAGCCTACCGCTACTATCTCAGCGGCACGTACAACTACGCAAGCGGCACGGAGTTTTGCATCCGATCGTATGAAGGCGTGGCACAGAACAACCGCCTGCGTGCTAAGCTGACGTGGACAAAGGGCGACGTGAACGCCGACGCATCGGTAGACGTGCTCGACGCGCAGCAGACGCTCAACTACATCATGGGCACGCAGAACGGCAACTTCAACTATCCGGCAGCCGACACTTATGAGGGCGGCGGCATCAATGTGCAGGACGTCGTGGCAACCATAAACATCTTCATCGGCAGCAACGACAACGCCGACCTGAAGAGTCTTATGGCTGCGCAAAGACGCTGGACGGAGAGCATGGGCGAAGACGCCTCTACAGCTAACGTGCTCAGCGTGGAAGACGGCGCATTGTGGCTCGACGCAACCGACCAGGTGGCTGCGCTCGACATCACACTCGCTGGCGTTAAGGCGAACGATGTGAAGCTCGCTCTCAGCAAGCAGCGCTATCAGCTCGTGACACACAACACGGCAAACGGCGTTCGCGTAGTGATAATAAGCACTACGGGCGACATCATCAGCGGTCGCACCAAGCTCTTGCGACTCGCTAAGTCGGCAAGAGTAGACCAGGCGATGGCTGCAGACATAGATGCACAGCCGGTAGGCGTAGCGTTTGAGGGTCAGACCACAGACATCGACGCCATAACCACAGACGTCGACAGCCGCGAAGCTGTATACAGCCTCGACGGACGCAAACTGAACGGCGTTGCACGCGAAGGCGTCTATATTGTGAACGGAAAGAAAAAGGCTATTAACAGACATCAATAGACATGAAGATCAGAAGATATATAACCATGATGCTGTTCTTGCTGATGTACATCACGGCAACGGCTCAGAACAACCTGTCGGTAGGAAAGCTGACAGGCGGTCAGGGCAAGGACGTGCTGATACCTATCAGCCTTGAGAACACAGACGAGGTGGTGGCGCTGCAGTTCGACCTACAGCTGCCATTCGACCGCTCGTCAAGAACAGCGCCGACACTGAGCCAGTCGCGTATAAACGAACACACGGTATCGGTAAGAAATCTCGGCAACCATAAATATAGAGTGGTTGTCGTGAATATGAGCAATCGTCCTCTGTCGGGCAACGCCGGCACAATCATCAACTTCCCGATGGCTGTGCCTACAGGTTTGGACCCCGGCACGGAGTACGCCGTGAGCTTGTCGGATGTTATCATCACAAACCGCAAAGGCGATAACATCCAGGGCGATTCTAACGTGAACGGCAGCTACACGGTGCAGCGAGAAAACGCTCCCGACCTTGCTACTACCGATGTTAACATCACCGAGAGCACGCTTGTGCCAGGCAACTATGTCACTGTAACTTGGAAAGTGAGCAACATCGGCAACGCCGATACGCGCAGCGGTTGGACCGAACGTGTCTATCTCGTGAGCAACGGGACCGAAGAAGCGGTGCATGTAGGCAATACTTACTTCAGTAATACGCTGCTCAAGGGCGGATACATCGCACGCAGCGCCATCTTCAACCTCTCGCAGACCGTCGGTCTCGAAGGCGAAGTGACGGCGAAAGTGGTGGTTGAGCCAAGCAGCGGTTGCGGCGAGTACAACGCCGACCGAGCTAACAACACCGCAACCGGCGGAACTGCTGAGCTTGAGAAGCACTTGTTCCTTACCGTTCCCGACAACAGCGTGAAGGAAGGCGAGTCGATGCGCCTCACTTTGAAGCGCAGTGGCGACCGTAGTATGGACGAGACATTCAGCATAACTTCGTCTTTGCCCGAACACGCTAAGGTCCCGGCTAATGTTACCATCAGCAAAGGTCAGTCGGCAGCGTCGTTCGACGTAGTTTGTCCGAACAACAACGTGGTGAACACTTACTCTAAGGTCACCATAACCGTGAACAAAGCCAACGGATACCCGCAGGATGTAGCTACATCCTTTAATATAAAGGACGACGAGCTGCTGCCCCTCGAAGTGAAACTCGACAAAACCGAGTATAACGAGGGCGAAACGATGAAAGCAACCGTCAGCGTGCCTTACCGTATCGGCAATGATACGCTCACGGTCTACTTCAGCGTGGAGAAGCCGAAGCGCTTCCGCCTGCCTAAGAGCTACACCTTCGAGCATGGAGCGACAGAAGCTGTGATTGACATTCCGATTATTGACGATAACATCGCAGCCAACGACGAGACATTGCAGCTCAGCGTGTCGGCAGACCATCATCTGACGGGCACAGCGCTCTTTGTACTGAAGGACAACGACGTGCCGGCGATAAGCATGACTCTGCTGCCCACAACCGTGAGCGAGGCGGCAGGCTACAACGCCATTCACGCCACCATCAAGCGCACCGAGGCAAAGAACAGCAAGATTACGCTGAAGCTGAGCGACGACAGCAACGGCGAACTCTACTACACAACGCCGATAACCATGCCCGAAGGTACAGAGGAAGTGACGTTCCCCATCGGCGTGAAGGACAACCAGAAGGTTGACGGCACACGCAAGGTGAAGTTCAGCGCAGCTATATACATCACCGATTGCGGCTGCTCTGCGATAGGCGACAAGCAGACCGTTGTGAGCGACACCATAACCGTCCTCGACAACGACGGACCGACGCTCAGCGTCACTTCGAACAAGACAACCATCCTCGAAGGCGACGCTACAGGCGCTACGCTCACCATCAGTCGCAACGACGCAACGACCAGTCCGCTCACGGTTACGCTGAGCGCGAAGGGCGACGATCTGCAGTTTGCAAAGACCGTGACCATCCCTGCCGGAAAGGAGAACGTTACAACGCCGTTCGTGGCGTTGAGCAACGAGGCCAGCGAGGGCAACCGCACCATTTCTGTCATCGCAAGCAGCGACGGCTACAGTCCTGGTACGGTGTGGATGCTCATCTCCGACCAGACTCTGCCCGACGCAGAGATGCAGACTCCTGCATGCGACGCAGAGATTGAGGCTGGAAGCAAGGCGAAAGTGACGATAACGGTGAAGAACATCGGTGCCATCAAGATGCCGAAGGGCACACAGATACGCACAAGCATCGGCTCAAGCTCTACTATGACGCAGACAGATGCCGACATTGCGGTGGGCGCTACCTACACATCTGTTGTGGAGCTGGACGCACCGAGCGTGCCCGGAAAGTACAGAGTGACGGCAGAAATCAACCCGAACGGCACCGTAACCGAGTTGCAGACCATCAACAACAGCGCCTATACCGAGACAACTGTAACGACAGCATACACTTACGACGTCAAATCCGCGAAGAATACGTATAACATTGGCGAGAAGGTAGTGTTGGGTGGCATGGTGAAAACACGCGGCGGCACTGCGGCAGCCAACGTTGAGGTAGAACCATATATCATCTATGCCGGTTCGCGTATAGCTCTGAAAGCCACCACCGACGCCGAGGGCAAATACTCTGCAGAGTACACCATCCAGGCTGGTATGGGCGGCGAGTATGGCTACGGTGTCTGCACACCTGGCGAGAACATCAGCGCCCAGCAGGGCACTTTCGCCGTGTACGGCATCTCACGCACTACAACCGAGTACATCAAGCACGAGATGTACGAAGGCGATGTGGCTCGCGGCACTATCAAGGTGAAGAACATGAGCAGTCTGCCGCAGCACAGTCTGACAGCAACCTGCGAACCGAACGAGCAGTATGAGGTTACGTTCAGCGACAACACAGAGCTTGCGGGCGGCGGAACAGCCGAGATAAGCTACACCATCAAGCCGCTTTCGCTCTCTAAAACTAAGGAGTGGGACCGCCTGACGTTCAACATTACAACAGCCGAGGGCGCATCGCTCAGCGTAGTGACCTACAACTACACACGCAAGCATACGCCGAATCTCGTGGTGTCTACCAACAGCATCAACACCACCGTGACCAAGGGTAAGGTGCGCACATATCCCATCGTGCTCACCAATACCGGCATAGCCGAGACGGGCAAGATAACCGTATCGCTGCCTGCTGCGCTTTCCGACTTCATCAGTCTGGCTACGCCTGCCACAATGCCGTCGCTGGCAACGGGCGACAGCGCTACGGTGATGCTTAAGTTCAACGCTGCCAACTACGACGTGAATGTCTACCAGAAAGGTAGCATCGCCATCAACTGCAGCGAGGGCAACGGCAAGCAGATTGGCTTCAACGTGAAGGTGGTGAGCGAGGAGAAGGGCAACCTTCGCATCCGCGTTCGCGACGAGAACACCATATACGGCAACAAGGACGGCGAGCATCCGTACGTCAGCAACGCCAGCGTGCGACTCACCGACTATAACACCGGCGCACTCGTGATGCAGGATGTGACGGGCGCGGACGGCAGCATTACGTTCAACGATCTGAACGAAGGCTACTACCATCTGCACGTTACGGCAGACCGTCACGACACCTACGACCAGTACGTGCTGGTGAGTCCGGGCGAAACAACCGAGCATCTTGCCACTATCAGCTACCAGGCAATCAGAGTAGACTGGACGGTGGAGGAGACAGAGATAGAAGACGAGTACGACATCACCACCAAGCTGACATACGAGACGCAGGTGCCTGTGCCGGTAGTGGAGATGAACGCTCCCGACGCAATCATTCTTGCAGACATCAACCGTGGCAAGAGCGCACTCTTCAACGTAGTGCTGCGCAACCGCGGACTCATTGCCGCACAGAACGTGCAGTACACACCGCCAACGGCAGACGGCTTCGTGTTCATGCCGATGGTGGAATATGAGGGCTTCACGCTCGCTCCAGAGCAGAGCTACGTCATACCGGTGCTCGTGATGCACGAGGAGGACTTCAACAGCGACGACTTCGCACGCAACGTGAAGCGCAAGGTGATACAGTATGCCGAGGGCAGAGCAAAGAAGTGCTTCGGCGATATGGGCACCAAGTTCGAGTGGCCCTGCGGCGACAACGCCAAGTACGCATGGATAGGTTCTATCATCAGATTCGTGCAGGACAACGCCGAATGTTCTGACCCACCACCAGCAGGTGGCGGACACGCTGTAATTTATCCTCAGACACAACCCGGACTGGGCGGTGGACCTTATGGCGATTTCGGCGACTATGCAACGGCGAGCGGCGGCAGAACAGACGCCAGGGCTCTGCTTAAGCTGTTCTGTACAGCAATAGAGTGTGTGCCGCTTCCCGACCTGCCAACTTGCGTGGCGCCAGCCATAACCAACGCACTTGAAGGATCGGCACTGCAATTTGCAGGCGACTGCGCTATGGACTATCTCAGCGGAAAGGTAGCCGACAAGATTCCGTTGTTCAGCTGCCTGAAGGGAGTAGCTTCCAACTACGGACCCCATATGGTAGAGTGTCTTGGAAACTGGGGCAAGGAGATGGCTGATAAGTTCAGCAAGGTGCCGATGCGCAAGGCAGCTGCTGCCGAAGATAAGCCGATACCGGCTCTGATGGAGTCGTCGGGCTACAAGCAGTTCCTGTTCTTCAGCTACTTTGACACATACATGGAGTACAACCGACAGCTCACCAAGGCGCCTGAGGCGCTCGGCATGAAGGACTTCGGCGTAGAACTGATGTCGGCAATACACAAAGCCGACCTCGAGCTGCAGAAGATGCGCGTGGACGGCACGCTCTGGACGTTCGACCTGAACACCATTCCGGACAACACCACGGTGGACGACAAGAGCCAGGGCGTAGGTCCGTACCTCACATCGCTCATGCCTAACAAGAGCGCCAACATAGCCGACTTCTCGCTGCGCAACTATGTGGAGCGTCTGCGCAACACATGGAGCAAGGAGGACGGACGCGGCTATATCAGCGCTAACCACATGGATGAGGCTGTTGTGGCAGACATTCTGCAGACACGCCAGAACTGTGTGACGAAACTCGTCAACCTGGGCATACCTACATGGACCGACCTCATGGGAAGCGCACGCAAGGACATGCTGCAGTATATGGAGACGCAGTCGGAAAACACCTGCGCACAAGTGAAGCTCGAGATAAAGCAGAAGCTGGTGCTCACGCGTCAGGCGTTCCGCGGCACGCTCACCATTGAGAACGGATCGAGCAACGCCAATACAACGTCAAATATCATGCAACAATCAAAATGATAAGAAAACGCG
>ERZ1032078.614-NODE-614-length-14049-cov-4.760683_pt1 | contig 14049 bp, 9 predicted proteins | sample MGYA00517101_ERZ1032078 | MGnify/ENA primary metagenome ERZ1032078 (study PRJEB33719, sample SAMN04261301) | wastewater metagenome | biome: rural village; feature: human; material: feces | host: Homo sapiens | place: El Salvador | collected 2013-01-14 ... | reverse complement strand
ATCCTAAAAAGAAATCGGCCAAGAGCAAAAAAACATAGGTTTGCACCACAAAGACATTCCGACATCATCAAGAAACAAAAAGCAACAAGAATACATACAAATACACTAAATACAAACCAACTAATTCTACTTTTATGAAAAAGATTGCTTTAGTAGCCGCATTAGTCGGCGCAACATTCTGTGCGGTACCCGCTATCGCACAAGAGGCACAAGAAGTAGCAGTATCTCTGGATCAACCCTGCAAGACACACTACTATAGCACATCGCGTGACAACTGGTTCATACAAATCGGTGCAGGTATACAAAGTCCTTTCGTAGAAAACTATCTGCCCCGGACCGATGCCAAGCACAAAATCACAGCCGTATACAACCTCGGTTTCGGCAAATGGTTCTCCCCGTACCTGGGCTGGCGTATCAGCTTCCTGGGCGGCGCAATGCGCTGGGACAACGGCGAAATATCCAAGGCCAAGAACGTGAACGCCAACCTCGACTTCATGTGGGACATGTTCAACAGCATCGGCGGTGTCAACCCTAACCGTACATTCTCCATCGTACCCTTCGTAGGCCTCGGTGGCACATATGTATGGGACATCAAGGCTCCCGCATCCAATATCTATAACGAAAATGACGTCATCAAAGACGAGAGCTGGACACTGCCCGTAAGTGCCGGCTTGCAGCTGCGCTTCCGTCTGTGCAAATATGTAGACCTCTTCTTCGAAGGCCGTGCGCAATTCTACGGCGACAACTTCAATGGTTGCTCGTATGGTCAACCCGTCGACGTTAACATCTCCGCTATCGGCGGCCTGACCTTCAACCTCGGTGGTAGCCAATTCCGCACCTTCAATCCCTGCGACTACACCGACTACATCAACAGCCTCAACGGCCAAGTCAACGACCTGCGCTCCGCACTTGCTGCCACAGCCGCCGACCTCGCAGCTGCTCAGGCTCAACTCCCCTGCCCCGAAGTCAAGGAGCAGCAACCCGTTGTAACAACCGCTCCCCTGCTGGCCTCCGTACGCTTCAAAATCGGCTCGGCAGTCATCACCTCCACCGAAGAAGTCAATGTATACAACATCGCCGAATGGCTCAAAGCCAACCCCGAGCAGAAGGTTGTCATCGCAGGCTATGCTGACAAGAAGACCGGATCGGCTGACTTCAACAAGAAACTCTCCGAAAAACGCGCACAAGCCGTTTGCGACATGCTCGTCAACGAATACGGCATCGCTTCCGACCGTCTTACAACCAAGTCCTTCGGCAGCGACGAACAGGTTTACACCGGCAAAGGCCAGAATGACTGGAACCGCATCGTCATCTTCAAAGCCAACTAAAACAAGAGCTTAAAAAGACAAACACGAGCTTAGAAAACCAAGCCAACACGCCGTATCACGGCGCAACATCGGCGGACACGTTCCCTCACGGAGCGTGTCCGCTGTTTTTAGTCGGTTTTGCCGTATGGTAATTTCTATGTACTTTTGTCTCTGCAAAACAATAGGCAACACTATGGGCAACAGACAATCATACAAGAAAATAGCCAAAAACGCCACATCCCTCGCCATAGTATTTGTAATGATGGCGGTCATCGCCATACGCCGCGACGGAATGCTGTTCGGGTATCGCCTGATTGAGGACAAAGCCCATAGCATCGCCGGCATCGAGCGACTCGAAGACGGCAGTATTATGGTCAACACCTCGCAATTAGACCTTGACATACGCGGATACAACGGTCCTGTGCCACTAAAAATACGCATCGACCCTTCAGGAAAAGTGGCATCCATAGCCGTAATGGACAATTCCGAAAGCCCGGAATTTCTGCAACATGCTCTCGACGGCGGCCTGCTTGAGCAATGGATAGGCCGTGATGCCGGGCAGATACTCGCCGCAACGGACGCAGACGCAGTCAGCGGCGCGACATATTCATCCAAAGCCATTATCGCCAACGTTCGCGCCGGTCTTGCTGCAGCATTAGACCGGCCATACGAACCCGCCAATACAACGACCCCGGCGACATCAGGCGTCAAGTCCGCGCAAGACGCTTCAAAAGCCGAAAACGGCACCTACGAAACGCCGAGTCATACCCACCAGGCAAAAAACGATGGTACGCCGACAGCGGCACACAATCCCACCGCAGACAACGCATCGACATCGAAGCCCGAGACCGCAAATACCGACCGCAAACAGACAACAGACACAGAAAATTCGGACGACAAGCGCCCACACTCCTTCATCGTCAATACCATCGAAACAGGTAAAGACATCCGCGGCTTCGGAGGACCTGTGCCTATCCAAATAGAAGTAAGCGCCAAGGGACACATCATCTCCATCACCGCACTACCCAATGACGAAACGCCGAGATTTTTCGAGCGAGTGACACGCGCCGCGCTCACCGATACCTTTGTCGGCATGAGCGTGCGTCAAGCTCTTGCATCAGAAATGCCAGATGCGGTCAGCGGTGCGACATATTCATCCAAGGCACTGATTGCCAATATGCGGCAAGCCTTCGAACAAGCACGCGACACTCTTGCCTCCTTCCACGATACAAGTTCCAAAGCGTCCACAGCCGACAAGCAGGCAAGACACCCGGTCAAGCAAACGCAACAAGCATCAAACGAAGCCGATTCAACCACGGTCAATTCCACCATCGTCACAACACAAAGCCCAAGCGCCGCTTCCACCTCCGCAGAAGCTACAAAACTCACACCCGAACAAGCGCACACACCCAAAGCCACACAAGACAACAACGCCGCCTCCGTCCAAGAGACAACGGCATCGCCCTGGACATGGCAATTGATTGTCGCGCTATGCATCGCCGTATCGTCAACCATAATTCCAATGAGGCGAAACGGGCACAAGCTGCGCACGGCAATCTTGGTTCTCAACGTAGCCGGACTCGGCCTACTATGCGGACATTTCATATCCTTCTCGCTGATGGTTAATGCAATGTCCACCGGCCTACAATGGCCCACCGGACTTTTGGCTCTTGTATTTCTCTTCGCTGCTTTCGTGATGCCCTTATTCGGACGGCCCAACCATTACTGCATGTGGATATGTTCTTACGGCTCGGCACAGGAACTTATGGGACGCTTGCGCAAACGCAAATGGCATCCAACGCCACGCCTTACACGCATCCTGACATGGACGCGCCGAGGGCTTTGGGGCCTGCTGATGTTGCTGATGTGGTGTGGCATCGCATTTGTATGGACCGACTACGAACCCTTTGCCTTATTTGTACCAGCGGCAGCATCAGTGACCGTTATCGTAATAGCCTCGACCTTCCTTATTATCAGCATATTTGTCCACCGCCCCTACTGCTCGTGGATATGCCCGACAGGCACCACTTTTCGCGCGGCGCAAAACATCACAAAGCCCTAACGATTTATTTCAAATCCATGTCTTGTACTTTCTTATCAATTCGGTGGCTGGACATAGACGGGCGGCTCACCGCATAGCATGGTCGTCCAAAAGCATCTAAAAAGCTTAATATTCACCTCTATAGCGCTTTTTAACATCATTTAGTGGCTTGCCGCGACCACCATTCAAAAAAAAAGCGCTATCTTTGCAAAACAAGACATTGATGCGGCCCGCCGATATAGAGCCGTCTACGACATCTACCACATCCTTTGGGATCTTCGCCCGGTTAACGCGGGGCTGAGATTCTTTCTTTTTTATGTTTTACGGAAAAAACACAGATGACGCCCCGGTACCGCTAAATGCCTGTATATACTTAACATCCAACAACTAAAAACACAAAAAAACAAGCAACTATGGCTATTACATACATGACCAAAGAAGGTTATAAGAAGAAAATGGAGGAAATTGCATATCTCGAATCGGTCAAGCGTCCCGAAATATCACGCGCCATCGCCGAAGCACGCGACAAAGGCGACCTAAGCGAGAATGCCGAATACGATGCCGCCAAAGAAGCTCAAGGCATGCTCGAAATGAAAATTTCGCAGCTCAAGAACCTCGTAGCCAATGCCCGCATTCTGGACGAAAGCCAGCTCAATTGCGAAGAAGTCCAGATACTCAACCGCGTCACCATCAAGAACGTGGCCAACGGTATGACAATGGAGTACACCATAGTGGCCGACAGCGAAGCCAACCTCAAAGAGAAGAAAATCGCCTCCTCCACACCCATCGCCAAAGGTCTTCTGGGACACAAGTTGGGCGATGTCGTCGAAATACGCGTACCCTCCGGCCTGATGAAATTCGAAATCACCAACATCTCATTCTAAACACACACCGCGACCGCTTACAAGCCACGGCGCAACGACACGTCATACGCCACAAACGTCCGATACGACAACGGACACATAAAGACAAGCAACATATAACAAGACAACAATCATGGCAACAATATTTTCACGCATAGCAGCCGGTGAAATAGGCTGCTACAAAGTCGCCGAAGACGACCGCCATTTCGCATTCTTAGACATCAACCCCGTAGCCGCCGGGCATGTTTTGGTCATCCCCAAGAAGGAAGTCGACTACATTTTCGACCTCGAAGAGGACGAGTACGCCGACCTGCAAAAATTTGCACGCCGTGTAGCCATCGCCATGCGTCATGCAATACCCTGTAAGCGTATAGGCGTCGCCGTAATGGGACTCGAAGTGCCTCACGCCCACATCCACCTGGTGCCCATCAACGCTGAATCGGACATGAACTTCTTCAAACAACACCCCACCATTCCCGATACAGAAATGGAAGCCATCGCCAAGGCCATTTCCACCGAATTCGAGAAAATCTAAACAACCACGCCCAAAACGCATGAAAAAGTTTCTCAGCATCGCAACCGCCGTCCTATCAGTAGCGGCATGTACCTCCGACCACGACGGATGGACACTCAAAGGCGACATCGAAGGCGGTGCCGGCAAGACAGTATATATCGAAGGTTCGACCATCGGCAACTGGTATCTCATCGACTCGGTGGCCATAGGCGAGGACGGCTCCTTTGACTACATAGCCGCAAAAGCAGACTCACTACCCACCATATACCGCATACGTCTGGCCGACAAATACATATACTTCCCGGCGCAAGGCACCCAGGCCCTTACACTAAAAGCCAACGCCAAGTCCTTTGACCGCGGATTTGATGTAGCCGGCTCGCCGCTTGCCGTCGAATTCACCACCGTGGACCGACTGATCAACAGGTACATAGACTCGCTGGGCACCGAAGCAGCACGCCAAGACAAGAACCTCAAGACAGAGCTCATGCTCATGGTCAATAAGGACACCACCTGCCTGACGTCATATTACATCGTCGGCAAATTCATTGATAAACGCCCGCTGCTTAACCTCTCGGACCGTGCCGACCTGCGCATCCTCGGCAACGCAGCCAACAACTACAAACGCCTATATCCCAACGATCCGCGCGGCAAAGACCTTGAACAAAGATACATGGCCGCACGACGCGCACTGCCCTCCTCGGGACGCGCCATGGAAGCGCAGATGGCATCCAAGCCGGACATCGCCATTGCCCGATACGACATCAACGGAACACTGCGCAACTTCGACGACTACTGTGGCAAAGGCGTCACCGTACTCAACTTCGTGCGATACGACCACAAAAACTCGCCGGCCAACACCGTGGCACTCAACGAAGTCTACACCAAATACAAAAACGCCGGGCTGAAAATATACCAAATATCCTTCGACCCGGACGAAATGAACTGGAGGCGTTCTGCCGCCAATATGCCTTGGACTTCGGTATGGAACTCGCCAACAGAAGGATATGGCATCCTTTTGGCCTACAATGTCAACCCTGACGGCGGCCCGGTAAGCTTCATCTTTGACCGCAACGGCGACTTGGTGCTCCGCGTATCCGATGCACGCGACCTCCCCGCCGCACTGGCCCGCTACTTCTGACACACAACAGTACACAAAGACACTGCCATACAGCACAAATCCATAACATCCGCCGCAAGATCACAATCGATTCTTGCGGCGGATTGCCTTATATTCAAGCGAATAAGCCAGAGCGTATAAGACATGTACTCGACAAGAAAACTATCAAGCACAATTTAGATTTGCGTATTAGACAAAAGTATCGTACCTTTGCAACCCGAAAAGGCGCATGACGTCTTCCGAAGTGGACAAATTTGGCTGCTTGCAACCACTAAAAAAAATGCTAAAAAACAACCCCGACAGACTGCCGTACTCTACGCACGGCGCTCTATGAGGGAACATCCCATAGCATTAATCGCCACACAACAGTGGGCAGCCCGAACATCCACCCGGAGACCTCGCGCTGTCCGCTTTTCTTTTGCGTCCTCGCGCAAAGAACACACTTAAATAGACAACACATCTAACACTCATATGTAATGAAGCAATTATTCACATCCGAATCCGTATCCGAAGGGCATCCCGACAAGGTTGCCGACCAAATATCCGATGCCATCGTCGATGAATTCCTGGCACGCGACCCCCACAGCAAAGTGGCCTGCGAGACACTGGTCACCACCGGCCAAGTCATCATCGCCGGCGAGGTCAACAGCGAGGCATACATCGATTTGGCAGGCACCGCACGCAACGTCATCGACCGGATAGGCTACAATCGCGCCGAACTGGGCTTCGATGCCGGCAGCTGCGGCGTGCTCGTGGCCGTGCACGAGCAAAGCCGAGACATCAACCGCGGCGTTGTGCGCCAAGCCCCCGAAGAGCAAGGCGCCGGCGACCAGGGCATGATGTTCGGCTATGCCTGCAACGAGACACCGCTATACATACCTCTGAGTCTTGCGCTGAGCCATGCACTGGTGCGCGGTCTCGCCGAAATACGCCGCGAAGGTCGCCAAATGACATACCTGCGCCCCGACTCAAAAAGCCAAGTAACCGTGGAATATGACGAAAACGGCAAATTGGCACGTGTGCATACCATTGTAATCTCGACACAACACGACGAATTCATCATCCCCGACCTCACCGGACTGACACCCATACAAGCAGCCGAACGTCAAGCCGCCGCCGATGCCGAGATGTGCGCAGTCATTGCCGCCGATGTCCGCGACATCCTAATACCTCGCGTACGTCAGGCCATGCCCGAAAACCTGCGACACTTCCTGGACGAAGATTACACACTGTACGTCAACCCCACCGGCAAGTTCGTTGTCGGAGGCCCCAACGGCGACACCGGACTCACCGGGCGCAAAATCATCGTCGACACCTACGGAGGACACGGCGCACACGGCGGCGGAGCCTTTTCGGGCAAAGACCCCAGCAAAGTAGACCGATCAGCCGCATACGCCGCACGACACATCGCCAAGAACCTCGTAGCCGCAGGCGTGGCAGACCGCGCACTCGTACAAGTGGCATACGCCATAGGCGTGGCCAAACCCGTCAGCGTGTGCGTCAACACCTATGGCACCGCACACGTCAACCTCTCCGACGCACGGATAGGCGATATCGTGGCCGCAACCTTTGATCTGACGCCGCACGCCATCGAAAAAGAGCTCAAGCTGCGCCAACCCATATATCGCGAGACCGCTTCATACGGACACATGGGGCGCATACCGCGCACAGTCACAAAAACTTTCGTCGATGATCACGGTACCAAATTCCAGCGCAATGTCGAACTCTTCACCTGGGAAAAGACCGACCGCATAGACGATGTACGCCGCGCCTTCGGCCTCTGAGAGACCGATTCGGGCACAAATCCATTCTTAGAAACCTTTTAGTCTCAAACGAATATTTAGGCTTTGCGGCATTTACCTTTGACCCGCTAATGGTATTACAACACAGGGAGGCACTCCGATGCCTTCCTGTGTTGCTGTCTGAGAGCACCTACCTGAAAGCATCCGGCCATTTTAGCTCGCGAATTGCATGTAGAAATCACGACACAATCGCCTTAGGTGCGATATGCTCAAACACGGCAAACGACACTACGGAACAAATATTGCAGGCTTCGGTCTGCCAATTATTAACCACTTATATATCAATTCATGACAACATTTGAAAACGGGAAGAAGTACGACTTCACCCTTAATGCCAAAGAAAACGGCTTCGCCATCAACCGCGAGTCCGGCAAACTATTATTTACCATTACCGATCCGACCACCGGACATGTGTATCGTGTGCGTCCGCGCGAATTTCAAAAGCGACATATACCCGAAACGTTACACTGCATCTATCATAACGGCTTCGAACAAGATTTTGCTGCAATATACGCCGAAATATACGAACCGGGTCAAGAATACGATTTTCGCGTCATAAACGTCACCGGCGAAGGCCTTTACACCCTGCAAGACGATGCCAACGGCATATCCCTACAAAACGTCAAGCTCAACGCAAAACTAACTCGTTTTCAGCGCATCAAGTGTAAGGTCGCTAAGATTAACGGGGCCTATGTACGATTGAAATATGTGTCGCAGGACAAAAAAACCGGCCAAAAATTCTTCGGCCTTGACAATCTTGTATCGCTCCCACAGGCCTCGCAATTCCGCGGTTGCGGTCATTTGCTCACCCGTCTTTTGTCGAACAACGCCTACAGCATTTCGCGACGTATGCTCGACAGCAAAGACCCTCAATGGCTTGTAACACTGGCTTCCACATTGCGTTCTGCGCTTGCCCAGATGCCGAACAATGCCACCGTTTTGCGTCGACGTCGCCAGTGGCTCATGCGTATACACGACCTTGCTATAAGCGTCATCGAGAATTCGAACTATCTCGAAACCATCGAGGCAGCCAAGCGTGCCACCGTCCAGCAGACTTTCTGCGACTTGGCTCGCGACTGCGAAGACTATCATTATTGTGCATGTATGATTATCAACGGCGAAGGCGAAAAGTACGTCAAGGAAGTCCTCGAGAGCCTCTCGCGCACCGGTTGGCTATACAAGCCCGAGGTAAAAATGCGCCGTATAGTCACACTGTTCACCCTTGATGCAACACTGGCCAATAACTATATAGCCGACATTTTTACACTCATTGCCGACCGACATAGTGACAACACCTTCATGGGCACTTTCAAGCAGAGCATAGCCACTATGCTCGCCATATTTATCGACAACGAAAGCGCCAACCTCAATTATTTCAACGCCAAAAAGGTCTCCGATCTATTACGCGCCTTGGCTATCGAACTGCTGCTCACCGTCGAAGACAGCAACGATTCATGGTCATACTATCGCGGTTGGTTGTACACCGCCGCGCTACTATCCATAGGCGAGTCCAACGACACCCTCGTATGCAAGGCGCTATGGAGTTTTGCCGATTTATACGATGCCAAGCTCGAATTCGGATGGGCCGATATCAGCGATATCACCCACCTTGCACGCGTACGACTGACCGAAACGCCCGAACCTATCGACACCGAATCGTGCTCCGCTTTCGAAGGCGAGAAATACCGCATACTGCTTAATTCGAAAGGCATACAAATCCAGCCCGCTGATACCATGGGATTTTCGTCCAAAAGAGTTGTCAGACACACCCCGGCCAAGGGCTTGGAGTGTGAGATATATCTCTGCGAACGCCCCGACACGACACTTTCGGCCATCAATCGCAACATTGAGACACATCACAACGCTTGGCAGGAAATCATACGCATAATTACATCAGGCCAAACCACCGCTCCGAGCTCAACCATCAAACGTAGCGCCAAGTATATACCCAGCGTTGGTGATGATGTTACCATACGCATTACCGGGCGCGATGACAGCGCAGAATTCCAATATACGTGCGAAATCATCGACAATCGATTCAGCGGCACCGGCTTCATCGCCGTCAGCGATATCGTACTCTATCCTATCGACCCCGACCCGGCGGTATTCCGCATCAAAGACGACAATAGCTCGATGCTTTTCAACGCAAAAATCACCGGTATTCGTGACGATGGCAGCTTCCATTTCAATATGCGCGAGTCAGTAATGGATCGCGACAAATCCATAGCCCAAGAAGACAAAGACCTTGGCGAGCCGGTGGATGCCATCGTCACCGAAGCCGGCGATGGAACATGCAAGGCCGTATCCGAGCTTGCCTATCCCATAATAGTCAAAGGAGCCAAGTGTACCCACTTTTCAAAAGGCGACTGGATAACGGTATCCATAGACAACGTCAACCGCAACATGTCCAACCACTCGTTGTATATCAACGGCACCTACATCGAAAAATACGACAATGACCAAGACCCCCAAGAAAGTATCATTGAGTGCTTCGGAGATATGCTCAAAGAAATCTGTGTAAGCTCTTATACCGACCCGGTATCGGCCGTTGAGGACAAAGGACCCGAAGCAGCTCCCGACGGAACATTCATCACCACCAAAGACGTAGCCGGCATAGCAACCGCACTCGGTATCGCCGCTTGGAACAAATACAGCACTCCCAGCGAAGCCTATGACTTGCAAGCTTTTGCACGCGTACTCAATCTCTGCAGCAACGGCGACAGCCGCCAAGACTCGGTGACAGTGATACGTCTTGCGTTGCTGCGAACCCTGTGCCGCTACACCGTCAACAAGTCTTTGGACGATGATGCACGGCGCACACTTGCCGAAGCCTTCGACTCCGGAGCCACGAGCGACAGCATCGTGCGCTACCTCACCATACAAATCCGTATTCCGGGGCTGATGGATACTCCGGGTTGGCAAGAGCTGATGGAAAGCTGTCGCACCGATGCTTCGGAAGCCTCGCCACGACTGGTAGATATGTGCAACCTCGTTGCGGCATACAATTTGCTGCAAGGTATGTCAATGTCTGCGACACGTCACGACATCCGACGTCGCATCCTCGAGGATCTACGTGTGCCCTTCGACGAAAAGACAGATATCGAATCACTGGGCAAGGAAAGTTCCACGCTTGAGTTTAAAAGTTCGTTAGTATACCCGGCCAACAACAACATGAAGCCCGATGATGCACGTCAAGGACGCGAAGTGATGCAGGTAATAGACGGGATGCTCAACAGCGATGGCGGAACATTATATATCGGAGTGAACGACAGCGGCATACCCATAGGCTTAGAGAATGACTTCATGCACATAAGCGGACACTGCGGGCTTCAGGATTACGATGAACGTCACGAACGCGACCACTTCGAACTACGTTTCGAGGACAACCTTCGCCACATGCTCGGGATGACCTGCGACGGACGACAATTAATGCCCGAATACGTTTCCATATCATTCCAAAATGCCTCCGGCAACGGCTCGGACAAGACATACGCCTGCATCATCGTCAAGCCCTTCCCCGGCCTGGTAACTATGGATGACGGACAGGTGTTTCTGCGCAACAACACATCGACCGTACCTATGAAAAACAGCTCGGAGATCGAAAGCCGCAGGACTATCCGACGTATGGCATCACAACTATGACCAAACCAACAAAACAGCATATCTAAGACACGAAAAGTATTATGGCAAAAAGATCGACGCCCATTCCGGGGCTATCATTTTCATGGAAACGCGCCGTGGGTCTCACCCGTCTGCGTCAAAACATCGCACGCAAAACCGGCATACCGACCACGCGTTCCGGCATAGAGCGCAAAATCGGCGGAGGCATCATTTCCCTGCTTTTTGGCAAAAAATAATGCACAAAAAAACGTTGTTTTGGGATCGAAACAACGTTTTTGTGCGTCCGGGGCTTTGCCGATTTGCGAAAAAACACTAACTTTGTGCGTTTATTGCACACCGGCACTGTCGGTGCGCACTTGCCGACATCAAGTCAGCGCTTTAATAATCAGAAAATTAAAACTTAACTATACCAACATCAATGGCAACATTAGAGAAAATCAGAAGCAAATCGGTGATGCTATTCACCATCATCATTGTTGCGCTTTTAGCATTTATCCTCGGAGACTTCTTCACCTCCGGCCGATCGTTCTTCGGCGTAGGCGACAAAGTGGCCACAGCCAACGGCGCTACAGTCAAGTACAACGACTACCAAGCCAAGCAGCAGGAATTTGACGAAATGCTCAAGGAGCAGAACTCGAACATCAACCCTGACGACCGCAGCGAGCAAGTCATCCAAACTCTGCTTATGCAAGGCCTCTTGGACGAAGAATACGACCGCATGGGTATAACCGTAACCGACAACGAATTATCCTCCGTCATGCTGGGTAATGGCCAGCAGAGCGTCTACGTTCTGTACCAATTGGCACAGAACGCCGGCATCAATCCCCAAGGCCTCATGCAAGCCGGCATCACCGACGCCAAGACATTCTATGACGCAATGAACAACCCCGCCAAGTACCAGCTTGACGCCGAACTGTCCGCAGCATTCAAGAGCGCCTGGATAAAAACCGAAAATGACATCACCGAAGGGCTCAAGGCCAACGCGTATATGTCCCTCGCCTACGGCCTGTTCACAGCCAGTAAGGTAGACGCCCGCGCCGTATACAACGACCGCTCCGTGACATCGACTTTCAATTATGTCACAAAACAATACACAGCCGTATCCGATGCAGATGCCGAGAAGGCCATCACCGATGCCGACTACGAAAAAGTATACAACGAGCGCAAGAGCGCCTTCAAACTTGATGAAGAGAAACGCCTGATTTCGTATATCGTCGTAGATTTGGCCCCCTCTACAAAGGACCAGGCAGACGCCATCAACGAAGTAAACGCGCTCTACAACGAGCTCTTGACTTCCGAAGGCATTGATGCCATCAATAAGCACAGCAATTTCGAGAAAACAACAGCCAAATACACAGCTGACAAGCTCGGTCAGGACCCCATCCTGCGAATGCTCACCACCGACAGTGTACCTATGGCCGCCGGAACAGTGCGCAACCTCGGCAACCAGAACGGCAAACTCTATCTGGCTAAGGTTCTTGACAAGACCACCGGCGTGGACGATGTAACATTCAGCGTCATGCCCTTGCCCGAGAAGAAAGAACAAGCAGATTCGCTGTTGAGCCTGCTCAACACCGCAACCTTTGACTCGATCACGCATCTCAATCAGGGCAACGTCGGCCTCCAAACCTCGCTGGTTACGCCCAACCCGCAGATGCCCCTGCCCGAAAAGATGTACAAGGCTCTTGAACAGCAGGCTGTAAACAACGTATTTGTGTTCACCGACACAATCAAGGGCGCAAACGAAAAAGGCCAGGAGACTTCCAAAGCCATAAGCTACGCAATGCTTATCACCAAGCGTTCCGAACCCGTCACCGTATATGACATCGCCACAATCAACTACGAAATTGTGCCCTCGCAAGCCACTATAACCGAGCTCACGCAGAACTTCCACAACTTCATAGCTACCAACGGCACAGCCGAATCCTCCGGCAAGAACGCCGAAAAAGCCGGATATACCGTATACAAGGCCATCATCGGTGCCAGCAGCCCCATAGGCGACCTCGCTCCCGGCTCGATGTCCACCGTCAAGTGGGCGATGGATGCCGACAAGGGCGATGTTTCCAAGGTTTACAACTGCACCAAAGTTGCCCGCCAGAACGGCTCCAACGAGTACATGCTTGCCGTAGCCATCGACGAAGTCTTTGACAACAACTACATGCCCGTCACCTCGCAGTACGTCAAGGACACTCTCAAGCCGCTTGTAATCCGCGACAAGAAAGCATCCATCCTTGCAGCCCAAGCCAAGAATGCCAAGACACTCAATGCTGCCGCCACCAACCTCGGCGTCAAAGTGGCAGACCAACCCGGCACAAGCACCTTCGGTGATGACTTTGTAACCGGCATCGGCTTTGGCGAAGGCACCATTCAAGGCGCAATCGCTGCCGCCAAGCCCGGCACACTTGTAGGCCCCGTACAAGGCAACACCGGCATCTACTACTTTGTAGTGTCTTCCAACAAGAACGCCGGCCGCCCCTACAACTTCCTTGAGTCGGCCAACACCTTCATGGGTTCCGTTGCAGCACCCATATACCTGATTGACCGCCAGGGACGTCCCGCAGGCCTGTCACTGCTCACCCTCGTAGGCAACAACAAGATTAAGAACAACATACTCGAGTTCACCGCCGAAGACAAATAATCCGGCACAACTCGCCGGGCAGTATTGGTCGCGGCCACGCCCGGACAGTATCCCATCCATTCCGACATAACAAGCGGCCGATGCCACAAGACATCGGCCGCTTGCCGTAAAGGCTACCACCCGTCCCGACGGCACAACGCCGACAA
>ERZ1032078.610-NODE-610-length-14109-cov-28.230539_pt1 | contig 14109 bp, 12 predicted proteins | sample MGYA00517101_ERZ1032078 | MGnify/ENA primary metagenome ERZ1032078 (study PRJEB33719, sample SAMN04261301) | wastewater metagenome | biome: rural village; feature: human; material: feces | host: Homo sapiens | place: El Salvador | collected 2013-01-14 ... | reverse complement strand
TTACAGGGCGACAGGGTTGCGTCCATAATAACCCAGGGCGATGCCCTGGGCTAGGAGCTTCTGCCCTTTCAGGGCGTGTGGGTGAGATACTTGCGAAATTTCAGTTTATTAAATATTTGCGGAAACTTTTAGCGTGTATTTTTTGCAAAGGTATCCATCAGGTACCTTTTATATATTTACTTAATTTTTTTTGCTTATGATGAATTCAAAAATTCAGAAGGCAGAGGATGGCAAGAATGCCGGCTCTGCCAAGAAGAGTGTGCAGACTGATAAGAAGGTGGCTGGCAAGAAAGAAGCCAACAAGAAACAGGCTGCACAGGTTGCTGTTTTTGAGAATCCGGAGTTCGGAACGGTTCGCACTACTATAGATGAGAAGGGCGATCCTTGGTTCTGTGCAAAGGATTTGTGTGATGTGCTCGGGTATAAGAGAGCAGATAATGCTGTAAGGCAACATGTTAACCCTAGCGATGCACTAAAACAGTGCGTCGCTAGAATTGCTAAAAACCGTTATGGCGAATGTAACGGAAAGATGCAGGTCGTTCAGATGATCTTCGTCAACGAGAGCGGCTTCTATGCCCTGGTACTCGGTTCGAAACTGGCTTCGGCGGTGAAGTTCAAGGATTGGGTTACCTCGGTGGTGCTGCCGCAGATTCGCAAGACGGGCGGTTATATCCCAGTGAAAGAGGGGGAGAGCGAGGAGGAGACGATTCGCAATGCCGAAGAGATTCTCCGTGCTACCCTGAAGAAGAAGGAGGAACTGCTGGAGCAGCAGAAGAAGCTGCTGCATCAGCAGGAGGTACAGTTGGGGCTTGACAAGAAGCTCATCGGCGAGCAGGATGTGGAAATCAGACGTCTCAACGGCGTGCTGGATGAGCAGACGAGATGGGCTTCCATCCAGGGCGAGAACGTCATCAACCTGGAGAAGCAGGTGGATGGGCTGATGCCGAAGGCGATCTACTCGGATAATGTACTGGATTCCGTTTCCTGCTTCACTACGACTCAGGTGGCGAAGGAGCTGGGGATTACGGCGCAGGAGCTGAACCGCTCATTGTGCGCCCTGCATATCCAGTATTACCAGAGTGGGCAGTATATGCTCTATGCGGAGTATGCGCACATGGGACTGGCGAAGAGCCGCACCCGATACAATGCCTTCCTTGATCCGAACTGCGATGGCAGAAAGGAGAAAATGGGCAAGGCGGTTACGCATACCTATCTGGTATGGACCGAAAAGGGCAGGAAGTTTATCCATGATCTGGCCCACAGATTCTGGGAGCTTGCCGAACTGTATGAGGTGAAGAATTTGGGATAATCATTAAAAATGGAAATATGGCGATAAAGCAACAGGTAATGGCTTTAAATCCGGCACGCAAGGGCAATATGGGAAGATTGAATTCTTCCCAGCCCCTGTATGTCTATGACACCCTGATTGTTCAGCCGTGGCTGAAGGGTGTGATTGCGCAGATACGTGGGGAGAAGGCGATTCCCGGCGTAGATGCTGGTGATGAAAAGGCGGTGAAGAAGGCACGCGAGGGGCTGAAAAGACAGCTGCCTATCCGTGCGATTCATTATTCCAAGTTCAGGAATAATCACCGCTCTAGTGAGGATGCGGATCCTGAAAGTTTCCTCTTCCAGACGACTATTGATGTGGATGATGTAGATTATGTGGATGCTGCACTGGAGAAGGCTCGTGAGCTGAACTGCAGCAACACGATATGGAAGGGGAAACTGCTGCATCTGGAGTATTCGGCTAGAAAAAAGCTGCATATCGATATCCGTATGCCGATGGGCATGACGATAGAGGAGACGCAGAAGGCGTATTGCGAGGCGGCTGGGATTCCCTACGACAAGAGCTGCATCACGCCGGAGCGAATCATCTTTATCACGGATAAGGACTCGGAGATCTATCGTTCGAAGGAGTGGTATGGGATGCTGTCGGATGAGGAGATCAAAGCCCGCAGAGAGGCATTCTTGAAGCGTGGGCTTACGATTGACGGAAAGGGGACGGCTCGCTACAGCTTGCTTGCCGGGGATTGCAAATCCCCGGAACGCCTGACGGGGGACTTTCAGGGGCAAGTACCTAGCGATAGTAATCATAAAGTTCAAAGTTCAAATCTCAAAGTTCAAAGTAATGACGATGTTCAAGACAATCGATTTCAGGGCACTGACAGCCATTCTGCTGTTCCTTCTGGCGCTGCTATTCAGCCTGCCCAACCTGGTAATAGCCATCGTGCTGATGATGATTATATCAGCCATACTGGAGGCTCTCAGAATGCTGATGCCAAGAATCTGATAGCCTTCGACCTCTTCCAGGAATCCGCAGGACTGAAGGGGATGAATATCGATACCATCGGGTCCAGGCATTCCTCCCTGCTCGCCATTATGAGTGCTGGCGCTTCTCGTGTGATGAGTGAGGAGGAGCTGATGAAGGTGGTGGCGAAGAGAATGCCGAGCTATTATCAGGAGAATGACTGCCATCAGCTGATTCACGATTTCTATGCGAAATATGGGGATAGCTCCAAGCCTTTTTCGAGGGATGTGATTCGGGTGAATGCCTTGGCGGAGAAACAGGCGAATGATGCTAATCATAAAGTTCAAAGTTCAATGCTCAAAGTTCAAAGTGAAGACGAGGAATATCCTGCTCCGCCTCCGATGCCGAAGAAGCTGCCGAAACTGGTGGAGCTGCTGATATCCAAGACTCCGGAAATCTATCAGCCTGCCGTGGCTTGCGCCATTTTCCCTCCGTTGGCTACCCATCTCTGGAGAACGAAATTCAGATATATCGATAACGTGGAGCACGAAGCTACCCTGATGACCTGTCTGCTTGCAGGCACTGGTGCTGGTAAAAGTTGTGTACAGAAACCTATCGATTTCATCATGGAGGATATCCGTAAAAGAGATGCCGAAAACCTGAAGCGTGAGAAGGAATGGAAAGAGGAGATGATGCGGAAGGGTGCCAACAAGGATAAGCGCAAACGCCCTGAAAATCTGATTATCCAGGAGATTGATGCCGATATGACCAACCCTGCCTTCGTGATGCGTACCGCTGAAGCCAAGGAACATTTCCTTTATACTTCGCTCAACGAAATCGACCAGTTTGATGCGCTGAGAGGTATCGGCAATCAGCAGTTCCGTATCATGTGCCTCGCCTTCGACCCAAGTAACAAATTCGGACAGTCTCGCGTAGGAATCCAGAGCGTTACCGAACGTGTCTGCGTCCGCTTCAACTGGAATGCATCCACCACCATCGACAAGGGACAGCGGTATTTCGCGAAGGTATTGACCGATGGTCCGCTGAGCCGTATCAACTTCTGTACCATCCCGGAGCGGGAAATAGGTGAGGACATTCCCGTCTATGGCACCTATGATGATGAATTCAGAAATTCTCTGAAGCCCTACATCGAAAATCTCTGTATGGCGTCGGGATTGGTGGAATGCCAGGAGGCGTATGATCTTGCCGTGGTATTGAAGAATGAGAATGCCGAGTTTGCACGTACTTCGCAGAACCGCATCTTCGAGAATTTCTCGTTCCGTGCCAACGTCATCGCCTACCTCAAGGCGTGCGTGCTCTATGTTGCCAACGGCTACAGATGGGAGCCGGAGATGGATGATTTCATCCGCTGGAGCGAGCGTTACGACCTCTACTGCAAGATGCGTTTCTTCGGCGATATGATAGCCCGGGAGAACAGTGCCGGCGAGAAGAGTTCGAAGCGTGGACCGGAGAATCTGCTGCAGCTGTTGCCCGATATCTTCACCATGCCGCAGCTGGATGCCATCCGTATGGAGCATGGATTGAATGCGAAGGGTACCAGGAATGTGATCAAGCAGTGGATTTACCGTGGGTATATCGAGCGAATCTCTCCGCCCGGCGAGGACGGGAAAAGTGGTTACGGTTACAGTAGTTACAGTTTCAAGAAGCTGAAGTACCGCCATGACGGGCTGGTGCTTGAAGCTTGATTTTTTAAATTAATTGAATATTTATGGAAATAGTATTGAAGCGTATAGCCAAGAAGAACAGCTATACCATTGGTCGCCTCTATATCCTGAAGGATGAGGAGGTAGAGAGAGTGGTTCACTCTTCATGGATGAACCCACAGTTGAAGCGTTGGTTCGAGCATAAGATAGATGCCGGCAAACTGACGCAGGAGCGTTATTTCTGCGATACCCTGGAGCCTACGTGGCGCAACCTGAAGGGTGTGGAACTCCAGCCCGAGGAGGTGAACGTGCGCCTGGGCAGGGTTTCGGGCAAGAAGGCGCAGAAGATGAAGGGCACTACGGCGATTCCCGAAGGCACCTATCCGTTGTTAGTCACCAAGTCGCCCCGCTTCAAGGAGTGGCTGCCGTATCTGCAGGGTGTTCCTGATTTCGAGGGCATCCGCATCCATGCCGGCAACTACCCCGATGATACCCAGGGCTGCATCCTGGTGGGCGAGAACAAGGTGAAGGGCATGGTGGTGAATTCCCGTATCTGGCTGCATCGCCTGATGAAATGCATCAGCGAAGCGAGAGAAAAGGATGAATCCGTCTGGATTACCATCATCTGATGGGGCTGATGGCTCTTCCGATTGGGGGCAACTGCTATAGCTTACTTACAAATATCATCAGGATTCTCGGTCTTTTTTATAATATTAAGACCGGGAATCCGTTATTATTATCGAAGATAAAAGTAATCAAAAGTAATAAAAAAAAGAAGAAAAGAAGAAACAATGCTCAAGATTGTAATGATCATGCTGTGCGGAATTGGTACGGGGTACCTGCTCCGCAACAAGAAAATGAGTTTTATCGGCCGTGTCATCACGGCGCTTATCTGGGTACTCCTCTTCCTGCTCGGCATCGAGGTGGGAGCGAACCCTCGTATTATCAATGGTCTTCAGACCCTGGGACTCGAAGCCATCGTGCTTACTATAGCCGGAAGTCTGGGTAGTGCAATCTTTGCGTGGGCATTGTGGAGATATGTCTGCAGAAAGGAGGCTGGAAATGAAAGGTAGTCTGATTATCGTAGGCTTCTTCGTGCTGGGCATCATCGTGGGAGTGTGGGATGTGATTCCTGCCAGTTTCCTGGCGAGCGACGTGAGCTATTATGCCCTCTGCTGCCTGATGTTCTGCGTGGGTATCAGCATCGGTTGCGATACCTCTATCCTGAAGAGTTTCAGAAAGGTGAATCCCCGACTGATGATGCTGCCGGTGATGACCATTCTGGGAACCTTTGCCGGATGCGCGGCTGCCTCCCTGATACTGGGACACCGTCAGCTCTCCGACTGTCTCGCCATCGGTTCGGGCTTCGGATACTACTCATTGTCGAGCATCTTCATCACGCAGTATCGGGGTGCCGAGCTGGGAACCATCGCCCTGCTGTCAAACATCTGCCGTGAGATTCTCACCCTGCTTGGTGCGCCCCTGCTGGCGAAGTATTTCGGCAAGCTGGCGCCTATCAGCGTAGGTGGAGCCACCACGATGGATACCACGTTGCCTATCATCACCCGCTATTCGGGTGAGAGCTTCATCATCGTTTCCATCTTCCACGGCTTCTGCGTAGATTTCTCCGTACCGTTCCTGGTTACCTTCTTCTGTTCGCTCTAACGGCTTCCTTGCCGCTAGAGCTTTCTTGCTTTATCAGAATCCATTCAGCTCGATGTATTCATCATCGGCTTCAGATTCTGGGGCATTCGAGTCGTCGAAGTAGATGCAGGTATCGGTATCTTCTGCTGGCTGACCCTCGATATCGATTCCATTATCTTCAGGATTCTTCTTCTGAGAATTATTTTCTTCCTCCAGAGCATCTTCTTCCTTCTGGGAATCCTTGTCCACTACGATTTCCGTTGGCTCCATCAGCAGGCGCATCTTACTGATCTTCAGCGGTGCAAAGTGACGGGTATAGAACTTGTCGTAATCATCATACGAGAGATTTCTGCCCAGAAGTTCGAGGTTCGGCTCGCTGATTACGTAGCTTCTCGCCTTGGAAATCAGACGGAGGATGCCGGCTTGCTGATGCAGCTCGTTGGCATACTGGCGCGCCTCGTCGTAGTTCTGGAAACCGCTTACCTGCAGGCGATGCAGCCCCTGGAGGTCTTCGATGCTGATGTCGAAATTGCGCGCCATATAGGTGGTGAAGTTATACTTGGCTACCTCGAAGAGCAGCTGGTTCTCGTTGACGGAATCAGGACTGTAGGCGAGCAGGAAGACAAACCGGTCGTTGCGGTCGGCTGAGAATCCTTTCTGCCGGGTGGAGTCCTGGGAAGTGAGCACATCGCTGCGTTTCGCCCAGACATTACTCAGGTCGAACTTTCCGCCGTAGAGTCGTCTTCCGGCATTCACGCCGTTTACGATCATTCCCGCCATCTCGCTCAACCGGCTGTTGGGATATTGCGCTATCACCTGGTTCATCTTTTCCAGACATTCGGAAACCTTGCCCTCGTTGAGCTGGGTCATACCGCTGATGAAGAGGAACTTGTCGCGGTTGGCGCCAGAAGGAAACCGCTTGTCTGATATTTCCGAGTTGTGCATCACCACCTCGTACTTGCCTTCCTTGAATGCCTGATAGGTAAGGGTGTAGATGGAATCTTCGATGTGCACACCCATCCTCGCATTCTCCAGATAGTAAGGGTCGGAGAGGAGGGCTGTGAACTGGCTTTCTGGGTAATCCTTCTTTAATTTATCGACATAACTGTTCGCCATCTGAGTTTGCTTCTTTCGGGAATAAAGCAGATACAGATGGTAATAGGCTTCGTCGAGATGCTTGAAATCCGGGTAGTTGTCCACCAGTCGGAGCAGCATCTTCTCGCTCAGAGCCAGGTTGTCGAGCCGGTCTTTGAAGATGATTCCGGCATGGTATAAGCCATCCGCCAGGAGCTGGTTGCTCGCTGTCATCTGCTCTGGGGTGAACGGAATCTGAGCCAGATAATAAGCCCGCTGATGAGGGTCGAGGCTGGCGCTATCGGCAGATGGTTTGCTGGATTCTTTCTGGGATAAAGAATGGGATAGAGAATCTCGTGATGCATCAGGCTGAAGCTTGGAATCTTGATCAGAATTCGTTCCTTGCTCGGAATCTGTTTCTTGTGCGATATCCGTTTCTTGTGCCGAAGCCACAACAGTTTTGTTGATTCGCTGCCAGTTGTCGAGGTTCTTTCGCTTGCCCCAGAGTTTCTCGAAGAGTGCCTTACCCTGGCTTACGGCTACAGGGGAATAGAAATACCAGGTATTGGTGTTCCCGAATCCGTTTCCGGAATCATTCCCGAATCCGTTTCCTGATGCATTCCCGAATCCGTTTCCGGAATCATTCCCGGAATCATTCCCGTCATTTCCTCCATCAAATTCCGAATTCATCTCTGCACCGTTGTCCCATCTCCTTCTTTCTTCCTCTTTCTCCTTTCTTTTCAGGGCAGCTATCACTCGGTCGATGGCTGCGTTTCTGTCTCTCTCGTCCATTTGGGCAAGAGACTGGAGGGAATCCTGGAGGGCGATGGCATCGGTATAAGGCACCAGTTCGTCCAGCACCTTGGAGCGATGAGCCAGTTGCGGATAATCCTTTCTGTCCTGATCGAGCAAGCCGATTGCTTCGCCATAGCAGCGCTTGGCATCCGCATATCGCCCGGTTTCCCAATACAGATTGCCCAGACGCAGCAGGAGTACACCCTTCTCTATACCGTTTCGGGTAGCCTTCCGGTTGCCTTTTTCATAGGCATAGATGGCACGCAGGGTATCTTTCTGGGCTAGGTGAATGTTGCCGATGGCATAATATACCTGGTCCTGATACTCCCTGTTCTTATCCGATGCCGCCATGCGCTTGAGTCGGCTGATCATTTTCCTGCTGTTGCCCGAAGCCAAGACCTCGGTAATGGCGATGCGGGCATTAAACTCCAGTTCGTAGGGCGGATTGAGCCGGATAACGTGGCGGAAAGCCAGATAAGCCTCCTGCCGGTTGCCGATGGAAGCCTGCAGCTGTCCCATCAGATACCACTGGCGGGCTTTCTGCTTGTGTCGCATCTCATGGCTTATCACCTTCCTGAGATAGGGAATCGCCTTCCGGGCATCACCCGTGTGGATATAGTAATCGGCGAAGGCATAATCCCATTCCTTCTGGGCACGCCAGTGGATGGAATCGCGCTGGATGTTTCGGATCACATCTTCTGCATCGTAGGTCCATCCCAGCTCGATATAGCATTTGGCAAGCCAGGCGCGCGCCTTGCCGTAGATGGCAGGCTGGGTGGAGTAAAGGCGGCTCATATAGGCGAAGGTGGCAGCGGCCCCCTCGAAATCCCCCTTCTGGAATTGCGATCGGCCCATCAGCATCCACGCTTTCCATAAAAACGGATTGTATTCCCTGCGACTGAGCCATTCGATATCTTTCGCCGTCTTTCTCTTGCCGGGTTCCCATACGGGGCGGCGCTTGATGCTGTGCTGATGAATGGCTTTCTCGCATTTCTCGATGGCACGGTCGAAGTTGGCTTTGCCCAGATCGCGGCTGTTCCTGTTGCCTACGGTATAGAGCGGAATCTGCTCCGTAAAGTTGTCCCGGTTGCCTTCTTCCTTCTCCAGCGCCCCGTCGATATAAGCCACGGTACCATTATAATAGGTATTGTATCGGGCATTAAAGGCATGCCACCACCTGCTCTGCGCCGTATTCTTCTGCGTAGAGCATCCCGTAAGGATCGCTGCAATCACAGCGAGTCCTATCAGAAAAAGGAGTTGGATGGGGCTTTTGCCTTTCATGTTTTCTATTGTTTATCTGGCATCTTTCTCCTGATGCCCAGGACGATTTTGGCGAGTGCGAATACCACGATGCTGATAAAGATGATGGTGGCACCCGATGGCACGTTGAGCAGATAACTGATGTAGAGACCGGCGATGCAGTCTATCCATCCCAGGATGATGCTTGCCCATATCATCTGCCTGTAATTATAGGTGAAGAGGTTGGCGGTCATCTGTGGAATGGTGAGCAGACTGATGGCGAGCACGATGCCCACCATTTTCAGTGTAGCCACGATGGTCATGGCGATGAGCGTCATCATCAGGTATTCGATGGCTGTAACCGGCAGGTGCTGCGAACGGGCGAAGGTACTGTCGAATGCGATGTTCTGGATAGGGCGCAGGAGAAAGGTGAAGAGGAGGGCTACGATGAGGGCGAGTCCGCCCAGCAGCCACAGGTCTGCGCTGTCGATGGCAAGGATGCTTCCGAAGAGGAAGGAGGGCAGGTCGGGCATGAATCCTGGAGTCAGGAAGCAGCAGATGATGCCCACGCTCATTCCCAGGGTCCAGAACATGGCGATGGCGGAATCCTTTCGCACATCTTTCTTGCGTGATATCCATTGCACTCCGAAGGCGCTGAGTATGGCGAAAACCATGGCGGAGAGTATCGGATTGATTCCTGTAAACACGCCGATGCCGATGCCTCCGAAAGAGGCATGGGTGATGCCGCCGCTGATGAATACCAATCGGCGGGTAACGATGTAGGTTCCGATAAAGCCGCACAGGATGCTTGCCAGAAAGGCGCCTATCAGTGCGTTTTGGAAAAATGTATATTGTAGTATATCCATTCTTTTACTTTGAACTTTGAACTTTGAGCTTTGAACTTTATGATTAGCAAAGCTGCTGAACTTTGAACTGCAAATTTCTAGCTTAAAAAGCCGATGACTTCATCCTTCAGTTGGTTGGGCAGGTTGATGCCTCTCAGTATCAGGCTTCTGTTCCATCCTGCCACTTCTTCCGGCTGCATGGTGTAGAGCACTTCCGAGAATTCCTCAACCTCCTCATCGGTATAGGCATCGGCATCCCGACCGGCAAAGCGGTCGAGATCCTCATCATCGTAATATTCTATTTCTTTGGTGGCGGCTTCCATCATGCACTCCTGCTCGCACTTCGAGTTCTCACCGTTGCAGGTGTTGCACGATACGCCTTCCTGCAGAGGCTCCTCGTCCTCTCCCCTGCGGTGAGATACGATTCCGAATATGGCGCTTATCAGGCCTAATGCCACCAGGGCTAAAATCAAGTATAGCATTTACTTTGAACTTTGAACTTTGAACTTTGAACTTTGAACTTTGAACTTTATGATTAGCAAAGCTGTTGTATTCTTCACTTTTCACTCTTTATTCTTCACTCTTTATTCTTTATTCTTCACTCTCAATAATTTCAAACCCTACTTTCTTCAGGTCTTCCCAATAATGAGGATAGGATTTGCTCACTACCTCAGGATTGTTGATCTCGATCTGAGGGAACTTGAAGGCGAGAGGGGCGAATGCCATCGCCATACGATGATCCTCGTAGGTATCGATTGGAGCAAATGAAGGCTCGCAGGTTTCGCCATCCCAATACAGAGTGTTGTCGTTTTCATCGTGGATGACATAGCCCACCTTCTTCAACTCTGTCTTCAGTGCCTCGATGCGGTCGGTCTCCTTGATCTTCAAGCTGGCAAGACCCGTGAACCTGAACTTCACACCCAAGGCACAGCAGGCTACCACGATGGTCTGAGCCAAATCTGGAGAACCGGAGAAATCGTAATCGAATTTCGGCAGCAGGCAGCGGTTCGCCTTCAGCATCACATCCGTAAGATGATCATGGTTCTCAAATTCGCTCTTCACTCCCAGCAGACTGAAGATGTATTTCACCACGGAATCTCCCTGCTTCGAGCAGTCCATCAAGCCTTCGAGCTGGATGCTGGAGTCGATGTTGCCATTCAGTGCCATCATCTCATACCAGTAGGAAGAAGCACTCCAGTCGTTCTCTATCATATAAGAAGTCTCCTTGTAAGGCTGTGGCTTCACGGTGATGGTGTCCATATCCGTCCAGTCGGCATCGGCACCATATTCCTTCATCGTCCAGAGCGTAAGGTCGATGTAAGGGCGGGATGCAATCTCTCCTGTCAACTTCAGTTCCAGTCCGTTCTTCAGAATCGGACCGATCATCAGGAGCGCCGAGATATATTGCGAACTGATATTGCCCACTACCTCCAGATGGCCGCCTTCCAGCGCCTTGCCTCGGATATGGAGTGGGGGATAACCTTCCTTCTTCTCGTAGGTGATGTCGGCGCCCAGATAGCGCAGGGCATCTACGAGAATGCCGATAGGACGGTTCTGCATGCGCTCGGTGCCGGTGATGGTATGTTCGCCGGGGGTGGCAGAGAGATAGGCGGTCATGAAACGCATGGCTGTGCCGGCTGCCTTGATGTTGATGACCTCTGGCATATTCTGAAGGGCTGCAACGATTACTTCCGTGTCATCGCAGTCGCTCAGGTTGTCGGGTTGGATATGGCTTCCAGCCATCGCACTGATTACGAGAGCTCGGTTGCTGATACTCTTAGATGCTGGCAAGTTGATACTTGCGTTCAGTTGGCTTGGTGCCTTGATGGTATATTTTATCATACGCGTACCTTATATTATATATATTTTAGTGCAAAAGTACAAAATAAAAAGTATATACGCTAGTTTTCGGGCGAAAAGTTTTCGAAATATCTCAAAAAAAAGCATGGGCTGCCGTGCTCTGTTTCTATCACTTGCTATCAATATGTAAACGAGATAGGGGTATTATGGGGGTATATTGAGATATGCCTATTTCAAAGTGTAAAAAACGACCCCCTAAAATGTCAAATTGTAATTTTGTGTGCGTTTTCTTTCAAAAAGTAAAACCGACCCCAAAAATAAGATAAAATAGCGTTAAGGAATGATACAACTTACCGGAATTTGTAGTACCTTTGCATCAGAAAAAAGAAACAACAAACAATAAGTAACAATCTAAAAATAAAGAATATGAAACGAATTATATTATTCTCATTGATGGCTCTCATGACCGTAGCTACTTTCGGTCGCAAGCGCGTAGAGAATGCAACAGTAGTAGCAGACACTATTTTCTATGCAGAAAATATGAAAAATGTAGCTAGTGCAGATCAGGCTAGTTATTACAGATTGCTGATGACTACCGGCGCTGGCATCAATAAGAAGGATGTGTTCCAGGACTTCTATATGAACGGTAATCTTCGTGCCGAGGGTGGCTACAGCTTCATCGATCTCGGTAACGACCGCAATACGATCTTCAATGGTGAGGTTACTACTTTCTACAAGAATGGTAAGGAGAAGTGGCACGGAAAGTATGTTAACGGCAAGCGTGAGGGATACTTCACTCTCCAGCTCCGTGAAGGTGGCGTGGCTGTTGTTCAGTTCAAGAATGGCAAGTCTATCCACAATTACTTCATGATAACATACAAGGATGGTACCACTGAGAAGAGAAATCTCTCTGAGATTCAGTCTTTGATGTAGAAGATCTCTAGAATAGAAGGTCACTAGAATAGAAAATCTCTCTTAAATTAATAGAAAAATCTCTCTTATATAAATTAAAATTTTATGTTGATATGACCAATATGGGGATGGCTTCCGTGAGGAAGGTGCATCCCCTTTTTTTATGACCTATATTTACCAACAACAAGAAGAGGGTGAATCATAAACTTATGATTCACCCTCTTCTGATTATTCTTATTGATGTTGGCTGAAAGGTAGGATTAGAACGTTAAATCTACTTCTACCGGACAATGGTCGCTGCCCATGATTTCAGTATGGATCTTAGCTTCTGTAATCTGTTCCTTGATACGGTCGGATACAAGGAAGTAGTCGATACGCCAGCCGGCATTCTTCTCGCGTGCCTTGAAACGGTATGACCACCACGAATAGGTTACCTCGTCAGGGTGGAGATAACGGAAGCTGTCGGTGAAGCCATCGTTCAGAAGGATGGTCATCTTTTCGCGCTCCTCATCGGTGAAACCGGCATTGCGGCGGTTGGTCTTCGGATTCTTGATATCTATCTCTTCGTGTGCTACATTCAGATCGCCGCAGATGATAACAGGTTTCTTGGCGTTAAGAGATTTCAGGAACTTGCGGAAATCGTCTTCCCAAGTCATGCGATAATCCAGGCGCTTGAGCTCTGTCTGCGAATTTGGGGTGTAGCAGGTAACGAGATAGAACTGGTCATATTCCAGCGTGATGATTCTGCCTTCATGATCATGTTCCTCTACGCCCATGCCATAACTTACGTTTAATGGCTTGTGCTTGGTATAAATGGCTGTACCGGAGTATCCTTTTTTCTCAGCGTAGTTCCAATAACTCTCGTAGCCCTCAAACTGAAGGTCGAGCTGTCCCTCCTGCATCTTTGTTTCCTGCAGGCAGAAGAAGTCGGCGTCGAGCTCCTTAAACTGGTTCTCGAAGTCCTTGCCCACGCAAGCGCGCAGGCCATTTACGTTCCAGGATATAAACTTCATTTTTTGGTAATGTTGAATGTTGAATGTTGAATTGGGGAGGAGTGTTGAATGTTGAATGTTGAATTGCCAGTTGCTATGGCGTATGCCTAATTCAACATTCAACACTCAACATTAAAAATTTAGATTCTCTTCGTTTCTCCTCTCAGCAGACTCATAAACTCCTGGCGAGTGTTCAATGAATTGAATACACCGCTGTAGTCGCTGGTGGTGGTTATGGAATTTTGTTTCTCTACACCGCGCATCTGCATGCACATGTGCTTGGCTTCTATCACTACCATCACACCCTGAGGATTCAATGTTTCCTGAATGCAGTCTTTAATCTGCTGGGTAAGACGCTCCTGTACCTGGAGACGGTGGCTGTAGATATCCACCACACGGGCAATCTTGCTCAGACCGGTAATCTTGCCGTTCGGGATATATGCTACATGCACCTTGCCATAGAAAGGAAGCATGTGGTGCTCGCACATCGAGAAGAAATCAATGTCTTTCACGATGACCATCTGGTTGTATTTCTCTTCGAAGAGGGCATCGGTCAATACCTTGTGTGCATCCTGTGTATAGCCGCGAGTCAGTATCTGCATAGCCTTGGCTACTCGCATCGGTGTTTTTACAAGTCCTTCACGCTCAGGGTCTTCTCCCAAGAGCTTTAATACTTCTGTATAGTGTTCTGCGAGTTCGTCCAATCCCTCGCGAAATTCTGTTTCTGGATTCATCTTATTTAATTTATAATTCTTAATTAATAGTTAATAATTTACAATTAATAGTTTATAGTTAGGCCTACGGCATCAATGCTGTAAACTGTTAACTATCAACTATAAACTATTAACTAGTACTGTACCGTAATCTGTCCCTTTACAAGGCATGCCTGTCTGTAT
>ERZ1032078.587-NODE-587-length-14317-cov-15.541859_pt1 | contig 14317 bp, 10 predicted proteins | sample MGYA00517101_ERZ1032078 | MGnify/ENA primary metagenome ERZ1032078 (study PRJEB33719, sample SAMN04261301) | wastewater metagenome | biome: rural village; feature: human; material: feces | host: Homo sapiens | place: El Salvador | collected 2013-01-14 ... | reverse complement strand
TGTCCGGTTAAGATGTTTGTGCAATCGGTTGCATATAAATATTCTCTTTTTTTTAGTATTTATTTTGCCACCTTATATATAATGCTTACCTTTGCACTGCAAAAAGTAAACAGCAACATGTTTATTCAATAACTAAAAACACTATAGTCCCGTTAAAGTGAACTAATCGCTCTTTGAATCAATTGAAATACAGTCTATTAGATGGTGTTTTGGAATGAAACGGACTTGATTTCGTAGCTTTGCAGCCAAATTAAAATGACTGTTATGTTCCAAGACAAATACGTTTTTGCCCAGCTCACCGCTTTTTTGAACAGAACTCAGTTTAACAACTATGTTCGCAAATATGATGGAAACCGATATGTGAAGTATTTCACATGTTGGGATTAGTTGCTATGTCTGATTCTAAGCATTTCTCTTATGGATAAGACACCACTTCCAGATCTCTTCAAAAGGACTGATTCCAATAATGTAAAAGAACTCGATTGTCCCCTCTTTCCGGGGTTATTTGATTAATATTTAACTTGTCCCGATTTTAACGGGCCACTAATGAAATAAAAACGAAAATAGATGTTTAAAAAATAGATTATGAAAAAAAGATTTTCGCTAATGATGGTGTTGTGCATCTTGATGTGCATACCGCTAAAAATGATTGCAGAGGAAGTGACTACTAATCCTCTCTCTGGTCGTGTCTATACCCAGGGCTACTATCTTGCAGGAAGCTTCTTCAACTTCAGCAAGAACGAGGTGACCTATAATGATGCTGTGTTCAAGTTCCAGCAGCAGAAGGATGATGCTGAGGGTAATGCTGTATATAAGGTAGAGATTCCTGCTTCTCTTACTGCTCATGCTCAGGTGATGAGTGTTGATGCGTTTGGTAAGATTAAGAAGGTGTATGGTCCTGGTAGTGTTTGTGAAATTAGCAAGGATCGTCCTGAAACTGATGCGACTACAGACCTGTTGGATCTTACAGGTTCTGAAAAACAGGAAGAGGGTACGGGTACCAACTCCAACTATTGGGATATAAAAACGCGTAATGTGAGCGCAACAGACTATTCTGATGGTATGTACGAGGTGTATATCACTGTTAAAAAAGGCGAGCCAGCTAAGTGGCAGTTTAAGCATATTGGTAACAAGCGTGTGGCTTTCTTTATTAGCGATGATAAGTATGCGACAGCAATGCCATTATACGATACACACAAGGATAATGTGAAGCAGTTTAGTGATAAATTCTTTGCTTCTGTCAATCTCTCTGCTGAACATTCATATTACGTTATATCCAATTACGTAATGAAAGATGAATGTATTAGCTACACAAAAGATCAATATGGCACCCTTTCCCCTAATGGCGACGTTGTTAATTGTCCTACCACTAATAAGTTGTTCTTGTTGGGTAACGGAGGTCATAGTGTAGAGGACCCAGACGGTCAGGATAAGTTCAATAGATTCTCTCCTAACGAAGAACCAATGAAACCAGCTTCTAATGAGCAAGGTTCTCTTATCATTGAGTATAACCCTTCTAATGGTACTGATGCTGGAGCAAAACTTGATAAGCACCTTGGTATTTGTGGTCGGGTGCTTATTCGTGATACTCGTGCGAAACTTACCTCTGTATCTTTGGTAGGTGACGCTATTCCTGGTACAGTCAAGGCTGATGGCACTTGGAATTATGCATCTACAGCAGCCGATATGACATACGATGAAACAGAGAAGTGCTATAAGGTGACGCTCGTGACAAAAGCTGCTGATGGCAAGGGGAAGTTCAGATTTGTTGGTAACCACGATCAGAAAATCAACTGGTACGAGGATTCTAAAACCGATCCCAGCAAGATGGCAAAGACACCTTATGATGGTGATGGCAAAGGTCATGCAGCAACTTCTTACGATCCTAACAAGGTGAGCTATACTCAGGATGGAGCTAATTCAGAAGAAGATTGGAATATCATCTGGAACCGTCCTGCTGGTCGCTGGACAGTACGTCTCTTCTTCTATACCCGTAGTGATGGTAATGACCCTGTCACCGACTACTACTACACCATCTCTGAGAACAGGGAGTTGGAGTTGCGTGACTTCGAAGACGTGGTTTACAAGAGCTTAGACAATAAACGTAACATTCTCTTGAGAGGTGGCTATAAGTATTTCAGAACCTGGAGTGCGGTTAAGGCTTGGAAGATTTCTAAGGATGTAGATATTTTCGTAGTAGATGAAAAGAAAAAGGATGAAAAAGGTGGCGTGACGTTCTCTCTCAAGAAGATTTCTGCCGATGCTACAGATAACGTAATTCCTGCTAACACAGGTGTAATCTTGGCTACCAAGAAGACGGCTGACGAGATAGCAGGTGGCGCTGTAGTGCGTGAGCGTGCTTCGCTTACATCTTACAACACCATGGTGATTCCGATGGAAGAGTATAACCCTACCGAAGCTCCTACCGCCTATAAAGGTGATAATCTTCTGAAGCCGCTCATCACAGCTCAGGTGGTTCCTACTAAAGAAACTAAGGAAGGTGTAATCTACTACAACTATCTCTTCGGTTTCTATAATGCCAAAAAGGGTTTGGGTCTTACAGACTCAAAAGATTATAGCGATAATGATTTCCTCTTGGGTTTCTGGATTTCTAATGGTACAGGCAGTTTCTATAACAACAGTGCTTGCTTGCCTATCGCTGAGGAAGATGCTAAGAAGATGGGTTTGGGAGTAAGCCATAATGACTTCGAATCTACTTCTGGAGCTAAGAAAGTTCCAGCACTCTTCTTCGACTTTGCCAATGCTGATGGTACAACAGGTATCGATGAGGTGGTGAACACCACAGTTAAGAATAATGATGGTAAGTATTATACTCTGAGTGGTCAGCAGGTAGAGAAACCTACAGCGGGTGGTGTTTATATCCACAATGGCAAGAAGTTTGTAGTAAGATAAGGATATAGAGTGTAGAACGTGATAACGAATAAGAAAATGAAAAAGATTTATATAAAACCAAGTGTTTCGGTTTATTCTGCAGTCTTAGAATCCAGCTTGTTAGCTGGCTCTGTTGGTATTGGTAAAGATCAAAGTTTTGATGGTGGTGGTTGTGCTCCGAAGAGGATAGAAATTACAGACGATTCCTCCGATGACACTTCCTGGCCAGAGAGCGAATCGCTATGGGACTAATATAGGAGGGTATGGCATCCTTGCCATACCCACGCTGCCACTGGTTAGCGTTATTCTTTAAACAAGCTAATTGCGTGGGTATGGCAGGAATGCCATACCCTCCTACGAAAAAGCCACGCTTCCCGATGGAAAGCGTGGCTTTTTTTTAATTTATGCGGTGTGCGGCGTCCGCCGTCCGATCAGATTCCGTCCGCCGTCTGATTGGATTCCGTCCGCCGTCTGATTGGATTCCGTCCGCCGTCCGATTGGATTCCGTCCGCCGCGCGTAACATTTCTTATTATTATACGCTCTAATTACATGCGCTCCGGCACCTCGATGCCGAGCAGCGCCATGCCGTTCTTCAGCGTCTTGCCTACGTTCTGAGCGAGCACGAGGCGCACCACCTTCTCCTCTTCGGTGTCGGCACCGAGGATAGAGTAGTCGTGGTAGAACTGGTTGAACGCCTTTGTCAGCTCATAGCAGTAGTTGGCGATGCCGCTCGGCGAGTAGTCCTTGCCAGCCTGCTCTACAGCCGCACCGAACTCGTTGAGCTTCTGGATAAGCTCAATCTCCTTCTCGTTGAGCGGCATTGTGCCCTGGAGAGTAGCCGGGATGCTGATGCCCTCAGCCTGAGCCTTGCGCAGGATAGAGCGGATACGAGCGTATGTGTACTGGATGAACGGACCGGTGTTGCCGTTGAAGTCGATAGACTCCTCTGGGTTGAAGAGCATGTTCTTGCGAGCGTCAACCTTAAGTATGAAGTACTTCAGTGCGCCGAGGCCCACGATGCGGGCTATCTCGTTGCGCTCCTCCTCGCTCATGTCCTTGAACTTGCCCAGCTCCTCACTTGTCTGCTTGGCGTCAGCCACCATTGCAGCAATCAGGTCGTCGGCGTCTACGACAGTACCCTCGCGGCTCTTCATCTTGCCGTTAGGCAGCTCCACCATACCGTAAGAGAAGTGTACGAGCTCCTTGCCCCACTTGAAGCCGAGGCGGTCGAGCAGGATAGAAAGCACCTGGAAGTGGTAGTTCTGCTCGTTGCCCACAACGTAGATCATCTTGTCGATGGGGAAGTCGTTGAAGCGCATCTCGGCTGTGCCGATGTCCTGAGTCATGTACACGCTGGTGCCGTCGCTGCGCAGCAGCAACTTCTGGTCGAGACCCTCGTTGGTGAGGTCAGCCCATACCGAGTTGTCGTCCTTGCGGAAGAACAGGCCCTTAGCCAGTCCCTCTTCCACCTTCTTCTTGCCCACGAGGTAGGTGTTCGACTCGTAGTAGATCTTGTCGAAGCCAACGCCGAGCGCCTTGTATGTCTCGTCGAATCCGGCGTATACCCAGTCGTTCATCTTCTTCCAGAGCGCACGCACCTCAGGGTCGTTCTGCTCCCACTTCACGAGCATCTCGTGAGCCTCCTTGATGAGCGGCGACTCTTCCTTTGCCTTCTTCTCAGCCTGCTCCTCGTCCATGCCCTCAGCCACGAACTTCGCCTTCAGCTCAGCCACCTCGGCACGGTAGTGCTTGTCGAACGCCACGTAGTAGTCGCCGATGAGGTGGTCGCCCTTCTTGCCAGAAGTCTCCGGAGTCTCGCCGTTGCCGAACTTCAGCCAAGCCAGCATCGACTTGCAGATATGAATACCGCGGTCGTTCACGATGTTGGTCTTCACCACGCGGTTGCCGTTGGCCTCCATGATCTGCGCCAGCGACCATCCGAGCAGGTTGTTGCGCACGTGTCCGAGGTGGAGCGGCTTGTTGGTGTTAGGCGACGAGTACTCTATCATCACGAGCGGCGAAGCCTCGGTGACGGGCTTCTCGCCGAACTTCTCGTTCTGGTTCATCTCGTTGAGCAGTCCGAGCCACGCCTTCTTGTCGATGACGAGGTTGAGGAAGCCGCCCACAGCGTTGAAGTCGGCGATAGCCTCGCAGTTCTGCTTGATGTACTCGCCGATTTCGCGCGCCGTCTCGTCGGGCTTCTTGCGCGAAATCTTAAGGAACGGGAACACTACGAGCGTGAGGTTGCCCTCAAACTCCTTCTTGGTCTTCTGAAGCTGCACCATCTTTTCGGGCACTTCCTGACCGTAAAGCTCTTTCACTGCCGCCAGGGCAGCGTTGATAATCTGCTGTTCTATTGTCATTGTTATATTGTATTTTTATTCGCTGTTGATATGTCCTTTTTAAAACTGTCAGCCCACATCGCATACAACCTGTAGCGTATTAAATATATATAATGTGGGAAGTTCAGTGCAAAGTTACGAATATTATCTCATAGAATCAGCTATGTTTTAACGATTTTACGCCGAACTTGAAAATATCTATCCGTTTTATTTTGATTTCTCGATTATTAATACGATATTTGCCAATGGATATAAACACAAAGTTATGAATAAACTCCCATTGGAACATACGGACGATGCTGTGATTCGCTCTATCAAACAGGCGATAACCTCCATTATTCCGAAAGATGCCAGAGTTATACTTTTCGGCTCGAGAGCCAGAAACGAAGCTAAGGCAGATTCGGATTGGGACATTCTTGTACTTCTGAATAAGGATAGAGTGGAGGAGGACGACCACGACGAATACTCATATCCTCTATGGGAATTGGGTTGGAGAATCAATCAGATGATTCATCCAATAATCTACTCAATGAAAGAGTGGGCTATGCGCAAAGGAAGCCCGTTCTATGAGAATGTGGAAAGGGAGGGTGTAGAGCTATGTTAGAAACCGAAATGCGAAGAAACGTGATTGCCTATAGAATAGAGAAATCACACAAAAGTCTCGAAGAGGCGAAGGCAATATCCCAACTGAGATACTGGAATCTTACAGGCAACCGGCTCTATTATAGCGTTTTTCATATGGCATCGGCATTGCTATTGGACAAAGGCTTCGCAGCCAAGACCCATGCAGGGGTCATTCATCTTATAGGCGAAAAGTTCATAGCCGCAGGACTCTTGGACAAGTCCTACGGTAGATTGTTCTCGCGCCTGTACGAATTAAGACAGTCGGGCGACTACGACGATATGTATGATGCAACCGAAGAAGAGGTGATGCCCTACTTCGACAGGGTAGAGCAGTGCATTGATGAAATGGAAGGACTTATAACATTCAAATAGGCTAAACATCATTTGACTACAATTTGCAAACTGCGTATTGCAATACGCCATGCGTACGCCGCAATTTCTGATTATTTAACAAAAATAAGATAATGCGATGCAAATTTTGTACGTATGAAACGTGGGTTTATAGAAGATTTTTAATACCTTTGCGGTGGAATTTAAAGGATAATTCAATTCACATCTAATAAATAATTATTTTTTAAAAATGGCAAAGTTAGATTTGACACAGTACGGCATTACTGGTTCTACAGTAATCGCTCACAATCCTTCTTACGAGCAGTTGTTCGAAGAGGAGACAAAGGCAGGTCTCGAGGGCTTCGAAGTAGGTCAGCAGACAGAGCTTGGTGCAGTTAACGTTAAGACAGGTATCTACACCGGTCGTTCTCCTAAGGACAAGTACATCGTGATGGACGAGAACTCTAAGGACACTGTATGGTGGACAACAGAGGAGTACAAGAACGATAACCACCCGATGTCTGAGGAAGTTTGGCACAAGGTTAAGGCTATCGCTAAGGAAGAGCTCTGCAACAAGAACCTCTATGTAGTAGACGGTTTCTGCGGTGCTAACAAGGATACACGTATGGCTGTTCGTTTCATCGTTGAGGTTGCTTGGCAGGCTCACTTCGTAACAAACATGTTCATCCGTCCGACAGCAGAGGAGCTCGAGCAGTTCGAGCCTGACTTTGTTGTATACAACGCTTCTAAGGCAAAGGTTGCTGACTACAAGGAGCTCGGTCTCCACTCTGAGACTTGTGTAGCATTCAACACAACAAGCCGCGAGCAGGTTATCATCAACACATGGTACGGCGGTGAGATGAAGAAGGGTATGTTCTCTATGATGAACTACTACCTCCCGTTGAAGGGCATCGCTTCTATGCACTGCTCAGCTAACTGCGACAAGAACGGTCAGAACACAGCTATCTTCTTCGGCCTCTCTGGTACAGGTAAGACTACTCTGTCTACAGACCCGAAGCGTCTGCTCATCGGTGACGACGAGCACGGATGGGACGACAACGGCATCTTCAACTTCGAGGGTGGCTGCTACGCTAAGGTTATCAACCTCGACAAGGAGTCAGAGCCGGACATCTACAACGCTATCCGCCGCAACGCTCTCCTCGAGAACGTAACTGTTGCTGCTGACGGCAAGATCGACTTCGCTGACAAGAGCGTTACAGAGAACACACGTGTTTCTTACCCGATCTTCCACATCAACAACATCCAGCCGGGTTCTTCTGCACCAGCTGCTAAGCAGGTTATCTTCCTCTCAGCTGACGCATTCGGCGTACTGCCTCCGGTTTCTATCCTTACTCCGGAGCAGACTCAGTACTACTTCCTCTCAGGCTTCACAGCTAAGTTGGCAGGTACAGAGCGCGGCATCACAGAGCCGACTCCGACATTCTCAGCTTGCTTCGGTCAGGCATTCCTCGAGCTGCACCCGACAAAGTACGCTCAGGAGCTCGTTAAGAAGATGAATAAGAACAACGCTAAGGCTTACCTCGTAAACACTGGCTGGAACGGCACAGGCAAGCGTATCTCTATCCGCGACACACGTGGTATCATCGACGCTATCTTGAGCGGCGACATCGACAAGGCTCCTACAAAGCAGATCCCGATGTTCGACTTCAAGGTTCCGACAGAGCTTCCTGGTGTAGCTACTGAGATTCTTGATCCGCGCGACACTTACGCTGACGCTGCTCAGTGGGAGGAGAAGGCTAAGGACCTCGCCGCTCGCTTCATCAAGAACTTCGCTAAGTACACAAACAACGAGGCTGGTAAGGCTCTCGTTGCTGCTGGTCCTCAGCTCTAATCCATACGAAAGTATGGGTCTGACAGCGTAAGCTCTTCGCTTCAGCGCAAGAGCTTGCGTCATTCGTAGACTTTACGATAAAGACCAAATAAATAAAGGTCTGCTTCCCTTGCGGGAGGCAGACCTTTTTGCTTTTATAGCCTTTGGGGCTTTTCTGAGCCTTTGGGGCTTTTCTGAGCCTTCTTAAGCCTTTCTGAGCCTTCTTAAGGCTTTCTGAGCCAAGGAAGAACTGCTAACTAAGCCCTCCCCGATGGGGAGGGTTGGGAGGGGCTTTTACTCCGCGTACTCATTGAAGCACGGCGTGGTTGCAAGCACAGCCTGCACATCGTCTATTGTGCCCTCGAACGGACCGCTGTGCTCCAGTTTGCGTGTACACATGGCAGCGGCGAAGCGTCCAGACTCCTCTACGTCCATGCCCTGCGCACGACACCATAGATAGCCAGCCGAGTAGGTGTCGCCACAACCCGTAGCGTCCACAATCTCCTTCGGCTCATAAGCCGGTATATCGTGGAACTCGCCGTCGACGAGTATGATAGAACCATAGCTTCCGAGCGTCACGCACACCTCCTTAACGCCCCATTCAGCCAGACGGAGCGCAGCCATGCGCGGGTTGCGCAGTCCGGTAATCACCTCCATCTCGTGCTCGTTCACCTTGATAATGTCGGTGTTAGCGAGTATCTCGCGCTTATCAGCCCAGTCGATGGCATACACATGCTGATTGCGAACCTCGCGCAGATAGCCCTGAGCGTCGATAGAAATCTTGCCCTTCGTAGACAGATACTTCACAAGCTCCGGCGAGATGTCGTCGTTGAGCAGCGTACCGAGGTGGTAGACGCGTGCATCCACGTTCTTCATCTCCTCGATGGTGAACGGATCGGCACGCTCGAGCACACGCTGAGTACGGTCGTTCTGGTCCTCGCCGTACTTGTTCTCGAAGTAAACGGTGTGGCTGCTTGGGTAAGTAAGCACGTCGATGCCCACGTTGCGCATGTCCTCTACAGCTTTCATCTCGCCCTCTCCGAGTTTCGTCACAAGCTGGAACGAAACATTGTCGGGCAGATGGTTTATGGCATAAGAGAAGTAAAAAGACGTGCCGCCAGCCATGTATACGGTCTGACGCGGGGTGATGATTTTGTCTTTCGTGATGTGTCCTATGCAACAAATATCCTTCATACTTATATCTTTAAAGTTGTTTTATTTTGCGATGATTATGCTTGGCTCGTCAGTCCATACGCTGTTGGCGCCCTTCTGCAGTTGGGCTGTGCGCAGCAGCGTGCCGTTCAGCGTGTAGATGTATGCAGTCTGCGCCTTGTGTGAGTGGAGCGTTGTCCACTGCTTGCCTGCCACCTTCACTGGGAATGTGGTGCAGAGGTCGGCTGCGGCGTCCGTAATAGCGTCTGTCGGAGCGTCGGGCAGGTCAGCCACAACTTTGCCGAACTTGGTCCAGAAGCCCGTAGCGCGATAAGCTGCCTCGCTCGAAGCCGGCACGTGCAGCGTTACGTTCTGCGGACGACACTGAGCGAACGGATAGCTGTCGGTGTTGCTGCCTTCGGGCGGCGTCTGTGCGTAGCTGTAGATGTCCGTAAGATACTGGCATCCGCAGAATGCGTTGTCGCCAAGCGCCTCCAGGCTTGCCGGAAGCTTGATCTGCGTGAGCATCGGGCAGTTGCGGAAGCACTCGCTGCCGATATATCGCAGCGTCTCGGGCAGTTTCAGGTCGGCAAGACTGGTGCAACCCATGAACTGCATTGCGCGTAGCGTGTCGATGCGCAGCTCCAGGTTGAGCGCTGTCACGAACACATTGCCCACGAACGGCGACATACCGTCGGTGTTGTCGAATCCGCGTACGGTGTATTCTATGCCTTCGTAAGCGATTGTGGCAGGAATGGTGATTGCTCCAGTGTACATGTTGCCGCTCGGGAAAGTCACCTCAGCGAAGTTGCCGTCGCCGGCATATATCGCCTTGTAGTCGATGCCGTCGTATGTGAAGCGCTGCGGCAGAGCGGGCAGGTCGTCGGTGAAGCGCTGGAACATACTCCACTTGCTGCTCTGCTGGAAAGCACCGGCAAGACCCTGCTGCACGTGAACCGTCACCTTGCCAGGGTTGGCAAGTCCGTCGAAAGCGTCAGCCGCCACGCAGTCGGGCGACGACGGATGAGCGTAGATATCCGCCAGAGCCTGACAGCCGCTGAACAACTTGCTGCCGGTAGCCTGCAAGCATACGGGCAGCGAGATGGATTGCAGAGCCGAGCAGCCACTGAACGTTTCGCTACCAATCTGCTTCAGCGAGCGAGGCAGCACACAACTGCTGAGACGGCTGAAGTTCTTGAACGTAGCGCCGAACAGTCCCTGCGGAGTGGTGGCGTTCTCGAGGTCAATCTGCTTCAGCGACTGCAGTGAAGAGAGATACTGCAAGTCCTCGTTGTTGAGTTCGCCCGTTATTGTGAGCGCCTCTACAGCGTCGGCGTCAGCCGTGACCTTATTGATGGCAGCCTTGAGCTGACCGGGCTTCTCAACGTTGACGTTGCACTCAGCCACAAGTTGCTCTGCCGTGTATCCCTTCGCCTTGATGTAGAGCGTGTCGGCGGTGAGCTGCACGCCGTCGGTGTGCGCCGTGTAAGCCTTTCCGTCGAGACTCAGCATGTCGAGACTTTTCTCGACGTTGCCGTCAAAGCTCACCTTATATATATATGTAGAACCGAGGAGCGGTTTTCCGTTGTATGTCTTGTTCTGCGCATTGCTGCAATCGATGGTGGCGTTCTTCGTATCGCTCACAATCTCCACCACCGGCACCTTGCGGTCGTATGCCTGCACTACGACCTCTCTGCCCATCGCGTTGAGCACCGGCAGCCACTTTTTAGTGCCATCCGCACACGCCATGAGCTGCAGATAGTAGCCCTTTGCGGCGTTGTTCTTCGCCGTCAGTTCGAAGTCGACAGCCTGCGTGCTGCCTCCGTTCATGTCAATCTGTTTGCTGCCCAACGATTCCACTACCGATCCGTCGGCTTTACAGAGGTTCCACTGCAGCTTGCCTCGCCATGTGCTGAGCGCCGAGAGTGCCGAGAGGTGCACGCTTTGCTTTTCGCCCGCCTTCAATGAAGATATTGTGGTGCAGAATCCTTCATATTTGCCCTCGCAGTTGAGCTGTAGCGGTGCGGCTTTCTCAGCCTTCACGGGTGTGATGCCTATCACAGCCTGCTGCTTGTTGGCGAACTCGAAGTTGCGGTCGGTCGATGTGATGGCAGATATGGCGAAGAAGCCGTTGCCGCTGCCGTTCCATCCGAAGTTGAAGTGGAAGAGGTTGTCGCGGTAGCCGTCGAGCACGAAGCCGTGCGCTCCGCGTCCTTGTATCGATTCGCCGGTGTAGATAACCGGTCGGTTGCTGTCAATCTCCTTGCGCATCATGCCGTCCCACGTAGCGGCGTCGTAGTCGCTCGCTGTGAGCAGACGCGCCGTAGCTCCGTAGCGGAAGTATTGCTGCAGCGCCACGGGCACGAGCGTCTGTCGTGCTCCGCTGCTCTCCGCGTCGTAGTACATCTCGACTGACACGCCCAAGTGGCGCATGAGCACAGCCACGGCATTGGCTTGCGCGTCGTTGTACGACTCGTAGCTTACGGGCATGTTCGCCCAATCGTAGTGCGTCGAGCCGAAGTTGGCTGTCATCACCGAGTCTTTCCAGATATGCGTCTTGCTGCCGCTGCCCACGTCGGGCCACTGGTGGTAGCGCATCACGATAGCCATCGCCGTAGCGGCGCAACCCGTGGGGTAGTGCTGCGGCGTGAGGTTGTTGAACGGTGCCCACTGTCCCCAAGCGGCTGTGCTGAGCAGGCGTTCGCCCTTATAGAGAGCCGAACGGGCGGGCGTTGTAGCGGCGCTGCTGGCAGCATTGCCCAGCGCGTTGTATTGCGCCGTGTATCCGTCGAGCAAGTCGGCGAGTCCGTCGGGTATAGCGTTGCCAGCGAGCGGTCGGTCGGTGTAGCCGAGAATGCGCTGCATGCGCTCGTCGCCCGATACGATGAGCAACTGTTTCTCACGTTCGTCGGTGAAGAGGTAGAAGGCTTCCGCTTGCTTTTCGTCGTGCGCCTTCTTCAGCAGATGGCGTCCGCTTTTGTTGTTGATGCGCAGTAGGCTGACTGCAGTTTTGTTGTCGTTAGCCAGAAAGAAGTTTTCAGCCACTTTCTGTGCCTCTGCCAAGGTTCGCTTCTGTGCGTTTGTGGGCGCTGCCACTGCCAGCAGAACGAACAATGCTGTGAATAGTTGTGCTCGCATAAGAGTCAATAGTATTTTGAATGTTATAGTATCTTAGGCTTCTATTGTGCTGAAACCCATATAGAGTATGTTTGAAAGCAACATGCAAAGTTAGATAAAACTTTTGAAAATGAGCCGTTTTTTGTGGCGTTTGTTGCGAAGGGCAGTGTTAAAACTGTCTGTATATGCGCCATGCCGCCATGTCCGGCGACATAAGGTCATAAAAACCAACTTGCCGCACAACGCCTCGTTGAGGGTCGTGCGGCAAGCAAATCATTAGTATGTTATGAATTTTTTGGTGAGTCGGAGACTTCACAGCCTCAACTCGTTTGGTGTTTTAACTAAACATGATTTTATTGAGAAAGCATAGAAATTGTCTTTTTTGTCTTACTTGAGCATGGAGATGTCGTGCTGTTCCAACTGCTGCGGCACGGCGTCTGCGTCTGTCTTCTTCACCGAGTCGAGGTGAGCCGAGTCGTTAAGCGCCACCGACACTCCGGGTACGGGCTGCGTAGAGTAGACTTCCGGCATCGCCGTGTTGCTCGCATCGTTGCTCTGGAACGAGAGCTGTGCAGCCTGTGTCAGTGTGAGCACTATTGCTACCATTGCTGCCGCCTTGAAGAGTGGTGCGAAGCGTTGGCTGATGCGTATCGGCTGTGCCTTCACCTTCAGCTCCTGCGGCTCGTCGATCATGGACATGATACGCTCGTCGAAGTCGTCGCCGAGGCGGTCGGTCTTCGTTTCGGTCTGCTCGTAATTGAAGAGCGGACGATATTTTGCGAGTTCCTCCGGCACGCAAATCTGGCTGAAGAACGAGCGCAGTATCTGCTCTTCCTCAAGCGATGTCTCGCCCTTCCAGTAGCGGTCTAAGAGTTGGTTTATGTATTTATAGTCCATATTTACGATGTTGTTATGTTGAGATGTTGAGGTGTTGAGATGTTGAGATGTTGAGGTGTTTGGGTATTGAGCCTCTTGTTATATCTCTCGGGGTGTTCTTGGGTGTTTCTATATGTACGACGATTGAACGGAGAAAAGGTTACAGAGAAGTTGCGCTTTTAACGCCCTTTAACAAAATTCGTGAAAGTTGGTGTCTTTTAGGGGGTATCTTTTAGGGGGTGCACTTTTAGGGGGTGCACTTGTCTCAAGTGCACCAACAAAGCAAAAGGAGCACTAACAAAGCAAAAGGAGCACTAACAAAGCAAAAGGAGCACTAACAAAGCAAAAGGAGCACCAACAAAGCAAAAGGAGCACCAACAGAATGGTAGGTGCACTTCTTGCTCTGGCAAGCGGCAAAGCCGAGCGCAGCCCGTCTTTGACCACATTATTAGTTTTATCGGACAGCAATAGTTTCTTATATTTTCGCAGTAAAACCTCACAAAAAGTCATCGTCACCCAAACGGAATCCGATCGGACGGCGAACGGAATCCGATTGGACGGCGGACGCAATCTGATTGGACAGCGGACGCAAACGGTGAGAAAAGTTTAGGCTGTGTATCACTCGAAATGCCAGTTGAACCAAAAATAAACCCCGAAGTCCATTTTTACTGGGCTTCGGGGAGGATATTTATGCTCTTTGCAGTTTTACCGGACAGCAATAATTGAGAATCAAAGTCCGTAGTTGTCGTAGCGTTCGAATTGCTGCTTGATGGTCTGTCTTGCGCGGAATATGTTCACCTTCACCTGCTCCTCCGTGATGCCGAGCACGGTGCCAATCTCCTTGTACGTCTTGCCCTCGATGTCGCGCAACTGCATGCAGGCACGTTGCTTCTCGGGCAGAGCGTCGATGAGCTGTCGCACTATCTGCACCTTCTCGCGTTGCACGGTGTGCTCGTACGGGTTAGCCGTCGCCGTAGGGTTGCTGTCTACGGGCGTGTCGTCGAGCGACGCGTTCTGGTTCTCGTGCAGTCGCAGTCGGTCGAGCGCCATGTTGCGGCAGACGGTGAGTGCGAACGCCTCGATGTTCTCGATGGTGTCCCACGAGTCGCGACGGTTCCAGACACGTATGAGCGTGTCCTGCACGATGTCCTC